>JACCDW010477045.1_pt1 | contig 14418 bp, 15 predicted proteins | sample 7449781 | NCBI WGS metagenome assembly JACCDW01 (sample SAMN15323449, study PRJNA562643) | freshwater metagenome | isolation source: river surface water | place: USA:Blue River Watershed | collected 2017-08-18
CAGAGCAGGCGCAGGTTGTGCACCTCGTGAATGAGGTTGATCAAAATCGGCCCCCCCCCGACTTCGCGCCGCCAAGGCCCGGCCTCGAAATACCGATCGGGCTTGTAAAACACGGCGCTGCCCATGACCGCCACCACGCGCCCGAGGCGCCCTGAGCGCACCACTTGCGCAGCCGCCTCCATGATGGGGCTGTGCGCACGGTGGTGGCCAATGAGTACCGGCGCCTCGTGCTTTGCCACCGCTTGCACCAAGGTTTGGGCCTCGGCCACGGTCGGGGCAATGGGTTTTTCCAGCAGACAGGGCACCCCTGCCGCGATGCAGGCGAGCGCCTGCGGCACATGCAAGGCGTTGGGCGTGGCCAGCACCACGCCATCGGGGCGGTGCTGTGCCAGCAAGTCCTCCAGCGCATCGAGTCGCGGCACGCCGGCCGCATCGGCCAAGGCCTGCGCGGCAGGTGCGGGGTCCACGATCGCGCTGAGCCGCAAACCCGGCGTGGCGGCGATGGCCGCCGCATGGGCTTGGCCAATATAGCCTGCCCCAGCCACCGCGATGCGCAATTCAGACATGCTGCTCGCCTTATTTCTTCTTGGTGGTGGCCGCGCGGGCTTTCTCCAGCTCGCCCTGGAGTTCCTTCACCAAATCTTGGCCTACGGTCACGCCGTACTTGGCCGTGACGGGACGCAGCTTGTCGCGCAGTTTGCTCAGCTCAACCGCGTTGAACTCGGTGACTTGCATGCCGCCCTTTTTCATGTTCTCCAGTGCTGCCGCCACCGCACCACGCGCCTGCTCGCGCTGGTACTTGGCCGACGCTTGCGCCGCCTCGCTCACGATTTTTTGCTGCTCCGCGCTCAAGCCGTCCCAGAACTTCTTGCTCACGAGCACCGATTGCGGGTTGTACTGGTGGTTGCTGATCACGACGTGCTTTTGCACCTCGAAGAACTTGTTGGCGTTGATCACCGTGATCGGGTTCTCCTGACCATCGATGGCCTTTTGCTCCAAGGCGGCGTACACCTCGGGGAAAGGCAGCGGTGTGGGGTTGGCGCCCAGGGCCTTGACCCAATCGACGTTGATGGGGTTGGGGATGACGCGCAGCTTCAAGCCGTCCAAATCTTCCACCTTGGTCACCGCACGCTTGCTGTTGGTGATCTGGCGGAAACCCAGTTCGTAATAGGCCACACCCACCAAGCCTTTTTCACCCAGCATGGCGTGCATCTTCTTGCCAAAGGGGCCATCGACCACATAGTCTGCCTCGGCCTCGCTGCCAAACATGAACGGGAAATCGTAGATGGCGAACTCTTTGACCTGGTTGGCCAGAATGCCCGAGTTCATGGACACCATCTCCAGCGTGCCGCCTTGCAAAGCCGCCACATTGGCCTGGTCACTGCCGAGCGCACCGCCGGGGAAGAGGTTGACCTTGATCTTGCCGCCCGACTTGGATTCCACGATCTCTTTGAACTTCTCCATGCCCAGCACGATGGGGTGACCCTTGGGGTTTTGGGTGGCGAACTTGATCGTCTTGTCTTGGGCCAGGGCCAGACCAGCCACGGCCAGACAGGCGGAGGCCACAACGGATTTGAGGAACAGACGTTTCATGCTTATCTCCTTGGAAAAATGAATCACAAACAATCAATAGAACCAGCGCGCGGGCACCATCACCAGCGCGGGGAAAGCCACCATGGCGAACATGATGGTGAACTGGGCGATCATGAACGGGACAACGCCACGCGTGACCTCGTCCATGCTGATGCGCCCCACCCCAGCCACGGCGTTGAGCACCGTGCCCACGGGCGGGGTGATGAGGCCAATGGCGTTGTTGATGATGAAGAGCACCCCAAAATAAACCGGGTCAATGCCCGCGGCCTTGACCACCGGCATGAGCACGGGCGTGAGCAGCAAGATGGTGGGCGTCATGTCGAGCGCCGTCCCCACCACCATGGTGATGATCATGATGGTGAGCATGAGCAGGCGTGGGCTATCGAGCAGGGGTTGGAGCAAAGCCACCAACTCACCGGGTAAGTTCGCCACCGTGATGAGCCAGGCCGAGACCATGGCCGCGGCCACCAGGAACATCACCACCGCACTGGTTTGCGCCGCCCCGATGAAAATGTGCACCAGATCGGACAAGCCAATCTCGCGATACACCAAGAGCGAGACCGCCAAGGCATAGACCGCGGCCACCACCGCGGCCTCGGTGGGCGTGAACACGCCAAACTTCAAACCAAACACCACGATCACAGGCAACACCAGCGCCCACGTGGCCTCGCGCAAGGCCACGCGAATCTCGGCCCAGGACTTGCGGGGAGGCACCTTCACCACCTCGCGTCGCGCGAGCCACCACCAAGTCACCCACAGCGACACCCCCAGCAAGATGCCCGGGAAAATGCCCGCCAAAAAGAGCTTGGAGATGGACACGCCGCCGGCCACTCCAAAAATCACAAACCCAATGCTCGGGGGAATGACGGGGGCAATGATGCCCGCCGACGCAATCAAGCCCGCCGAACGCGCCCGGTCGTGCCCAGCGGCCACCATCATGGGCAGCAGCAATGAGGCGAGCGCCGCCGCGTCTGCTACCGCCGAGCCCGAGAGCGCGGCCATGATGACCGCGGCCATGATCGTCACGTAGCCCATGCCCCCTTTGATGTGGCCCACCAAAGCCATGGCGAAGTTCACGATGCGCCGCGAGAGTCCGCCCGCGTTCATCACCTCGCCCGCGAGCATGAAAAACGGCACCGCCAAAAGCGGAAAGCTGTTAGCGCCCTCCACCAAGTTCTGCGCCAAGATTTGGGCGTCAAACATGTTGAGATGCCACATGAGTGCCGCACCGCAAAACAGCAACGCAAAGGCGATGGGCACCCCAAGGGCCATGGCGCCAATGAGCGAGCTGAGGAAGATGGCAATCGTCATGGGCGTTCTCCCGGGCGCGGCTCGGCACTGCTTTCTTCAGACTCCTGGATCGTGACCAACTCACCCTCGCCCAGATTGCCGCTCAAGAGGCGTAGCAATTCGTGCAGGATGATGACCGCACCCAGCACCGCCGTGAGCACGGCCGGCGCGTAGAGCCAACTGAGCGAGACTTCCATCACCGCGCTCGTGCTCTCTAAATTGAGCATGGCCTGCGTCCAGGCCCCGTCGCCCAGCAGGTAGCACATCCACAGCATCACCAAATGCGAGAGGCCAAAGCAGAGCTTGCGCCCCAGGGGACCGAGCTTGCCCACCAGCATGTCGGTGCCCAAATGGCCGTGGTTCTTGAGCGCCACCACCGCGCCCATGAAGGTCATCCACACAAACAACCAACGCGAGAGCTCCTCCGAGAGCGTGATGCCCGAGTTAAAGCCGTAGCGCAGAAACACATTGCCAAAGACCAAGACCACCATTGCCGCGAGCGCCAAACCCATGAGGGCGCTGAGCAAGGTGCAACAGGCTTTGAGAAATTTCTCAACCATGCGAGTGCTCCGAATATCCCATTTCCATAATGTACGAACTGGTTAGTTTTAAAATCACAGGGATTACCCTTATTCATTTCAAGCATCTGAAACTATCAGCTATACCGGATCGGTATGGCAGACGTAACGCAGCACCATCTCCACCGCCTCGCGCCGGGCAATGGTCTCCGCAGGCCCCGTGCTCCCGCCCTTCTCAAAAATCACCCCAAAGGTGTGGCGGTTCGAGACATTGAAGAATGCAAACGCCGAAATGGCCCAGTGAATGTCCACCGGGTCGAGCCCACGGCGAAACACCCCTTCGCGCACGCCGCGCGAATACAAGTCCGCAATGGTCTCAATCACCGGCACGTTGAGGTCGCGAATGTGGGGGATCTGGCGAATGTATTCCCCGCGCAAGATGTTCTCGCTCATCACCAGTCGAATGAACGGCTCGTTCTGGCGGTGCCGCTCAAACGTGAACTCCACCAACTTGCGCAAACCCTCCACCGGGGCCAAATCGCGCAAATGCAAATCCGCCTCAATCTCCCGCGTGCGGCGATAGGCGTTCTCCAACACCGCGCGGTACAGCCCCTCCTTGGAGCCGTAGTAGTAATAGATCATGCGCTTGCTGGTTTGCGTCGCATCGGCAATGGCGTCAATGCGCGCCCCCGCCAACCCCTTGTCGGCAAACTCCGCCGTGGCTACCGTCAATATCTCGGCCATCGTGCGCGCCGGATCATTGCGCCGCGCACGGGGGGGTTTGGGGGAATGAACTAACTTGTTCATTCAAATAGTGTAAGAGGATTTATGCGCCAGAGCGGCACTTTTCGCGATCTCGGTCGACAGAATGTCCACTCAAAGAAATGCGCGTTGCTGTCGGACCAATGCCTATTTGTCACACCCAAACAATATTAGTTTAATAATATTATTTATCGACATATAATTAGTTAATATAAATTCAATTTAAATATCGAAGTAGGACAAGCAACACAAAAATTCAAGGGTTGTGGGAATCATCAACAAATCGGTCAGTTTGGAATGATCTGGCGAGAAGGCAATCAGGCAAACTCAATCCAATCTGACCCACTTTGCGCAGGCCAAAAGCAATGGGCATTCATCTCGTTGTTGCCGTTACGGATGAAGACTGGTTTCGAATGCTCAGCCGGGCATCGAACCTGAAGGAGGTCAACTTCTGGTCCCCCTCCGACTCAAATTTCAAGGCCCTAGTTCCAGGGGAAATGTTCTTATTCAAGCTTCGTAACCCACACAACGCCATTGTCGGAGGGGGAATATTCACTCACGCAAACTCACTGCCCTGCTCCCTGGCTTGGGAGGCATTCGGTGAAGCCAACGGTGCGACCAGCGAACATGAAATGCGAACCCGCATTGCAAAGTACCGACGAGTGAAGCCTGAAGAACGCAGCGACTTTGCCATCGGATGTCGAATACTGTCGCAACCATTCTTTTTTGCAGAGCAAGATTGGATACCTGTCCCGAAAAATTGGTCCAAGAACATTGTTCAATTTAAAACCTACCACACCGATGATTTCGAGGGCAGAAGCTTATGGAATGCCGTAGCGGACAGACTGAAGCGTGAAAACACGCATCAGAATATCGACTCGGACCGCTATGGCAAGCCTACCCGGGTGAAACCAAGACTGGGCCAAGGTGGTTTCAGAATACTCATCACCGACACTTACAAACGCCGATGTGCAATCACCCAAGAGCGAACATTACCGGCGCTCGAAGCCGCACACATTCGACCCTATAGCGAAGGCGGTCCACATGAGATCAGTAACGGCCTGCTACTCAGACGCGACATCCATAGCCTCTTCGATGCCGGCTATGTCACGATCACACCGAATTTGAACTTCGAGGTTAGCCGAAAGATTCGGGAAGAATTTCAAAATGGACGGCACTACTACGAATTGCATGGGCAAAAAATCATGGCGCCGCTAAATCCAAGCGAACGCCCCGACGCTGAGGCGCTGCGGTGGCACAACGAGAAATGCTTTAAGGGTTGATGCATGCGATGAAGTTAATAAAAAAAGAGCCGAGAAAATTACGAAATGGGTTTGATGAATCAAGGAGATATAAATGGAAAAAGAAACTTGTGTCATTTGGATCATTTCCACTTTCGGATTGATCGCTTTATTAGGGTTCTTCAAAACGAAAAAGCCAGGATATGGTCGATTTAACACAAGCACTCTCCTTGTGATTCTCGTAATCATTTTCTCGTCTTTATTTTTTGCGATAGAAAAAGTCACAAAAGCAGAAATGCTTCATATTTTCTTTTCCATCATTGGTTTTGCAGGCGGTCTTTTCAGCGCTGCAGAGCTGCGCACAGAAAAAAGGGAAATAGTCAACAAAACCCCTTAATTGATTTTAGTTGCCTTGCCTTTCCTCAAATTTTTCGCGTAAAAATGAGATCGGGGTATTAAAACCACCCAACTCATGCAGTTGAGTTAGAGATTGATTGAAGGTTAGCCGCCAGCTGTTTTCCATTGTCGAACCGAAAACCAGGTCTCAATTTCAGTCTAAATTACTTGAGTGGTTCTTCGCCATGAGGCTTTCGGGCCTTGATCACCAGACAACGATCAGAAAGTAGCGTTAGATCGTCACTCAACCCCGTGTTCAGCAACTGCAATCCAAGGAGAGAGAGCACCTCCTCCTCTCCAAAGTCGCTCACCACGGGCCTTGTCTGTGCCATTCGGACTTGAAAGGCCCAGGCCCCCGCTGCGGCGTCTCGCTCGTGTGGCGAACTGGATTGCAAAACATGCGCAGGCGCCTCAATGCCTTCACTCTGGGTGATATAGGCTTCCCATAGCAGCAGACTGCAATCCCCGTTCGCCCAAGAATCCCAGCGTGATGTCCCCTTGAGTTTGGAATCAGCTCTCTTTTGTAACCCTGACAACACCCAATGAACTTGGGCCAGACCGATCGCCAACACCGCAGCCCCGGCCCCCACGCACCAAGTCAGTTTCTCGCCCACCCTGCATTGAGTCATCGCCAATACTGGTCGCCCGACAGGCACATAAAGGGGACATTCAAACCCTAACGCAATCCTTCTGTGCTCCCGAAGAAAAGTCGATAGGGTAAGGATGAGCTCCGGCAACAAATTTCCGGTCTGAATCCTCTCCCCATCCATCACAGCCCAACCCACGCCACCCGCCTTGGGTGAGCCGACGTCAATACAAGCAACCACAGGAACCTCATCTGCTAATGGCATATCACTCCCCTTTCGACTGCTCAGTGCTATGGATTCTGGGCGATAGTGCCGAGCAATCCTACCGTTGAGCCTTGCACCATCTGGCGTGTTGCGAAGTCGACCTCAATCGCACTTGAACATGCAAATGAGTGTGTCTAAGGCCTCGATAGTTGATCGCGCATTCTCAAGCGCGTGTAAAGGAAAAAATGTCTGATAGTCTTCCGGCTGTTGAAAATTTGTACCGGCTAGTTGTTGTATTTCTCGTTTGCAAACCGCGCTCTGCTGGGGGACCTGCTCTCCCAAAATCCTCAGCAACAACCCTTCTATGCAAGGCGTTGAGCCGATCAGCCTGATCCCGCAGTCACTTGCCTCTTTTGCTTGCTTGCGCGTCCAAGGAAGATCGGTATCGATCAAGCATAGTTTTCTGTCGAAGCTGGTCGTTCGTGAGAACCCGATGGCCTTGCGGATGACATTGCCGGGGCCTTTGCCATGGGCATTGCGAATCGTGACATTGACCCCCTGCTTTTGGGCGCAATAGAGTTGGCGCAAGTGCTTAAGGAAAGCAACGTCAACGCTACCCTCCCCCATCGCCAACAAGGTCGTACGCTGGGCAAACCACTCCTGGCGTCTCTTGGCCATCGCCCGCCCTTAAAGCTGTGGAATTGCGCCGTACGAGCCGCCCATGTATTTGGCATACAAATTGTCATCGGCGCGGATGCCTTTGACCGCGTCGAGTCGCCAGGCCTTGCTCTGGCATTGTTCATCTTTCTCCACCAGGACAACCTGGGCCTTGTGGAGCAAGTTCAGCACCTCCATCGAATGACTGGTGAAGATGATCTGCGCATGGTGTGGATTGGTCTCTGGGGAGAAGAACAAGTCCAACAACGGCACCAAAACGTGGGGGTGTAAATCAGACTCCAACTCATCAATGACCGCAAAGCCGCCATCAGCCAAAACGGGCAGCAGGCGAGAGAGCAGGAGAAACGCAGCCTTGGTGCCGCTGGATTCATGCTTAAACAACAGGGGATGATCGACACCCTCCACCCGGTGAATGCCATAAGGCATATCGATTTCTTCTTTTTCGCCATTGCTGCGCGTGACGGTTTGGCGCTCAAAACGGATGTCACTGAGTCCCAAGTCCCAAGCCTTGAGTAAGCGCGTCATGCTCTGGCGCAGGGGTTCATGATTGGCGAAGAGCTCAGAGGCCATCCAGATATGTCGGTCGTCCGTCTGGAGCCGGCCGTGGATATGCATGTTGGTCCAAATGGGCATGGTCAGGATTTTCATGGCCATGGGCACTTGGTACTGGGCTGCAGTCGCAATCAGGGAGGCGTTCTCTCGCACGCGCTCCGCCTCCTTTTGCAAGAAGCCAAACTGATTCTGCTTGATGTCATAGCGCTGGCTTGTGGGGTTCCAGTCGCGCGTGAACACATAGGAGAAAGCCCGCGTCAATTTGCAGTAAAGGTGCTCGGAGTAGACCCGAGCCTCACTCACCACGAGTTGGTAGCGCCAGTCTTTGCCATCAAGTTCAAATTCCATTTCAAATTCAGAGGCCTCGTTGGATGCACTGAAATGCGCCGCCAGCGGAATGCTGGCGTCGGCCTTGGCTTGAAATGACTTGCAAAGAAACCAATCCAAGAACGCCAACGATTTGATCAGCGTGGTTTTACCGCTGGCATTGGGGCCGATGACCGCAAGAGCTTTGGTCAGTTTGGTCCCCAGTGGCGTCACGAATGAGCGGTCGTCATCAGGCGTGTTTTTGTTGAGCACCAATGAAAGATGCACGGGCTCACGTATGGATTGAAAATTGCGAACTGCAAAAGACTTCAACATGGTCTCTCCAGTTGTTTTTTAAACAAAAAATTGTTTAATTCGTTGTTTTACGCTAATTTTAGACGGCCTATTGCAAATAATTCAACAATTTTTTGCTTATTACAGCGGCATGCCCAACCGCTACGACTGAGGCTGAAGATGGACCGCACCGTGGGATTGATTTAGCGGCAGGTTTTTCGATTTCTCCCATGAGTCATCTCGCTGCTGGGTTGAAATATGAATCCCAGTGTGAAACAGTTCATTCAATCATGTGGCGAAGGGGCCATCCTATGACAGGCAATGACTCATTTACAGACATTCATGGCGACGATGCCAAGAAGCTCGAAGCAAGTCGGACCGCTCTGGGTGACACTGCAGCTGGCAGAGACTATCAGGCCCCGCTTGGCCGGCCAGCCGGTTTCGTGGGAGACCTCGCAGACAAACTCCAGTCCTTTGACCCCGCGCTGCATGGCGGCGAGGCGATGGCGAGCGGGCTTGTGGGCGCGGAGCGATTCTGACGCGCCATTCCACAAGCGCTCAAGCCTCACCTCCCCGCCGTCGTATGCGCCCCACCCAGGAACAGGCGTTCCATGTTGGGGTCGGCGAGGATTTCGGCGGCGGGTTTGTGCAGGACGAGGCGGCCGGATTCGAGGGCGATGGCGTCGTCGGAGTATTTGAGGGCGCTTTTGACGTTTTGTTCGACCATCAAGACGGTGGTGCCTTGGTCGGCCAGGCGGCGCAGGAGTTTGAAGACGTCTTGCACGACCAAGGGGGACAGGCCAATGGAGGGCTCGTCAATGAGCAGCACTTGCGGGCGCAGCAGGAGGGCGCGTCCGATTTCGAGTTGCTTTTGTTCGCCGCCGGAGAGGGAGGCGGCCGCCGAGTGCAGGCGCTCTTTCACGCGAGGGAAGAAGTCGAGCACTTCGGGAATGCGCTCATGGGTGGTTTTCATGCCCAGGGTGATGCCACCGAGTTCCAAGTTCTCGTAAACGCTCAACTGCCCAAAGAGGTTGCGCCCCTGCGGCACAAAGGCAATGCCTTGGGCGAGCAGGTCGCGCGAGTGCGCGCCTGTGACGTCTTGCCCGTTGAGGGTGATGCGTCCTTGGCGGGGTTTGAGCAAGCCAAAGAGGGTTTTGAGGACGGTGGACTTGCCCGCCCCGTTGGGACCAATGAGCAAGGTGATGGAGCCACGCGGCACTTCAAAGCTCAGGTTGTTGAGGATCATGAAATCCTTGTACCCAGCCACCACGTCGTCAAAGCGAATGCAGATGTCGGCCATGTGTGCGCTCCTCAATTGCCCAGGTAGGCGTCGAGCACCTGTTTGTTGGCCCGGATTTCAGCCGGGGTGCCGATCGCCATGACTTTGCCCTCGACCATGACCATGATGCGGTGGCAGAGATCCATGACGAAATCCATGTTGTGCTCAATCACGACAAAGGAGCCTTTGCGTGTCTGGTTGAGTTCTTTGAGCAGCTGGCTGATGCCGCCCACGAGCGAGGGGTTGACGCCCGCGCAGGGCTCGTCCAAGAGCACCAAGTCGGGCTCGCTCATGAAGGCCATGGCGATGTCCACGAGTTTTTGTTGGCCGTAGCTCAGCTCGCCCGCGCGTTTGTCGGCCACGTGGCGAATGTGGAACTGGTCGATCAAGGCGTCGGCCTTGGCGCCCAAGCCCGAGTCGGTGGGCGCGAACATGCGGCTCCACATATTGCCTTGGTGCTCTTGCGCGGCCACGATGAGGTTGTCGCGCACGCTCATCTTGCCAAAGACTTGCAGGGTCTGGAAGGTGCGCCCCACGCCCAGGCGATTGAGGGCCAGGGGGCCAAGGCCAGAGACATCCCTCCCGTTGAGCATGATGCGGCCACTGTCCGGGGTGATTTGCCCGAGCATGCTGTTAAAGAGCGTGGTTTTGCCGGAGCCATTGGGGCCGATCACGCCAAAGATCTCGCCGGGGTACACCTCGAAGGAGACACCGCCCACGGCCTGAATCGCGCCATAGGCTTTGTGCAAGTCAGAGACTTGAAGCAGGGGTTGGGTCATGGCTTGACTCCTTGTGCGGCGCGCGCGGCCGAGGCTTCACGGGCCTGGCGGCGGGCTTTGAGGCGGTCTGGCAGGCTCAGCAAGCCATCGGGCAGCCAAACCATGAGCAGCATGACGGAGAGGCCAAAGACCAGCAGGTACCAGGCTTGGGCAAAGCGCAGCCACTCGGGCAAGATGACGCCCACAGCCGCGCCCAGCAAGGGCCCGAGGAAATAGCCCGGCCCGCCCACCACCACCATGAGGTACATCATGATGGAGGCTTCGACGGTGAAGGGCGCGGGATCGATGAACTGCACGAGCGAGCCAAAGAGCGCGCCCGCGATGCCGGCGTAGACCGCGCCAATGGCAAAGCTCATGAGGGTGTAGCTGCGCGTGTCCACGCCCAGGCTCTCGGCCCGGATGGGGTTGTCGCGCAACGCGGTGAAGGCCTTGCCCCAGGGCGAGCGCAGCAGGCCCCACTGCAAGAGTCCGAGCACCAGCGCAAAGGCGAGCACGAAGTAGTAGTAGGCCAAGTTGCCATCGAAGCTCACGCCAAAGAGTTCGGGGCGGGCGATGTTGTTGATGCCAAAGGTCCCCCCGGTGAGCCACTCCTCGTTGCGCATGACCAGCCATACGGCGGTGTTAAAGCCCAAGGTGGCAAAGGCCAAATAAATGGTCTGCACGCGCAGGGCCGGAAAGCCCAGCGCCAAGCCCACGCCAAAGCACAGCAGCGCGGCCATGGGCAAGCCCAGCCAGAAGCTCAGGCCCGCTTTCATGGCGATGGCCACGGTATAGGCGCCAATGCCAAAGAAGGCTGCGTGGCCGAGTGATTTCTGGCCCGCATAGCCCACGGTCAAGTTCAGCCCCATGGTGGCAATGACGTAGATGAGCCAATAGGTGAAGAGGTAGATGCCGTGGTTTTTGAGTTGGGTGGGCAGCAGCACCACGGCCAAGAGGCCCAGCAGCCCAGCACCCAGCGCGATCTTGTTCATACCTTGCGCTCCGTTTTTTGGCCCAGCAGACCTTGGGGTTTGAAGAGGATCACGACCATGAAGATGATCAGGGCCACGGCTTCCTTGTAAGCCGAGGAGACGTAGGCGCCCGCGAGGTTCTCACACACGCCCACGATCAGGCCCCCCAAGAGCGCGCCCCGCGAGTTGTTGAATCCGCCGATGATGGCGGCAAAGAAGGCCTTGGTGCCGAGCGACGCGCCCATGTCGAATTTGGCGAGGTAGGTCGGGGTGACCAAGATGGCCGCAGCAGCGGCGAGCACGGCGTTGATGGCGAAGGTGTAGAAAATCATGCGTGGCACATCGATGCCCAGCACGGTGGCGCTCTCGGTGTTTTGCGCCACCGCCTGCATGGCGCGTCCCGTGACGGTTTTGGCGAGGAAGACTTGCACCCCCAGCACCAGCACCATGGCAAACACAAAGGTGCCGATGTCGGTGGAGGAAATGTTCAAGCCCGCGATGTTGTAGACCTCATCGGGGAAGAGGTAGGGAAAGGGTTGCGGCTCGGCGCTGTAGCCCGCGCGCACGGCGTTGCGCATGGTGATGGACAGGCCAATGGTGGCCACCACGATGGGCATCATGCCAAACTTAAAGAGCGGGTCCACCACCAAGTGTTTGAACAACCAACCCTGCACCAGCACGGAGCCCACAATGCTCGCGATGAACGCCAGCCACAGGGGCAAGCCCGCGGCCATGCCCAGAATCATCATGAAGGCCGGCAGCATGACGAACTCGCCCTGCGCGAAGTTGATCGTGCCCGAGGCCTGCCAGAGCAGCGTAAAGCCCAGCGCCGCCAAGGCATAAATGCTGCCGGTGGCCAAGCCACTGAAGAAGAGTTGCAGAAAATCGGTCATGGGCTCTGGCTCCTATTGCCGCGCGCGAAAAAAAGAGACCCCCTGGAGGGACGCCCAGCGTCCCTCCCCGGTCTTCATCGATCCCGATTGAACGGGGGGATTACTTCATTTTGGACAGCGGCGGCAGGGTCTCGACCACCACCTGGCGTCCGTTCTTCACTTCCACGAGGAAGCTGTCACGGTCGAGGTCACCGTTCTTGTCAAAGCTCACGTCCATGATCACGCCGGGGTTCTTCTTGGCGCTGATTTGGATGCCGTGAATGGCTTGGGCCACGGCCTTGCGGTCGAACTTGCCCACTTTCTCAATGGCGGCTTTGAGCACGTACATGCCGGTGTAGCCTTTGATGCCGTTGTGATCCGAGATGCTGCCGTAGGCCTGGTAGTACTTGGCCTTGAACTTGAGCATTTCAGGGATCGGTGCGTCCACCGTGAGGCCCACGTGCGCGACCGCGCCGTTGGCGGCGTCACCGGCGAGTTCGATCACTTTCTGGCCGACCAAGGTGGTCTCGCCAATCACGGGCTTGTTCCAACCCTGCTTCTTGAGTTCGCGCAAGAGGCGGGCCGACTCTTCTTCGTTGGTGTAGGCAAAGATCGCGTCCGCATTGCTCTGCTTGGCTTTGAGCACGGCGGAGGAGAAATCAACTTGGCCCGCATCCGTGGAGATGTCGGCCACGATCTTGGTGCCCGAGCCGTCGAGCAGTTTGGTGAGCGTGTCGCGTCCGCCCTTGCCAAAGTCGTTGTTCACGTAGATCACGGCCAAGGTCTTGGTTTTGGCCTGGATGTACTTGGCGAGTTTGGGGAAAGAGATGCTCTGGCCAAAGGCGGTACGGAACACATAGGGGTTGCCTTGGGCGGTGATGGCAGCGGCTTCGCCCCCTGTGAAGTTGGGCACTTCGCCACGGCGCGATTCGGCCATGGAGACCATGATGGAGCCGGAATACACCGGACCAAAAATCGCGAAGACGCCATCGTCAACCGCCTTTTGCGTCAGGCCTTTGGCGATGCCGGGGTTGGTTTGGGTGTCCACGGTGGTCGACTCGATCTTGCGACCCAGAATGCCGCCGTTTTCATTGATCTCTTTGATCGCGAGTTCCACGCCGTTTTTGAACAAGGTTCCCGCAGTGGTGCCAGGGCCCGAGAGCTCCACAATGTTGGCGATCTTGATGGTTTGCTGGGCATGGGCGATGCCAGCGAGTCCCAAGACGGCCGCTGCGGCGACCGCTTTGAGGGTGTTGCGTTTGTTGATCATGGGTGTCTCCTTGGGGGAATGTGTCCGGTGTGGACTGGGGTTAAAAATCTCGCCCACACGCAGGGCGTCATTCGCGTGCGGAATTGTGGAAGGGAATGCAGTCGAAACGGAAAGCCAGAGGTCAGAAATGCGCGATAATCGCACAAAATAGTCCAATTATCGGACGAATTCAGGGTAATTACCAAAGGCTGATCCGTATGACAACAACCCATGACGTTTTGCAGCCCCGCGACTGGATTGCCGGATTGGACAAGGGGCTCGCGCTCATTCAAACCTTTGACGAAGCGCACTCGCGTCAGACCGCGACGCAAGCGGGCCAACGCGCGGGCTTGACCCGCACGGCCGCGAGGCGCTATTTGCTCACCTTGCAGCACTTGGGTTTTGCCGCGAGTGATGGCAAGTTGTTCTGGCTCACGCCCAAGGTGATGCGTCTGGGGCAGGCCTACTTGGAGTCGGCCCGCTTGCCGCGTTTGGTACAGCCCTCGCTGCAGCGCGTGGCCATGGGCACGCAGGAGATTTCCTTCGTGAGTGTGCTCGACGGCTTCGATGTGGTTTATGTCGCGCGCAACGGGCAAAACCGCAGCATGAACACGAGCTTTGCGTTGGGCGCGCGCGTGCCCGCACACACCACGGCCGCGGGCCTGTTGCTCATGGCCTTGCAAGACCCGCAGGCGGTGGAGGAGTGGCTCGCCAAACCCCTGCAGGCGTTCAGCTCGTACACCATCACCGATCCGGCTCGGGTGCGCGGGGAGTTGAAGCTCGCCCGTGAGCAAGACTGGTTTTTGTCCGAGCGCCAGCTCGATCTGGATTACCGGGGCGTGGCCGTGCCCTTGCGCGACCACAAGGG
>JACCDW011626118.1_pt1 | contig 14418 bp, 7 predicted proteins | sample 7449781 | NCBI WGS metagenome assembly JACCDW01 (sample SAMN15323449, study PRJNA562643) | freshwater metagenome | isolation source: river surface water | place: USA:Blue River Watershed | collected 2017-08-18
ATTGAGGGGCCAGACGGAATGGCTGCGGCCCCAGTTGTAGAGCTCCTGCACGCTGGTGAGCAGGATGCCGTGGCGACGCAGTTCGTCGCGTTCTGCCTCGGACAGAGGGCCCGTGGCGGCGGGAGAGGTGGGGGCGTCGCTCATGTCAGGTCCATTCCAAGTGTCCACGGTGCCACGCCCACACGAGGCCCTCGGCGAGCAAGAACAGGAAAACGAGGATACCGACCCATGCGCCGGCGGGCAGCCCGGTGAACGCGACGGCGAGCGGGAGCAGGAAGAGCAGCTCCACGTCGAAGATCAGGAACACGATCGCGTACAGGTAATAATGGGCCTTGAACTGGATCCAAGCATCGCCGTGCGGGGCCACGCCGCATTCGTAGGGATCCAGCTTTGACGGACTCGGCTTCGGCGGCTGGAAGAACCGGAACCACAGTTGCGCCACGGCGAGCAGCGCGAGGGGGAAAGCGATCGCAATCAGCAGGAACAGGGCGAGGAACGCGTAGGGGTGCAGATCCACGGTGAGAGGTCCCCGAGCTTTGGGACACGCGCCTATTGATCAACCTCCAAGCACTTCCGTTCCTTGTCGGAGACCACGCATTCCTTGTCCGAGGGCAGTGACGACCGAGTGACGATCTCTTTGTGTAGGGGCACCTACCCGGGTCTCCGCCAACGATTCTCATGGCCGTGGCAAGGACTCTCATTCCCGGGCTGGCCTGATCTGCTAGTCTATTCGTCCTCCGCCCCATGGTTTACCGCCCCCTCTCCGCTCCGCGATCCGCGTCCCGTCCTGCCTCCGCCCGACCGGCGAAGTCGGCGTTTCCTCACGATTTTGTCTGGGGCGCCGCGGCGGCCGCGTACCAAATTGAGGGGGCGGGGAAAGAGGGTGGTCGCGGGCCCTCGATTTGGGATCATTTCTCCCAGACTCCCGGTAACGTCTTCGAGGACCACAACGGCAATGTCGCCTGCGATCACTACCATCGCTGGCGAGAAGACGTGCGCTGGATGAAGCGCCTCGGCCTCGATGCCTATCGGCTCTCGGTTTCCTGGCCCCGGATTCTGCCGCGTGGAACGGGCCGAGCCAATGCGCGGGGGCTCGCTTTCTACGATCGCTTGATCGATGCCCTGCTTGAAGCGGGGATTCAGCCCTGGGTGACTCTTTACCATTGGGATCTTCCGCTGGCGTTGCAGCGGCGCGGTGGCTTCCAGAATCGAGACCTCGTGGAGTGGTTCGGTGACTACGCCGAAGTCGTGGTGCGGCGGCTCGGCGACCGAGTCCGGCACTGGATGACGATCAACGAGCCGCCCGTCATCGTCGGCTTAGGGATGCAGCAGGGCATCTTCGCGCCCGGACAAACCCTCTCATTCGCGCACTGCTTAAAGGCCGCCCACCATCTCCTGCTGGCTCACGGACGGGCGGTTCAGGCGATCCGGGCGACGTGTCGCCTCCCGGCGAAGATCTCGCTAGCGCACACCGGCCGCGAACGCATTCCCGCGAGCCGATCGGTCAAACACCGGGAGGCCGCACGGGCAGACACCTTCCGGTGCACCGAGCGGAACTTCGACAATCTAGCATGGTGGGCGGACCCGATGCTGCTGGGACGGTATCCCGACGACGGACTGAAGGCCTTCGCGGCGGACCTGCCGCGGATCCGGACCGGCGATATGGCGCTGATTTCCCAGCCGGTGGACTTCCTCGCCTACAATTGTTACTCCGGCTTTCCGATCCGCGCTGGAGCCGGTGGTCAACCCGAGCGCGTTCCGGGTGGCTGGGGTGTGGGCAATCCCCGCGGCACCCTCTCATGGCTGCAGGTGGCGCCGGAGGCACCCTACTGGGCAGCGCGCTTCTTGCACGAGCGCTATGGACTGCCGGTCGTCTTCACCGAGAACGGCGTCTGCACAACGGACTTCGTTCACCTAGACGGGAAAGTGCACGACCCCCAGCGCATCGATTTCCTCAGCCGCTACCTCGGCTCAATCGCCCGAGCCCGGCGTGAGGGCATTCCGGTGGAAGGATATTTCTATTGGTCGATCCTCGATAACTTTGAGTGGGCTCAAGGCTATAAGGACCGCTTCGGGCTGATTCACGTCGACTATGCCACCCAAAAGCGGACGCCAAAGGACTCGTTTACGTGGTACCGTGAGGTGATCCGCCGCCGCGGGGTCGGACTCTGATCGTAGCCGGTGACGCGCGGCGAGCGGCTTGCCAAACGACGACCGCGGTCGCAGCCTCCGGCCCGTGAATCGACCCCAGGTTCTGCTCGTGTTCCTTCCCCGCTTCGGGGAAAGCGCGGACATGCTGCGCGGCATCGCGCACTATGAGCGGACGCATCAGGTGTGGGCCGCGTTCCACGACGATCAGGCGCAAGCCCTCGAAGACCCCGGCTGGCTCCGCAGCCGTCCGTGGCGGGGCGTGATCACTCGCCACTCCTCCCCTGGGCTCGTGCATGCCTGTAAGGACCTCGGTATTCCCTTGGTGGATTTGGACGATACGCCCGCCTTTCCCGGAGTACCCAAGGTGCGCCCCGACAACCGCGCGATCGGACACCTCGCCGCTGAGCACCTCCTTGAGCGCGGACACCGCCACTTCGGCTACGTCGGATTCTCCAGCGAATCCTACTCCAACGAGCGCGGGGACGGCTTCGTCGAGTCCCTCGCCCTCGCCGGACACCGGTGCGATCGATTCGAAATCCCCTACCCTGGCGACGATCGACCCGTCTGGGATCCACCCCAAATCGAGCAGTTGGTGAAGTGGCTTCGCGTCCTTCCCAAACCGGTGGGCATTCTCGCCTGCATGGATCTCAGGGCGCAGCAAGTGCTGTCCGCCGCCAGCGAAGCCGACCTCCTCGTCCCCGAGGAAGTCGCCCTCCTCGGCGTGAACAACGATCTCAATCGCTGTGAGCTTAGCTTCCCCCCGCTTTCGAGCGTTGCTCCCAACGCGTTTCAATCAGGCTACCGGGCAGCGGAGATCCTTGATCACGTTCTCACCGGAAAGAAGGATCCACCGGCGATCGAGCGTATCGAACCGGCGGGGGTCATCACCCGACGCTCGACTGACGTGCTGGCGATCGCCGATCGCGTCGTCGCATCCGCGCTGGGATTCATCCGGGAGCGGGCCTGCCAGAACATCTCCGTCGACGACGTCGTGCGCCACGCCCACACCTCGCGCAGCCAGTTGGAGCGCAAGTTCCGCCATTTTCTCGGCCGGACCCCACAAGCCGAGATTAGACGCATTCAAGTGGCGACAATTCGGACGCTTTTGCAAGAGACTGACTTCCCCTTGAAGAAAATCGCTGTCCTTTCCGGCTTCGAGCACGTCGAGTATATGTGCGTGCTCTTCAAGCGGGTGACAGGATTGGCCCCCGGGGCCTTTCGCCGGGTACAGGTAACGAGGAATTCTCAATAGCGCCTCCCCTTCCCACACCGGGGCAAGGATCATTTCTCCTTTGAGAACGAAGCCGCCGAGCGCGGCAAAATTTCTCAAGCAAGATGTAAGTGATCTCATTTACCTCGGGCTCGGGCTTCTCTAGTCTAGGCCGCACGGAGGCCTCCTCCGGCGCTCCCTGCTGGGTTTTCCCGGCAGGGGTGTTTGTCCTACTACCCTCAAGCCCCCCAATGACCAAGTACCGTGTGCTCACGCGGGCCCGAGCCTTCGCGCTCCTGCCTGCTCTTAGCCTGCTCGCGCTGGCCCGCCTTTCGGCGCAGGCCGTTCCCTCCACGCCCTCCAGTTCCGCGGCCAAACCCTCCGCGGACGAGACGATCGAGCTTTCGCCGTTCGTCATCGAGGCCGACGAGGATGAGGGTTACTCCGCCAAGAACACCCTCGCCGGCACGCGTCTGCGTACCGAGTTGAAGGACGTGGGCTCGGCGATCAGCGTCGTCACCCAGAAGTTCCTCAAGGACACAAACTCCAAGAGTTCGGCGGACCTGCTCGTGTACACCACGGGCACGGAAGTCGCCGGCCAAGGCGGTAACTTCGGTGGCGGCGGCGACGGTGCGATCATCCAGGACGGTTCCTACAACCGCCCGGTGGCGAACACCCGCGTCCGCGGTCTCGCGGCGGCGGACAATCTCCGCGACTTCTTCCTCACGGACATTCCGTGGGATTCCTACAACGTAGGTCGCGTCGACCTCCAGCGTGGTCCGAACTCGATCCTCTTCGGTATCGGTTCCCCCGCCGGTATCATCAACAGCAGCCTCAACACCGCGTCGTTCCGCGACTCGAACAAGGTTGAGCTGCAGGTCGCGACCTTCGGCTCCGTCCGCGGCGTGGTTGACTTCAACAAGGTCATCCTCCGCGACGAGCTCGCCATCCGCGTTTCCGCGCTGATGGACAACACGAACTACCGCATGAAGCCGGCTTACCGTGACGACCACCGCATCTACGGTGCCGTCAACTGGCAGCCGAAGCTCTTCGAGAAGGGCGGCGGCAAGACCTCGATCCGCGCGAACATCGAATCGGGTAACGTGAAGGGTATCAATCCCCGCTACACGCCCCCGATGGACGCGATCACGCCTTGGTTCACGTCGATGAACAAGGCGACGTTCGACTGGCAGAACAGCAGTCAGATCACCGACCGCGCCAACGCCCGCTACAATCCGTACGTCGGCGCCGCCGGCGGCCGCATCTTCGACGGCCAGGTGGTCACCTTCAACGCCGACAGCCCGACCCCGGGTATCGCGTTCGCCGCCAGCCCCTATACCTACCCGACCAACCTGCCCCCGGCCAACAACGAGACCTCGAACGGCTCGTACAAGGGCATCATCACCTACAACAACATCGCGAGCAACCTGCGTCTCGATGGGTATGTGATCAATCCCTACAAGGCCAAGTCGCTCACCGATGCGAGCATCTTCAACTTCTATGATAACCTCATCGAAGGCGAGAACCGCAGCAACACGAGCAAGTTTGACGCGTACAACGTCACCCTCAACCAGACGTTCCTGAACAACCGCCTCGGCGTCGAGGTCGCCTACGATAAGCAGGACACGCAGTGGGGTTACCGCAACTTCCTCGCGTGGGATGCGGCCGCGATCTCGGTCGACATCATGAAGACCTTCATCGACGGCTCCCCCAACCCGAATGTCGGCCGCCCGGTCGTCATCGGTGGCGGTGGCTCCGCCGGCAGCGGCCGCGTCGTCCGCGAGCGTGAATCCACCCGTGGAACCGTGTTCGGCGAGCTGGACTTCAGCGACTTCATGGATCGCCAGACCCCGCTGGCCAAGGCGCTCGGCCGCCACGTCATGACGTACAGCGGCGCCATGCAGCGCGCTGATACGCTTCAGACCGCGTGGGCCAACTGGTACACCGGTTCGGGTTATGCTCAGACTGCCAATTCGTCCGTTGGCCAGGCCTCCCGCGACATCGCGAGCCTGACCTACCTCGGCTCTTCCCTCGCCAACGCCACGTCGGCGAGCGGTCTCAACCTCCCGCGGATCACCGCGGTCCAGCAGCCGGTCTCCACGACCGTGAAGAACTGGGACGCGACGAACAAGGTCTACAAGTCCTACGCGCTGCCGGTGGTGAATCCAAACGAGGCGTCGTACAACGACGAGAATCGTCCTTACCTGCAGGCCTCGAAGAACCGCGACGAGATCAACTCACAGGTCTTCGTCTGGCAGGGTTACTTCTTCAACGGCGCGATCGTCCCGATGATCGGCTGGCGCAAGGACGTGGCCGAAAACTTCAACGCGGGCGACCCGCGCAAGGACGTCGGCATCGTCACCAACTACGCCGATCCGGAGTGGCGTCTCCCGACCGGCCAGCTCGAGCAGGGCACCGGCAAGTACAAGGAGCGCTTGTACAGCATCGTCGACGGTCAGACGCATACCTTCAGCATCGTCGGCCATGCGCCCAAGGCGATCATGGAGAAGCTCCCCGGCGGCATGACCGCGAGCGTCTTCTACAGCCGCTCCGCGAACTTCCAGCCGGACGCTTCCCGCAAGGACATCGTCGGCGGCCTGATCCCGTCCCCCTCCGGCAAGACCGAGGACTACGGCTTCGCGATCACTGCTCTCAACGGCAAGGTCGCCTTCAAGGTGAACCGTTACGAGACGTCTGTCACCAACGCCACCCTCTCGGGTGAACTCGGCAATGCTTACCTCATCGGCGCCGGCGAGGCTTGGGGCCAAGCCGCTGCGGTTCAGCTCAAGGCGAACAGCGGCAACTGGCCGGGCGACGGCAACTACGGCACGACGTCCGCCGGTTCGAAGTTCGGCGCTGGCAACATCCTCCGCTGGCAGCCGGCCGACGCCGGGAACCTCGTTCCCGACTCGCAGGGTCGCCAGCCGGGCTCGAATGGCTACCAGCAGACCTACAGCCAGGCTTCGATCGACAAGCAGTACGACATCCAGCGCGCTTCGACGGATGACTGGCTCGCTAAGCCCGTGCCGGCTTCCTTCCAGTCCGCTTGGGGTATGACCGGTTACGCGACCGGCTCCGGCAACTGGAGCATGAACAGCGTCGCCGTCACCGGCGACACGCTGTCCAAGGGCACCGAGTTCGAACTCGCCGCCCAGCCGATCGATGGCCTCGACCTCTCGATCAACGCCTCCAAGACGACCGCCAAGCGGCTGTCCATCGGTAAGGCCTACTCCGACTGGATCGAGAAGCGCCTGAAGGACTACGCTGGCCCGATGGGCGACATGCGCCTCTGGGGTAACGGCAACTGGGCTCTGGAGCGCGGCTCCGGCGGCACGGTGCGCGACAAGTTCGAGAACGAGACGCTCCCGGCCTACAAGCTGGCGCTCGCCCTCAACAACTCGAACGTCACCGAGCTCCGTCCGTGGCGCTTCAACGCCACCGCGAACTACGCGTTCAAGTCGGGCCGTTTCAAGGATGCCAACATCGGCGGTAGCTACCGCTGGCAGGACAAGCAGGTCACCGGCTATCGCCTCAACTCGACTAAGGATGGGTATGACGTGAACAACCCGTACTACGGTCCGACCGAGGACGCCGTCGACCTGTGGGTCGGCTACCAGATGAAGATCCTCTCCGATCGCGTGAAGTGGCGCGTGCAGTTCAACGTACGTCACCTCTTCGCGACCGATCGCCTGATCCCGCTCACTGTCCAGCCGGACGGCAGCCCGGGCGCGTACCGCATCGCGGAGCCCCGCGTGATCTCGCTGACGAACTCGTTCGAGTTCTAAGCGGTCCCGTCGTTTGTAGCACAGGGTCTTGATTCCGGGCCGGTGGCACTCGCCACCGGCCCTTTTTTATGCGGTGGCGGGGCCTTACTCTGCGCGCAGGATTGCCGCCGAGACCGTTTCCGATTTACACCGTCTTTCGCTCGCCCCGCCATGGAACGCCGCTCCTCAGGAAACGTCTCGCCCTCCCGTCTCGGCTTCGCCGAAGCAGCCCGCCATCGCGGCTCGCCCTTCGCGCTGTCGATTCTGGCCCTCCTCGCGCTGGCCTCCGCCGGTTGCGCGCCAGAGGCCTCCCCTCGGCCGACCGCAGGCACGTCCCACGCGCTGGTCACCCCCTCGCCTCAGGCGCACGCTCAGCCCGCGGTCGACCTTGAGCGTTTCCGTGCCCTTCCTTTGGGAAAGCCGTTCTCCGGCAAACCGTGGATCTCCCACGTCACCACCGCCGACCTCGATGGCGACGGGCGCACCGACATCCTCGCCTGCGACGACAAGCTCAACGCCGTCGTCTGGCTCCGCCAAACGGCTCCCGGTACGTTCGCCGAAGCTACGCTGCGCGACCAACTCCCCGCGCCGGTTCATACGGAGGTAGTCGACTTCGACCGCGACGGCGATGCCGATGTCCTCGTTTCCTGCATGGGACAGGTCTTTCCCAACAACGACAGAATCGGCTCGCTGATTCTGCTCGAGAACGATGGCCGCCAGACTTTCACCGCGCGAACCCTGTTGGACCAAGTCGCCCGCGTCACGGACGCGCGCGCCGGGGACTTCGACGGTGACGGACGACTGGACCTCGCGGTGGCCCAATTCGGCTACAACCAAGGAGAGGTGCGCTGGATGCGCAATCTGGGCGACCATCGCTTCGAGAGCCATGTACTCCTGTCACTACCCGGAGCCATCAATGTCTGCATCGCCGACTTCAATGGTGACCGCGCGCCGGATATCGCGGCGCTAATCTCCCAAAACTACGAAGAAATTTACCTATTCGAGAACAGCGGCTTCGGCACCTTCACGCAGAAGATTCTCTTCGGGTCGACGAACGAGGACTACGGCAGCAGCGGAATCAGCGTCTGTGATCTGAATCGAGACGGCCGCCCAGACATTCTCTACAGCAACGGCGACGGCTTCGCCTACGCTGATCCGGGCAAGCGGCCCTGGCACGGCGTGCAATGGCTCGAAAATCGCGGCCAAGGGTTCTTCAAGTATCACCGCATCGGCGACATGGACGGCGCCTACAGTCCGATCGCCGTCGATCTCGAAAACCGCGGTGTCCTCGATATCATCTGCGTAAGCGGATTCAACGACTGGAAAAATCCCCAAGCCGCCTCACTCGTGCTTTTCCGAAACGATGGACAACAACGTTTCACGCGCACGGTCCTCGCCTACCAACCCATCCAGATGATTTCGGTCGCCGCCGGGGATCTCGATGGCTCCGGTCGCCCGAGCCTCGTGACGGGATCATTCTACGCCTATCCGCCCTTCGATAACATGGCGCGCCTGACGCTGTGGAAACCCCGCGCGCCGTGACGAAGGATCGTCCATCGTCGGCCGCACCGAGAAAACCGGCGTCACGCCGGATCCGTGCCGGGGCACTCGTCCTTGCCGCGCTGCTGGCGATCGGAGCCGGAACCTTCGTACTCTGGCGCGCTCACTCCCTCCGTACCCTCGTTGCGAACCATCTTCCCGCGCTTCCAGATGACGCATCGGTAACGTCCCCCGCACTCGCGGAACGCCTTCAAGCGGCCGCCGCGCGCACGCGGGGGCTCTTCACGGCCGCCGATGGCCTCGCGGAACTCGCCGCGTTGCTGCACGCCAACGGCTTTACCTCCGGCGCGATCACCGCCTACGATGGCCTGCGAAACATCGCGCCCTCCGAGGCGCGCTGGCCGCACCGACAGGCCCATGTGCTCGCGGGCTTCGGCCAGCTCGCGGAAGCGATCCCACTCTGGCGCCGGGCGTTGGAGCTGGACCCGGACTACACGCCCGCGCGGCTCCGTCTCGGTGACGCACTCCTCAAATCCAACCAACTGCCGGATGCCGAGCGCGTGTACCGCGAGGTGCTGCTCCGGGCACCGCAAGATCCGTACGGCTATCTCGGGGTTGCGCGGGTCCTGATCGCACGCGCTGAGTGGGCCGCCGCACGGAACACCTTGGAAACGGGGCGACAGGCCCAACCCGAGTTTGTCGGCACCCTCATCCTCCTCGCTACGGTGGAAGAGCGCTTGGGTAATGAGGACGCGGCCCACGCGCTCCGCGCCGAGATCGCGATGCGTCAGGTTTCCGACCTGCCAGTTCCATGGCTGGAGGCGTTGCTTGATGACTGCTACGATGCCTATCGGGTCAGCGTCGGATCGGCCGTCGCAACCTACTCCGGATCTCCCGATCGCGCGGTGCAGCTCCTCGAGCGCGCCATCGCGCTGGCGCCGAGCGACGGCAGCTATGAGCGACAACTGGGCAAGCTGCTTTTCCAGCTGTCACGGCTCGGCGAAGCCCGGCCCCACCTCGAACGCGCCACCCAACTCGCTCCGCAGGATTCAGCGGCGTGGAGCCTGCTCGTTGACTTACTGGAAAAGTCCGGCGATGCGTCCGCGATGCGCCAGGCCTTGCAGTCCGGTCTCCATCACTGCCCCGATTCGGCGGCCCTGCGTTACGCGAGCGGACGACAGTTGGCGCGGGCCGGACAAGTGGGAGCGGCGATCGGCGAATTCCGCCGCGCGCAGAGGCTCAAACCCGACGAGGCGCGACCGTTCGTCGACCTCGCCCTACTTTTTTTCCAGCAGGAGCGCATCGAGGAGGGTCTCGCTGAGCTGCGCGGCGCGCTTGTCGCCGAGCCAGATCATCCCCTCGCCATGAGCATTCTGGCTCGCCATGCGATCGAAACGGGTGACGCCGCCCAAGCTCGGCACTGGATTGGACGTTTACGTCGCCAGCATCGCTTCGCCCGCGAAGATCTGACGGCCCTCGCCACGGCGTTCCGCCAAGCCTTTCGTCAGGAGCTGTAACGCGAGTGCACCGCGGCAGCGAGGATCACGGGCTCGACCGCGATCGCCTCAGCGGCGCGGCCTCGCGGCGAAAGACCAGGAAGGGAGCATCGCTCCGTGAGACCACGATCTCCCGCTCGCCATCGCCATCGAGGTCGATCGCGGCAATCGCCTTGGCGTCCCCCGGAACGATCCAGCCGCTCTCCTTTGGGGAAAGCGCCGTAAAGCCACCCAACCCATCGCCGCGAAGCGCCACGCCCAAGCCTCCTTCAAAGCGTCCGATCGATGGAACCGGGGCCCGGCTGTTCTGACCCAGCAGCAAATCCCGCGCACCGTCTCCGTCGATGTCGTCCACCCAGATCGCTCCCACCGGCGCGAGTTGAGCGTCCACCGGCAGAGGTGAAAAGCGGTACGTTCCGGATGGCCCACTCAGCATGACTCCGCTGCGCAGTTCCGTTACCTCCCAGCTGCGGGCCGCAGCCACCGCCTCCGTGCCGAAGAGATCGGTCACCGTGGCAGAGGCGAAATCGTTCACGCGGGGAAAGCGCCGCCGTAATGCCGGTACCGCCGCCGTCAGTTGCTTCGCGGTTCGCCGCGGGAAAAGGTGGCCCCCGACGCGCTCGGCTTCGATCAGGACCGGTTCGGCCTCCGGACGGAAGTCTCCGAGGAGTATGACGGCACTCCGGCCTTCTCCCACGTGATAGGGCGTATTGAGCCCCGCGTTGCCGAGGACAAAGTCCGGACGACCGTCCGCGTTGAAGTCCGCCGATGCGAGCGAGCTCCACCAGCCATTGCCCAGCGCCGCGAATCCCGTAGATCCCGAGGCGTCGACGAAGCCGCGGCCGGAGTCGTTCCGGAGCAGCCGCACCCCGCCCCAATCAGACGACACCACCAGATCGCGCCATCCATCACCGTCTGCGTCCACCGCGAGCGCTGCCGTGACCATGCCCCATTCCGGAACGCGCGTGAACCACGACGCGGTATCTTCTATCCACCGTCCCTCTCGCCACCGGAGGATCGCGCTGCGTGGGCTCTCCGGAAAGCGACCCGGTTCGACGCGGCCGCCGACAAACAGCTCTTGGATCCCATCACCGTCAAAATCTGCGGCCACTACGGCCCCGACACTCAGCGGCAGCGTCGGTAACCGGGCCGACGCATCCTCCGCTGCGCCATCCGCGCCGATCCGCCAAAGCGTGGGCTGATACGCCGGCGTTCCGGCTGGCTCGCTGACCCCTCCCCGCGTGATCAGCCACTGCAGCGAGTCTCGCTCAGACGGACGGACTACCACCATGGGACCGTCGTTGACCAGCGCCGGACGTCCGCCCGGCGTCGGGACTTCCACCGCGTGGATCGAGTTCCCAACGCGCTGGACCAGACGCGCAGCATCCAGAGTGGTGCCCCCCACGAGTAGTTCGTCGTGCCCGTCGCCGTTCAGGTCCACTGTCACCAATGCCGGTCCACGGCGATTATGCCGGAACGGCAACAGGGGCTGCGCGGCAAGTTCATCCACATCCGCCTCGCGCAGACGCAGGCTGACGCCGAGTTCCCCGGAGATCTCCCGAAACCACGGCACCGGCGGCGCAGACCGCGGGGCTGGTGCGTCCGTTGCCGAGTCCTCGATCAGGACATAACGGCGATCAGCCGCCAAATCACGCCACTCCTGCACCCTACCGCTTGGCCAGCGCACCGTCACGCGGTGCACGCGGGCATCCGTGCCAAGGCCAAAATGAACCCTTGGCTCACTCGTCGAGAGATAGCCGCGCGCGAGCACCAGCGTGCGCACTTGGACACCGCTCGCGGTCTCCACTTCGATTCGCGCTCCCACGCCAAAGCGGTTGCTCCGCTGCCCGCGCAGGTCGAGAAGGAGGCGATGCCCCTCCTGACTGTCGTTCCGCAGCAGGGTCACGGGCGCTTGGTAATTGGCGTAGACGAGATCGAGGTCGCCATCGCCGTCAAAATCAGCGGTGGCTGCTCCGAAGCTGACCCCAACCTGATCTAGGCCCCACGCCTTTCCTGTCTCGGCGAAGCGCAGAGCGCCGAGATTTCGGTAGGCCAGATTGGCCTCCGCGAGCACCGGGCTCGAACGCATGATGCGGATGCGTTCCGCCGGGCTTTCCGCCACCATCATTCGCGCCAAAAGGTCGGAGTTGTGCAGTTCCCGGACCATCCCGTTGGTCACGTGGAGGTCGAGCCGTCCGTCATTGTCGAAATCCTCGAAACGCACCGACCACGTCCAGTCTGTCGCCGCGAGGCCCGCGAGCTGGGCGGCCTCGCGCATGCGGCCGACGCCCGAATTGAGAAAGAGGGCATTGCGGAGCAGCTGGGGCGCGACCTCAGGGGTGACAACCGGATCGCGCGCCACGGTCCGCGATTCCGCCATTCCCCGCTGGTCCTTGGCCCGGGTCGTCGCCGCCATGTCTGCCACGAGCAGGTCGATGCGTCCGTCGCCATCGACGTCGCCCACGTCGGCCCCCATCGCCGAGTAGGGTGTATGCGGTAGGACTAAGCCCGCGACATTCCGAAAGCTTCCGTCTCGATTATTTTGATACAACTGATCCGGAAACTCGAAGTCATTGGCAACATAGAGATCTGGCCATCCATCTTCGTTGAAGTCCCACCACATTGCCGCATGCCCCTGGGTTTCGCCGCGGAGGCCGGCCTCGTCGGTCACTTCCCGGAATTGGCCCTCGCCGAGGTTGCGAAACAGGCGGTCGCGCTGCCCTCGAGGGCGGAGTTTCGCATCAAGGAGATTGGTCTGGATGTAGACATCTAACCATCCGTCGCGGTCGTAGTCCGCGAAGGCAGCCATGCCCGAAGCGTCCGCGAGCGCGAGGCCGCGGGCCGCGGCCTCCTCGCGGAAGGTGCCGTTACCTTGATTGATGTAGAGACGGTTGGGGGTGCCAAAGCGACAGACATACAGATCAAGACGGCCGTCGTTGTTGACGTCGGCAAACGCGGCTCCTTGCTTCCAGACCGCCGCATCGGCACCACGATCGACCACACCGGCGCGCTCGGTCACATCCTCAAAGCGCCATGAACCGAGGTTGCGGAAGAGGCGGCACGACTCGGTCTTGCTCACAACAAACAAGTCCGGACGTCCGTCGCCGTCGTAGTCGCCCACCGCGACTCCGGTGCCAATGGCCCCGACCGTGAACTCTTGGTACCGTTCCCACCACATGGTCGGGTCGGAGAAGCGGTTCTCCGTGACCACGCCACTGGTCGCCGGATCGACGACGGAAAACAGCGTCTTCCCCAGAGGGCCTGATCGCGGGGTCAAGGGCTCACTGGTCACGCTGGCTCCGGCGGTGATGCGCAAACTAACGGCGAAGAGGAAGAGCACTACACCACCGCGGAAGCGCGGGCGTAACCGGCCGAGCAAACCTCGACGCACGACGTGGGGGCGGGTCATGGGAAGGTGGTAACCCTGACCCAATCATCCTTGCCCCCGCAATCCTTCAGCGGACGCGGGTCCAGAGTTGCCCCACTGCGGGAAAAGCAGTCGGATCGACGGGAGGACGGATCCGGCCGCTGGACGCCTCGACTGCATGTCTGTACCCCACCCCCACACTGATCGCCGCTGGCTGATTTGCGGCCTCGCGGCCATCGGTTTTTGGGTGATCGGAACATTGGGGCACCAGAGCCGTCTGGAGCATGTGAAGACGATCCCGCATTGGTCGGTCTCCGAACCGACAACCGATGCCGCATCGATCACGGGCTACGCCGAGGGTCGGCGTGTGAGCGTCTCGCCCGGACGCGAGCAGGAAACCTACGGCTGGATTGCGCGGGCGCAGCGGGCGGTGAATTCAGGAACGCTGCACCACGATCGGATCGAATGGGATAATGCGCCCGTCGGACGCGCCGATCTTGCTCCGTCCCTGTACACGCTCTGGATCTTAGGCACGGCCGGGATCATTCAACTCGGCAGCCCGACCTCCCTCCCGATCGCTATCGAAGCTGCCGCCGCTTGGGCCGATCCCGCCGTCGGACTGGTTTTCCTGATCTTGGCCGGAGCCGGACTATGGCGGACGTTTTCCGCCCGCGCCGCCGGCCTGTTCACACTGGGGTGGAGCCTGCTTCAGCCGCTCGCATCAACCTACCTGCCGGGTGCACTCGATCCGCGCGGACTGGCGTGGGCCTTGTTAGCGGGGAGCCTACTGACTCTTGCCAGCGCGCTGCTGCGACCGGCGACACCGTCGGTCCCGCGTCGCGGGGCCGCCGCCGGTGTGCTCGGGTCGCTGGCGGCCGCGCTCGACCCCGCGACCGGCCTACCCGTCCTGCTCGCGGTGAGCGCTGGGGC
>JACCDW011059529.1_pt1 | contig 14417 bp, 16 predicted proteins | sample 7449781 | NCBI WGS metagenome assembly JACCDW01 (sample SAMN15323449, study PRJNA562643) | freshwater metagenome | isolation source: river surface water | place: USA:Blue River Watershed | collected 2017-08-18
ATCCTTGATTGGTGTTAGGAAAACTTTATCGTTCACATCGAACCCTTTTAGTATAATTTCTCGGTTCCTAGCAACATACAAAGCTACAGAGCACCTGAAATTCGGTTCATGTACAAAGAAACTATGAGATGTGGAAGATTGGGCACTTGTGAGATATACACCACTATCATTGAGTCCAATATTATTACAGCGATTCTCAAACCAACATATCATTTAGACTTATCCTTATCTGGTGCTAGATATCGATCTTGGTCATTAATCCAATTTTGTTTTGGCAAGCTCCTGGCATTATAAAAAGCTAGATTTTGTCTAAATGAATCGCCAAATGTTTCAATACAAGCAAAATGAGATGTCGGAGCTATTTTAGCAGACAAAATAAAAACTGTATTATTGTTTTGCACATTATTGCAATTAGAAACTAGCCAAAATAACATATAACTATGAAGCCTTTGATTTACTCTTTAAGGAAGCCATAATCATATACGCCAGGGCGTAATTTATCGCCTAGAGCTTTATGTAGTTCTTTGAGCTTTTTGAAATCATCTTTATATTCCTTTTCCCAGAATCCTTTGAGTTGATACCAACCACAATCCCAACAAGTCAATTGTAGATCGGGGTTTTTTGTGGCATACTCTTCTCTTGTTAAGAGTGATCTTTTCCAGAGATCGGTTGCAAACATCAAAACATCAATAGCTTCTTTACTTAGAGTAAGGTCTGGGATTTGAGTGGACATATAGGACTCTTCATAATACTTTTCATAATCTGCCTTAAGTAATGGATAATCTTGTAAGATACCACAGATACCATATCTCTCAAGCCAAAAGAAATGGTTTTTGATTTGCCATATCTCACCACCCCAAGAAACATCTCTCATAGACGTGCAATTGTTTTTTGTTTCAAATATAGAGTAGATATGACAATCATCTACCCATTGTTCATAACCAGTTTTAATCTCAGATGCAGCGTGTTTATAATTCCCAGATTCATCTAGCCATTTTTGAGTAAATGGAATTGGTTCATGAATAACATGAGGGATTTCTTTTGGAGGGGCTTTCTTGAGTGGACCAGTTTTTTGTCTTTCCTTGATCTTCAAGCCACTTGTCATGATTGGATACTCATAAGTTTCCATACCTTTGATAGGTTCTCTAACCCATTCACTGGCTGGCTTATGGTTGTCACAATTATAAATATGTTTTTTTCCAATTGAATTGGCTTGCATATCTCGAATATCAAGTATGGGATCAGAAGTATTTTTACCCTCATTCCAGATTGTGAAACCTACGCCCCATTCTGCAGATACACCTGAGAATGCACTCGCATTAAAAAAGAAACCGTTTTGGAACTTGAAATTATCATAGTACCATGCTCTAAATTTCTTAGCAGTTTCTTGGATCATGAATTTAATGGGAGAAAACAAACAGATAGATACTTGTTTGAAGCCTAGGCGTTGAGATTGTCGTACACACTCATAGATGAATTGGAAATATAGGTTTGACCTACAAGCACCTAGGTGATGCATGAATGTCTTTACCTTTGTGTCTGAAACACCAGTCTTATTCTCTTCATCTTCTTTGAGTGATCCGCTTGCTGCATAAGGAGGATTGATAAAGAACACCAATCTTTTACCTTGATTAGCAAAATCTTTAAGGCTGGATTCAATTTGTTCAGGTAATTTATTTAAGTCTGTGATTAGATCGGCATCACCAGGATTCAAGAAATCATATTGAAATGCTTGTGCATAACCTTGTCTTTGTAATAGATCAACTTCGTCAGCAGTAAGGGTAGAAATGAATAGGTTTTTGAAATCAAAATCCCTAGTTAAATTACCAGATCCTGCACAACAATCCCATACAACACAATCATCTCTCCAGTTTTCACCTAGAGTGGAAGATGTTAGTTTATGAGCTTCATTTACCCAGAGAGCAGGGGTAAAAAATGCACCTTGTCTAGTGCGGATTTCATTTTGTAATGTTTGATCAAAAGATTGAAAATCCATTATGTTCTCGCTTGTGTGTTATAAAGTGAAACGAGAATATTTTTTAGCAGATATTAATTTGATTAGCAAATTTAAAGAATGTTTATATTATATTTTTAGTTTTCAATTATTGCTTTTTCATGATGGGCTGTCGAACATAAACAGGCATTAGAAAATCTGGTCTATTGTTACCAATTGGAATATCTCGTTCAATCTTGGTTTCTGCACACTCTTTTGCAACTTTTTTATTGATTGCATCTATCTTTGATTTGAACTTCTGAACCATTTTGTTTGGAATCATAGCTTTTCGGTCAGGAATGATACCTCTATCAGAATCAATAGTAACACTTGCGAAATTATGACTGATGTCAACTCTGAATTCAGAATCAAACTTCCAAGTGATATAATAAGGAGTACCTGTGATTTGAATACGCCCTTGTTTCGCTTTGAGAGTCAAGTTATATTCAATAATATCCTTGATAGGATCAATCATTTTGTAATTTGAGATGCTCTCATTATCAGTTTCGATTGTAACACTTCTTTGTAGCTTAGCTTTGATAATATCATACATCACAACAGTAATTGTTACCATTGGGATGACAACAATATCACTTTTCATCATTTTTGCTTCAATATATACCTCTGGGAAGGTAAATTCATCTTGAATGATACATGGGACAGGGAAACTTGAACTCATGAAAAGTCCGCTATTTTTAATGGTTGTTTCATATCTAACGATACTACCGTTTGAATTTCTACTCATTTCTTTTCCTTTGTGGTGAGTATATGGTTAATTGGTAATTTCGTGTATATAAACAATTAACAAGTCAATTACTGTTCAATATCTTTAAAAAAAAGACAACTATCCATTCTGTTTTTGATTTTATAATTAATTCCTTCATGTTGATTAGGTTCTGAATTTGCCTTCTCGATAATCAGATTCTCTAAATAGACCAACTCCCCAGAGTGATCTAGGATTGGGGATTTATCTAAGAAGTTATATTTAATTTCTTTGACAATCTCAATAATTGATGAAGGTTGATATGGTATTTTTTTTACTGGGTTGGTGCATGATAGCCAAGTTTTTGTGGGTGTGTTAGTATTACTAGGATGGAATTCTAGTACGGTTTTTTGGCATACATATCTATTGAACTTAGAATTCCCACCAACAAAATCAAGATTCATTACTTTTTGAATTAAGCTAGATGCTGGATAAGCTTTGAATACCCAAGATTGTGGATTAAGTTGAACAATATGTTTACTAAAAGTTCTATTCACAAGATTTTTTGTATAATTATAGAAATCTAAAGGTTCAAAAAAAACATTATCTTGATACTTGAAGTTTGGCTCAATGAATTTTTCCAAGATATAGTCTGCGAGAGCAATAGCATTATCCCAGGTTAAAGCAACAATCTTAACGAGAACAGGTGAGTCTTGTCCTAAGTTAATCTCTAGTTTGATATCTGTGGTTTTTGATAGATAAAGCATAGTGTTATAGCTAATATCTTCTTTTTTATCAAAGAATACACGTTTTGGTAGAATTACGTTGATATGCACTTTATCGCCTAGTAATACAAGGTCACTTACACCTAATTTATACTGATTGCCAATAACATGAAAATGATAGAATGGTATCAGCTGGATATTACCCCATTTACTAAAAGAATCTTTTACATCTGGGCGATTTAGTTTGATCCTATTTAAAACAAAGTCTATGAACTGTGAATAGGATATGAATGATTCTGTGTTATCTTGTCCTATAACAAGATCAAATATTTCTTCAACGACAATCAATTGTTCTTGTGTATCTTGTTGTTGGGGTATGCTAGACGCTTTTTGTTTGAGCATGTTAAGTAGGCTGTTTATTTGTGTCATGTATACAAGTCCTGTTTTTATGAATGTTAGGGAAGTATTTTATTATAAAAACAACAAATAATCAAATGGTTTGATTTTGATTTTTCATTTTGTTCCTAACTTTTGATCTATGTTTGTTAGGTATTTTAAATATTAAACTGCTGAATATCAATATTTTTAGAACTCAGCCTTTGAATAAGACGATACGATGTCATTTACCTTACAGAACTTGGAGTCATGCTTAATGAAGTTATTGACATATTTTTTTGCTTTCCTGATATTTGGAAAAGTTCTATATGATTTGATGTTATCGATAGACTTCCAATCAGGATGTTGTTCATGTTTATAGGGTTTGTTCCTTACTATTGAGAACAGAACAAGCCTAGATGATTTGGGAACAATTTGTGAAATATCTTGTTCAAGTGATAACATATCTGTTATCTGCTTTCCTGATAGAATGTTTTTGAAAACAATATACTTATGTTTCATTTATGATCCTTCTGAGTTATAGAGGACTCTATAATAAGCTATAAATGTTTTTTTTCAATTATTTTATTCATAAGATTGTCGATAATTCTTTTTTTTGTTATGATAAGACTAGACACACAACTAAAAGAGAGGCAGAGATATGGCGAATGTAGAGCGTATTCCTTTTGTATTCAACAATAACATTACAACGATAGAAACTCTAAAACTAGACGATGGACGTTTGTTTTTTAACGCTTCTGAGTTATGGTCTATGAATGGAAGCCCAAGAGTTTACTCTGTGGAGGCTTATATTAAAAACGATCAGACAAAAGAACTTATGTTGTATTGTTATTTGAAAAGTCAAAAACTTGACAGTATCAGAGATATCATCAAGCAGATACGAAGAGAAATGGTTGGGCAGACAAAACAACTTAAAGAGTTGAATGAGTACATAGATATATCTGTTGTAAATACAAACGACAAAGTAGCAAATCTTACAGCTGATGATGTTAGAGAATTGTTTTTTGGTAGCAATAATTTTAGTAACCTATCAAAGATAGAGAAATACTTTGTTGTACCAAATCACATGAAAGATGATTCAAACAACTACTTTGTAGATCAAAGTTTATTTTTAGACTACAGCATGAGACTGTCCGTGCAGCTGAAATCACAAATACTAGATGTTTTCCAGAAATATGGTTGGCTTGAGGGTTTAACAAAAAATGACAGAATTGAAGCCTTGTTTGACTTGATAGAAATAGAGCAAAAAGATTAGTTGCTAACGTTATCCAGGTGTATTAAAGCATCTAGCATACTAAAATTAGAACGGCTGTGATCTAGGAATGGGGCATATCCATAGTTGTTTTTCTTGACCATTTTATAGACTGCAGAAGCATTAAAAGATATGCCGAAATACTTCCATCCAGTTGGTATTTCCCCAAATATCCTGTCAGATAGATCTGGTTTTCTATTACCATCACTAAGGGAAGGGTGTAATAGTGTTGGATCTATCAAGTAAGAGTCGAACAAGCACCAGGCATGAGAAAAAGGATATAAACTATTAGGTATTTCAACATATCCCTCACAATACTTTAACCGTCTAAGCCAGGGATCACCTTGTAACAAAGGATAAGCTTGTAATAGTGTCATTTGGGCATTATAATAACATTGATTCTGTCCAAACCCCATCGCCTTATCATTGTCCTTAATAGACATTAGGAACTGAACAATTAGCTTTTTATCATCTTCGGATATAGGTTTGCTCTCAATATATTTTGCCTTACCCATATCTCTTGCAACTCTCAATGTCTCATCGATTGGAGAATCAACATTAACAGCCAACCACTCGTCGATTCCAACCATAGGATATCTACCCAGCACCCCGCTCTGTTCCAACTTTTTAATATATTCACCTTGCTCGTCTGGCTGGAGATATGAAATCTTATTCATCTCACGTATCATAGAAGTTCTATTTTTTAATATATCGCTCATTTATACTCTCTTTTTTTTATTTTATTGTAGATTTTTTTGATCATAAATCAAACCAAAATCACATAAACATTTGACTATGGAATAGTATAAATTTTAAATAATGTAAAAAACAATAACCATTACAAAGCAAAGGATATATATTCTATGGATACAAAAGTAGAGTTAAGTCGTTTCATAAACAGTTTTTATGAATTTGAAAAAGACGAAGACGGCCTGTACAAAAGACCAGTCATGACAAAGCACTTGAAGCTTGATGGAAGTCCAATTGGGACAACTAAAATGAAGCTAACCAACAACCCAAGGTATGTCTTAGAACAAGTTATTAATGAGTATCAGCTTCAATCCCCAGAAGCAAAGAAGCTCTCTTTGAAACTCAATGATAATACTACCTACTTAGGGCTAACGGGTAGCGAGTGGCTTCCAGACATATTTTCCCCATTAATTATGGCGGTGGCATCTGGGCAACCAATCATCGTTGATGGTAAAACAATTAGATTAAAAGATGATGAAGAGTCAAATAAGATACTCCAGTCTCTAATGAAGAAATCATTGGAAAAAGGACAACCCCAACTACTCGGAGAGTTCATTGAACAAGCAAGAGTTGTTTTCGGAGATGAGCCTTTTCCAAGTCGTTTATATATTCAATTAGGGCTAGGAGCTCTATGTATAGGTGGTATAGCTTATGTCGTTCATCACGCTAGAAGATAAAAATATATTATTTAAACTTTACTAACATAAATATTATTTTGTAAAATATTTTATATTAAAATCTTGAAGCAAAGAAGTGTGAATATATGAGTGGACTACAAAATGCAATCGACTTTATGAATGCGTATTTAGATTTAACTCTAGATCAAGGCAATAAGCCAATAGTTGATTCTGCAACAAATCAATGGGTGTCTAAACGAAAACCCAATCCGAGAGATGTATTGAATGCGTTGATAAAGCACTATGATCTGGAATCAAATGATTTCAGAGGACATAGTATTGTCGCTGATGATAAGGCTCTATATAAAGAAATTAGTTTTAGTGATTGGCAATCTCTTATTCTGCAGCTCGGTGATCATTACTCACTAGGGTTAGCTGTTAAAAAATCGGGAGGATCACCCAACATAACACAATCAGAATTGAATATTTATAATCTTAAGCAAAAAACTGCGACAAATTATGGACAATTACTAGATAATTTGAAAGAATTATATGGAGAGCCTAGTCTTAATCCTTTTGTCAAAATAGGGTTGATTGCTTGTATTCTAGGTGGAGGTTATTATTTTACAATGAGAGCCTTAAAAAAGAGACAAGCCTAAAAAATCTATGCCCCTGATGCTATACTACAACCTGGTCGGGAAGACTGCGAAGAACAAGGATAGGCAGCGTAGTTATAGTGTCTCAATGCCTGTGATCCCAAGGGTTTTCATCCTTTCCCTTTGGAGTAGGAAGCGGGGCATTCTTTTATCTGACATTTTGAAAAACATTCAATGATTTGAAGGAGAAAAAATGGCTTCTTTATTAACAAAAGACCAAAAAACACCTGGTGCTCCTAAGGGAGTTAAGAACTTCACCTATGCAGAAATGGAATACTATGACAGAATTCCTGCTAATTTGATAGCAAACGCTGATAAGGTATTACAAAACCTACAAGTATTACGTGAAGTGATTGGAAAACCTATCACAATTATGAGTGGTTACAGATCACCAGAGCGTAATGCTGCAGTTTCTGGGGCTAAAAAGTCACAGCACATGGAAGGTAATGCAGTGGATATTAAAGTGAAAGATACCGATCCAAAAGACGTTGCTAAGATTATCGAGAAGTTAATTGGCGAAGGCAAAATGGCTCAAGGCGGACTTGGAATATATCCAAGAGCTTCTGTGTCTGAAGGTTGGGTGCATTATGACACTAGGGGGCAAAAGGCTCGCTGGGAGGGCTGATTAAAAAAAATCTTGGCTTTTGAATAAATATTACTACAATAGAACCTGTTAACAATTCAATGAATGAAGGAGAATTTACAATCCTATGGGCTATAAGAATCAATCAATAGAATCTAGGAAAGCAAGATTAGAATCATCTAGAGAGCAATTTGCTTTGAAATCAATGACTAATCAACAAGGTGCAGTTGTTTTGGTAAAACGAGAGCATGTTTTAGATTGTTTGAAAAAAGGTTGGACTTTGAATTACTCTCAAGTAAACATATTTCATCCAACACTGTGTTTAGATAAGAATCTCAAACCATCTGATTACCATAAGATGATTCAACTCAAAAGAATAACACACAAGCGTCCTGTAGAGTACAGGTTATCAATTTTGATTCAATATCTAGAAAACGGGTGGGTGTTAGGAACGCCTCCAGCATTCCCAGCGGACAATACTACAACAGAATCAACTCATGTACTCAAAAATGACAACAGGAACAAAGAAAGCATATTGTTTTTCAAGGATACAAGGGTTGAGTGTAGGGTTATTTGTATCTGACTGTATCAATCATAATATTTGACTTTTATTGGTTTTATTATAAATAATGTATTTATCAATATTTAATAAGTAGGCTTATATGGAAAGAAAATCAAATATATCAAACAGCTCCAACATTCAAAAACGCATGAACATCGCACTCAATAAATGTGCAGATATTATTGTTCAGCTTAATGGAGTCAAGAAAAAGGCGTATCGAGGATTAGATGGGCGTTATCATTTTGTGTACCTGACAATCAATAAAAACAACGGAATGTTTTATATAGGCAAACATACATCTGATGCTCTAGATGATGGTTATGTGGGATCTGGTGGTTTGCTGACGGCAGCTCTGAAAACTTATGGGAGTGATTGTTTTGACATGATGATTCTAGGTTTCTTTGATACTGCTCATGCAGCAACAATGACAGAGGCAAAAATTGTAGACCAAGATTTTTTACAAACTTATGGAGATCAGTTAAATTTAATCTACAATGAGCGTCCAGCGAGAACAAGTAATTTCCATTCTGTAAAGATGATAGATACTAGTGGTAGATTACATGATGTAGATTACCAGGATGTGAAAAAACAGATCGTGAAAGGGTGGCTCTTGAAGTTACAAACAGTAACAATTACAAATCCTAAACTCGCACATCTCAAGGATAAATTACCACGAATGGAATATACCAAAACAGTGCATTTAACAACATCTAATAGAGATGTGCATAGAGCTCATCAGACATTGTTAGGGTATTTGGATGAAGGATGGATTATGGGAACTGTGAATAGCTTGAATCCATTAATAGTTCAAAGTCCTCAGAGAAGGAAAAGTAAGAAATCATCGAGGAAATAAAATGTTTTATAATTTGTTTTTATTTATTTTTATTCTTGACAAAACATAATGGAAAATGTTATATTAACAAGACCAGGCAGAGAGTAGTTACTCATTTTGTCTAGTTGTGTGTTGAGTAGAAAAGGCAGGAGTCCTAATCCAGCTTTTGCCTTTTTTATTTATATCCTAAGCTTTAGGCTTACGACCTCTGGGTTTACCAAGTTGGATCACCCCTTCGCCTACGATAGAATCTTCTGGTTTAAGTGATTCGGATGAATTATTAATTTTTCGTTCTAATACAATTTGTTGTTTGCTAATATCTTTAATGTGTTTTTCTATAACATTCATTCTCTCTTCAATTTCCTCTGAAAAACCCAAGTTAATATCTTGTTCACTATTCTCTTCTAGGCTTGATATTCTTTCTTCTAGTGCTTGTAATTTCTGTAATTTAGAATCTAGGGCAGATACCTTAGCAGATATATCTTTTCGTTCTAAATCGCAAACGGAAGTATGAGCATCTATTTGAGAGTTATCAGACTTGCCTTCATTTTTAGCCTTCCATTGTTTATAAAACAAAGCAGCAGCTAATAATGCAACAGCAACAAATATATTACCACCTGTTAGGTGCATAAAATCTTGGAGCATCTTAAGCTCTTCGGGAACTTGAATCTCAGACTTTGGCTTATCACCAGGAACGGTGTTAGAAGTGCTCACTGCTGGTTGTGGAATAGCAGGGACTTGTTGTGGGATTACTTGTTGTTGCTGGGCTTGTAGGGCTTGTTGAGCAGCAAACTGTTGTTGTAGTTGTTGTAGTTGCAACAATTGTTGAGGGGTTAAGATTTGTTGTGCATTAGGTATCTGCACATTTAGTCCACTGGGTTGTGGTGCTTGTGGAATCGGTGGCATATCAGTCTCCGTTTGATCATTGATTAAAGCAGGCTGTTCATCATGGTGTTCAGCTTGTACTGGTTGCGAAACCTTTTTTTCTTTCTTGGGTTTCGGTTCTTTCTTTAACTCTGATTTATCTATCTTAGAATCCTGAACGTTTTTATCATTCTTGTTTGACGAATCTGGCTTATCGGTCTGATCGACTTCTATCTCTTGAACTGAGGATGATGATTGGTTAGAATCTTCAAATGTACAATCTGATAACGGATATGACTTGTTTTTATAGACAACAAAGCCATTGCTTAGAATTTGGTAGGCTTCACCTTTTTTGATATAGCACATAGTACTCCTTTGTAAAAAGTTTTATTATAATTGTCCGTTTTATCGAACAGAAAAGCAATATGTGTTTGTATTATATGAGCAATTTGAGATGTTCTAACAAAGATTAATTAATTTGAATCTTTATATTGATACGATAATTGAAATGTGGTAGTTTATGAACATAAAGTCACATTGTTTCAATATTTATCAGAGGTATCATTTCATGGCTATAATCAAATCAAATCCTTATTCCACGAATAGTATTAAGAAATGGAACGCTATTCAGAATCTAATGTGTCATGTTCTACCGAGAAGCACTTATCTAGGTGATAAAGCCAAGGAGCTGGAAAGTCTATTGAATTTCTTTCATGAAACACTAGAGATATATTGTAATGACAATTGTAAGTTATGCAAGAATTGTAAGAGACCTACTATTGAATTCCTAAGCTGTAGCGAGAAAGAATTTAAAGAGCCGTGTGAGCCAGATGATGTTGTAGTAGACTGGGATGAGTACTTTGATAAATTAGCTAAGCTCCCAAGCAAAAACAAGTAAATAAAATATATTTTGTTTGAACATAAAGTTAAAATAGCATTAAAAACATGAGGTTTACCATGAGATTAATGTTATTTATACTATCCTATTTGATCATACCATTCTATGTATTTGCACAAGATGTGCAGAATTTCAATAATGTTGAAGGTGTATATGGTTATTTAACGACCGATTCAACAGACATAGGTCTAGTGGGGGATCAAGTTATATCTGTGGGAAGCAATTATGCCAGAAATCCTTTGAATGAAAGAGGAATAAGTAAAGAAACTCCTACATATCACCTAGTAGAGAATCTAACTAGCTTCAATGTGCAAACAAGTTTCACTCTGTTACCCAATATTCAACTAAGATTGTCTTTGCCGTATGGTTTTTCATCTGGAAATAAAACTGCTCGTGGTCTAATGGGGCAAAAGCTCAATGTTCTCGATGATGGGTCTGGGCTTAATAATTTCAATCTGGCTCTCAAAATACCAATTATAAAAATAAAGGATAGACAAGGTTTTGGCTTTGCTCTTGTTCTACCACAATCTATTCCTTTAAAGAATGAAAACAAAGAGAGATTGCAGTCATTTTATTCTACAAGCGTGAAATTGGCTTTAGAGTATCAATTCAATTCTCTAAAGTTTGCGACAAACCTAGGATATCGGTATCGTTTTGATTCAACGATAGGTGACCCTAGGATAATACATGATTGTAGTGTATCTATGAATCACATTTGTGGTAATCCTTTTTACCTAGGCAATGCTGCTCTCTACAGTTTGGCAATCAGCTATGATGTCTCTAAACAAATGAGTATCATGTCTGAGATATATGGTAGATACTTCTATAATGAGAACAATAATTCAATGGAATGGCTGATGGCTACAAGATTTAATAACCTAAATGGGTTTTATATGACAATAGGTGGAGGGCAGGGAATAGGCAGTGCAATAAGCACCCCTAGCTTTCGTTTTGTATTTAGTTTGAGTTACATGATGAATTTGGATAAAGATACGGACAATGATGGTATACCTGATAATAGGGATATGTGTAAAACCGATAAAGAGGACATAGATTTATACCTAGATTCTGATGGTTGTCCTGACAATGACAACGATAATGATAACATCCTGGATATATCAGACAAATGCCCATCACAAGCCGAAGATTTGGATGGTTTTGAAGACTCTGATGGTTGTGTGGATATTGACAATGATAATGATGGGATCATAGATACAAGGGATGGCTGTCCTATGCAAGCAGAAGACATAGATAAATTCCAAGACTCCGATGGTTGTCCAGATGACAATGAACTGTCTAGTAGTGTATATATGTTGAATGGGCAGTTATTTGCAAAAGGAAATTTCTATTTTGAAAAGAAGAAGTCAAACATCGTAACCCCCCAAAGCAATGAAATATTAGACAATTTAACTGATGCCCTGCTTAAGAATCCTAAGATCAAGAAGGTTCAAATTGAAAGTCATGTAGATGATTCTCTAGATGAAGTTATGGCTTTTGAACTTACCCAGAATCGTGCTAATGTTGTCAGGGATATGCTTGCTCAACGGGGAGTAAATCAAGATATATTGAAACCAATAGGATATGGATACTCTAAGCCGATTATAAACAACAATGATATGTCTAAGAAGAGATTCAATAATAGGATTGTATTAAGGGTTGTAGAAATGGATTAATCATCATCATCATATGCTTCGTCTTTATTGGAGTTCAAAAGAAGATAAGTGAGTCCAATTGCTGCCCCGCCCAATAGTGCTTTTTGAACACCATCGTTTTTCAATATGGATTTTTGTTTTTGTTGAATAACAACATTTGTTTGGTCATTTAGCATTTGAAGATTTTGGTTATCATCATCTTGCGTTGATAAGGGTATGGTTAAATTTGAATTGAAGTAGTTTGGAAGTAACCCAGAGAACTGATTGAAGTGGTTTTGTTTTCTATACAATCCTCCTAGTTTTTCAAATGCGAGTTGCATATTCTTTTGATGGATGATTGTGATGGGATCTATTTCTTTTTCTACAAATAACAAAACGCTCAAGTTGAGAATATCAAATACCTGTCGAAGTAAAGGTTCAAGCATCTTGGATTGATTCTCAGAGCTGATTAGTCTAGTTGCATAAAGACAAGATTGGCGTCCAGAGTCAGACAAAATAACATTTGTAATATCTGCTAAGAAATCCTTTATAACAGATGCTGATGGGCGTTGAAGTAATAATTGGGATATACTTTTAGGATAATAGTTTATCTTAGAGGGTAGATCAGCTTTGGACTGATTTGATATCTTAATATCTTTCAGTTTTTGTTTGATAGTGTAATTTAGGCTTTTTGCTATATCCGATGGGATCATTATATATTTAGGGAATGCTAGAGGTAAAGTCTGATATGTGATTTTATTAAGAATTGTTTTAATATGATCCCATCCTTGATTTGACTGAAGGATTATTTTTACGACGATCATCCATAAATCATCTGGGTTCATATCTAGATTGTTTTTATTGGATAAAATTGTTGATTCCAAGCGGGATTGGATGATGTTTGGGATATACCTATCGAGCACCATACACATGTCACTGTAGCGAGATAGATCGCATTTATGAAAAAACTCTTCAACAAGAATTCTGTTGCCAATATTTGGAGGGGCTTGGTAAGAATCAATCCATTCATTCTCGGATAAAAAATTGGAAATAAGAATCCCGTATAGTTGGTTTTTATCTATTGTCATGATTGAAGGTGTGATTTCAGACCCTAGAGCAAGCATATATTTACCTTTCATTTTTAATTATGATATCAAATTTAAACATAAAGACAACATTTATGGTAGTTTATCACCACATTATGCAATTACACAAATACATTTTTTTTTATTTAACAATGTTTTTATCAAAATCTTTACTTGATAAAAGCAAGAAAAGTAAGTATCATGTAAATTAATGACAACTTTCTACTTGTGCTCATGGGTGTGAGTTTTGGATTTGTGTTTGACTACTAACTTGATTCAAGTTACTAGTGGTTAGAGACCAATTGCTGTGCTGACAGACCTTAGCGTATATTGTGAACCTCATAAAATCTAAAAAGGGATAGAGTAAATGAATGAAGTAAACAATACCTTTCAGGTAACTCACAATCAAGTTCGAGTGATTAGTGTACCAGATGCGATTTATAACAAGAAATGGCATGGGTGTTCTAGAGCACAACTTGAGAATGGAATTAAGCTTTGTTATCAATCTTGGGTAAACAATGGCAAACCTAAAGTTCTTGATAGTTATATGTCGGACTTGGTAGTTAAATTACCCAATAATCATGTAAAATATAAAGAGTATGGCTTTATAGGTAGAAAAGTCATGTTGAGTGCGATTAGAAGAATATTTACCAGGAATGATAGTGCAAAAATCAATCATTTTTTGTTGATCAAAAACAATGGACTAGAGAGAATTGATCATTTATTCACGACGCTTATCAAAGGTATTATAGACACCCAAAAACCATTTAATATGGACTTCATTCAAGGTCACGCCAAGTCAGAGGTTGGGGATCTCGTGTTATATGAAGAGTTTTTAAATACTTTATTGTGGTCGGACAATAAGCTGTC
>JACCDW011740630.1_pt1 | contig 14416 bp, 20 predicted proteins | sample 7449781 | NCBI WGS metagenome assembly JACCDW01 (sample SAMN15323449, study PRJNA562643) | freshwater metagenome | isolation source: river surface water | place: USA:Blue River Watershed | collected 2017-08-18
GAACCATTAAATGCGAGGTACACAGTATGACAGAAGAATTACACGCAAAGCCAATCATTGAAAATAAATTTTGGATTGTAGAAAAGGACGGAGCAAAATTTGCTACTCTTCGAAAAAATGAAGATAACAGATTTGTAATGAGTAACGAATCTGGAATTAAAATCTATCAAACTAAAATTGATTTAACTAAAGAGTTTGGTAAAAATTTCTTTGTTGCTAAAATTATCAAAGAAGCAGATAATGCAGAACCAAATGAGGTACACGGTTATGCGACTTCGACAACTCCCCACAATGCAATGTTTGATGTTAAAAGAAAACTACCACTCTTCACTAAGAGCAGCGATAGTAAAAGCCTTTACTGTGCAGGATACTATGTCATACGATTCGACAAAGGATGGGTTAAATCATTCTGTCCAAAGCTCATTACCCTACAACGCTATGAGTACCAAGGCCCGTTCAAAACTGAACTTGAAATGAAACAGATACTGTCAAATGTCTCAAAATAATATACCAGTTAATTTGCCGAGCGTTGAAAAACTAATTCAACGACTAGCGGTAGCCGAAAGAAGTCAACAAAAAGATATTCGCATTAGTATTCAAGAAGCTAGAGATTTAACCAGTGAATTGGCAATCTTGACATCCAAAATGGCAAAAACTATGCAGGAAATACACAGTATGCTAGGTGAAATACGCCAATCTACCACTCAAATAGAAGTAAAAGTTGACGGGGGCGGATTCAACTAAGCATAAATATATATGTACTTAATTGGACATATATGTTATGAGTAGACCAAAACCCCAAGTTTTGCTAGAGTATGCAAATAAAGAAACCTATAAAGTTGAGCAAATACTCAATAGCGATGCCATTTGGGCTGTGTTCTACAAAGGACAACCTTTTAATCTCAAGAGCGGTAGTTTGCTTGCCAGTTATCCTGGACCGAAATACAAGAAGGTTAGCTTTTCAAATCCGGGACACGCTCACAACCTTGCTAAAAAACTCAACAGACTTTTCAAAACTCAAGATTTTGCAGTTTATAAATTAACCAGCGGTGAAGAAATAAAATAACAATGGATCGAAAAGATTCTTATACTGAAGTTTTTTTAAAGGCCGCAGGTGCAACTATAACTGAAAAAAGTATAAAAGATTTTCGACCCATATGGTGGTATAGCACACGGGAGAAAGAAACAGGCGGACTTAGAATGACTGATGCCTGTTTAGAATTTGTGGAAACAAAATCCGAAATTAAAACCTACGAAATTGAAATTCCAAAAGAACTAACATTCAGTCCACAAATATTCATCTGGTTAGATCAATATATTGATAGTCCCTGGCATATTACAAAAAGACGCATGAAGGTGCTATCAGAAAAGACAGCATTTGAACTTTATCTCTTCGCAGGGGATATCAAAAAACTAGGAACCGCTAGAACCCTAGCAAAAAGAATGCACCAGGATTCCCCAGGCAATTAAACCCCACACATAAATATTTTCACTATGTTCGATCTAAATCCTTTAGAAGTATTAAACAAGAGATCCCTGTCTCACATTCCTCCGCACTTTGCGAAGTTTAAACTTGACGATCAGGGATTGTTTCAACATAGCTCTTTAGAGAATTGGGTAAAAGCAAAACTCAAAGGACGCTATGCTATTTCTAAACAACCATCTATCGATAAAGACGGACATTTAAAAACAGCCACATTTGTGGCCTTTGAAGATCAAAAAGAACTAACATACTTTATGTTAGCCTGTCCATATTTAAGGAGAAACTAAATGACAGAAGAAACCAAAGTAGCACCGGGCCAGCCGGTAGATCCAACTGCTGCTCAAGCACCTGCCGCTGAGGCAAACGGTCAGGCAGCTCCAGATCTAAACATTAACGATCTAGCAGCATTACGAAGTATTCTCGACGTAGCTAGCTCACGTGGTGCATTTAAGGCAGCTGAAATGGAAGCAGTGGGTAAAGTTTACAACAAATTATCGATGTTTTTAGAATCAGTTGCTGGTAAAAAGGAATAATATGGCAAAACCTACAAAACACATAGGGCGGTTGAAAAATACAGGTGCTAAAGTTCTTGTAGTATTTCGTACCTTGCCCGGTGAATCAAATTCGGCCTTGATTTTACCTGTTAATCAATTATCAGATGCATATCACGATGCTCTTATGCAACTAGTAGAAACGGATCAAGCCCAAGACGCATTTGAATTTGGAGAAATGATGTTTATTCGTCACTTTCCAGACGGGCGTCCAATGCTTACAGCAATGCAACAAGACGGCAGATTACAAAAAATATCGACAGATATGGTTCATATGACCCCAACTGTTAATGCTGCTGTTCCGTTAGATCAATTAAATGTTCTAATTGCTGAACAGAAAAATTGTGCCGTTGACGATCTTTGCACATTTGTAAAGGGCGGTTCTGCAAACACTGTGCCTAACAAAAAACCCGAAGTAGTAAAAGAATCAGTAGAAACTGCTGCTCCAGTGAGAGCACAGGCGGCACAAAATGCTGTATTAACAGATTCCGATATTGCTAAGAGTTATCGTAGTCAGGCAGATGCTATGTACAAAGAAGCTGCTAGGTTGCGTAAAGAAGCTGATGCACTAGATCCGCCAAAGAAGAAAGCAACAGCAAAAGTATCTGAAGACGCAAGTGCCTAAACCGCTGTTTAAACCGCCCAGGCATTTAGTTCAAGAGTGGCCGGAGATTTTTGAAGATCTCTATATGAACACAATGCCTGTTGCATATCTGATAATGTTGCGGTTAGAATTTACCAATGGTCGGATATGGGAGATAGATGTACAAGAGCAACTTTCTAATTCTGTTCCCGAAGAAGTAGCAGAGAAGCTATTGAATATTTTTCAAGAGTATCGAAACGATATTAAAAAAATAGACTTTCAAATGGATATCGAACGTCTTAAAAACGATATTCAAGAAAGTTCTAAAAATTTACTCTAAAATATTTTTCTGTAGACTCTATAACATTATCAAACATAGTTTTCTTAAAATTTAATTTTTTATAATTTTGAAAATTGTGTTGGATAATGTTATTCCATTTATAAATTGCAGTTCTTCGAATCTCAGGATCTTGTACACACCAAGTTCTTAGAGACTGATGAAACTGTAGAAATCTTTCTCGATTGTCTTCAATAAGATCATAGCTTTGATCTAGGCCGTCAAAGTCAGTAATAAATCCCCAGCTCCGTAATTTTTCTAAAATGCCTTTCTGCCCTAATATCATAAACGGGTGTCCTACCAGCAAAGGTCTAAATGTTTTTTCAGTAATAAACAATCCGCCAGTTTGATTAAAATGACTTTCGGTTACTATTGTTAGCTGACTGTTTTCGTATATTTCAAGATTGTTGATTAGATTAGGTACTTGATTGATTAGGTCTTTAACATCTACCGTCTTGGGATAATTAGTTGTCAATACAGTTTTATAATAATTGTATTCTACTGTTTGATATATTGGGTTTTGAATACTGTGTGTTGCAAACCAGGCGCCGCCACTGACTAGGCCAGTTAATTTATTCTCTGCAAGAAAATATAAATGTTCTGTTCTATGATTTCTATGAGCTCGATTTAAACTATTAAAAGGTAAACAGTAATCTTTTATACCAACTGTAGTAGAAGGCAGGTTAGATGTTTTTCCATCCCATTCTACACCTTCTTGAAATTCTATATAAGGTTCTTTTGAATTAACTCTACACCAATCTTGATACTGTTGATTGGCGTTTAGATTACCGGAAACAATAAGAACAGAATATTTAGGAAGCCCTAATAATCTAACTGTATTATGTAAATGAGCAAATCCGTCAAAGGTATCGTAGCTAAAATTATCTCCCTCTACTGTTGATAAAATTAGTATACGTATTTTTTTAGCTTTAGCAAATTTAATTACTCTACTCGGTATGTTAAGTAGCAAATTAAAACTTTCTAGGAAAGTTTTTGCACACCATAGTTCGGGTATCTTACTAACTTCAACAATATACAATCCCGGCTGTGTATATTCTGTAGATTGTGTAAATTCAAAATTAGATTCAGCTAATCTGTTTTTTAATTCTGTTAACGACCGTACTTGTTTAATGTGTGTTATGTGAGAAAGATTTACATCAGTGTCACTATCAAAATAACAGAGCATTACAGACCTCTTGCTAGGATAACTCCATTATTTCCAGTATAGACTATCTTATAACCATTAATTAAAAGATACGGAACAACAGCACCACACTTACCTGTATACGTTCCGCTAGATTCTACTAAAGGGGTATCGTCACAGATTACCAACGACTGCTCAGCCATATAAGGCATACAATTTACCATCTGGTGTAGATGTTCCTCCTGACTGCCTAGATTAGACCAATCAACATTTCTAAATGCATAACTTGTTCTAATAGAATCTGCATTTGGTCCTGGATTAGACCAATCGTAATTATCAAGATAAAGAACTTTAATCTGTTTGTTAAGTGTAGGCAGTACCTTTTTAGTCCATACACTGCCTGTTTCAACTTGCCATATAATATGATCTAGATGTGTAAATCTATGCTGAGGTTCGATGATAACATCTACAGTATAAAAAGGTATTTCCCAATTTACTGATAGGCCGTTAAAGAATTCGGTAGATCCTTCATTTTGATCACTGCCTATTTCTAATATCATATCAGTGTCTCGATTGTAAGACAACTGTTCTAGGTAAGGTTGACTGTTAAGATGAAAATTTGCCATTATATAAATTGACTACGATGTGGTGGAGTTTCGTGTGTAGCATTACTGCTATAATAAAATTGAATAAAATTCTGCCTTGTTACATTCTCGGGACAATTTAGAGGATGAGGATGACCGTGTATTAAACGTTCGTCATAATTCCATATTGCTAGTCTATTAGGCTTTGGTTCTATTTTGACTAGGCATTCTATACTATGAAAATCCCAGAACTCTAAATCACCACCCCATTCGCCGTTCCATTCAGAATTCATATAGAGTATGATATTAGCACGACGAGTAAGACGAATCTGTTCATTCCAGTTAAAATCGTTATGCAGTCCTAATTTATCTCCACGTGATACTCTGGTTATACCACCTCCTCGATAGTGAGGATCTGCTATTAGTTTTTCAACTCCCGTAATCTTTTCAATCCATTTAAGAAATTCGCTGCCTTGAAAACTATAAGCCATAGATTGTATTCTTGGGGCGTTGGTAAAATTTCTACATTCTTTTCGATAACTAGTTCCATTGCTGAATACTGTCCAATCTTCATCTTGTAAAAAATCAACCTCAAAGGATACGTCTCTAAAAATTTCTTCTGGCAAGAAATTGTCTATAATTGTATAGGGTACAGGCAAAGTTGCAGAGTGAGCCTGTGCTAAAGCAGTAGGCTCATAGTGCTGATCAATTTCATTAAAGAATTTGTATATTTGACTGTGGCTCAAGGTAATCTCTTAAAAAATTAAAATCTGCGTTATATGTTAGATTGTCTTTTTTAGACAACAACTTTTGTTGATTTCTAGTTGCAATAGCGTGACAATTTTTTACCAGTTCAGAATACTCATTACTAGACAATTTAACTATTCGTTCTATCTCATCAACAATCATATTTAATCGTTTACTGTTGTCTGTTTCTAAATCATAACTTTCGTCAATGTAAGGACTAAATGTTTCAAATCCAAGCTGACGAACATCTTCTAAGAAGTAGGGAGTAGAAAATGCAATAAACGGGCGACCGCAGGCAATTGGCTTATTGGTTTTTTCTGTGATACTGCTAGGTGCTAAATTCCTACGATTTCCTGTATGCTCTTTAAAGCCCGGAACATAATAAGATAAATCGTAATGGGTTTCGATCAACAAATGAAAATCTGCTGATAGTACACAATCATAAGTAGCATTATTCCATTTATTTGTTACAACATCCTTTGGATCAGATAATGTGTAAGGAACTTTTGACAACCAGTTAGTCACAGTATCGTTAACTACAAAACCGTTATTATTTAAATCAGTTAACATTGTTTCTTGACTGTAATATTTTACTTCACCGTAGGGAAATATATTATAAAAACTATACTTAAAATCTTTTAACAGATCTCTCTTGACCATTTCAGCATAGACCTGCAATCTCCAGGCGCGATAGTTTCTACTAAGGGCACTGAATTTCTTTTCAGTTTTAAATGTTCCTTGAGGAATATGAGTCTTACCTAAAAGATCGTTATAAACTCCTATGGTAATTCCCGCAATATTCAGTTCTGCTAATCTGTCTTTTAAAAACTTTCTATGAACTTCATCCATAACTATAAGATAAATCTTTTCGGCAGGAATTTGTTTTTGTTCTATAATATTTTTTAAATCGTGTGCTAAAGTATAAGTGAAAGTTTCATTGCAATTTTCATATAAAAATTTAGCTGTTGGTTCTGTTCTTAGATGTTCCCACTGACTATCTCCTAAGCAATCTAGAATTTTAATACCTTGATGCAGATCATAATAGGCATGAAAATAATAAATGGCATTTGATTTAGGCTTCCAATGTTCTAAAGATACTATAAAGTTTGAAACGACTTTAAGATCATATAAACGTCCAGTTTTAGTATACAGCATTAACTTGTCCTTTAATCCAGTTATAGGTATGTAACAATCCGTACTCTAGATTTTCATCAGGTCTCCATCCTAATAATTCTTCAATAAGTTTGTTGTGGCTGGTTCGGCCCATCACTCCCACAGGCCCTTCGATGTTTCGAATGGTTAATTGTTTTTCTGCAATTTTAGCGATCAATAAAGCAAGATCATTTATACTAATCATACGCTCACTGCCAAGATTAACTGGCTGATCAATGTTGCTAGCCATAATCATTTGCAGACCTTTTAGACATTCTTCAATATAAAGAAAACTACGAGTCTGTGTTCCAGGTCCCCAGATGTCTATTGTTCCGTTAGTACTTGCCACAACTTTTCGACAAAGTGCTGCTGGCGCTTTTTCTTTACCGTCATTCCACGATCCTTGTGGCCCGAAAACATTGTGTAGTCTAACCACCTTAGCATCAATGCCGTGATTTTTCCTATGAGCAAAATACAATCTTTCGCTAAACAACTTTTCCCAACCGTATTCTGTATCTGGTTCGGCAGGATATACTGTATCTTCACTGCACAAAGGATTATCAGGATCTGTTTGATTTCGTTCTGGATAAACACAGGCACTGCTGGTATACAATATTTTCTTAATGCCTTTCTTACAGGCCTCGTGAATAACATTCAAGTTAATCATTGCAGAGTTGTGCATAATATCCGAATCGTGATCGCCGATACCTATATATCCTGTGCCGCCCATATCTGCAGCTAGTTGATAAATTTCATCTAGGTCGTCAGTAATTAATCGGTTAACTAGGTTTGCATCTCGTAGATCATATACATAAAACTCGTCTGCATCTGTAGGAGAATACAACGGTCTTTTTATATCGGCACCAATAATATAGTGTCCTTGATTTTTTAAATCTTTAACCAGGTGATATCCTATAAAGCCGCCTGCGCCGCATACCAATATCTTTTTCATTGCTTTTCCTTTTTCTTTAACATTGCTAGAGAACCAACTTGTTTAATAAATTCAAATCTACCGGTGCTGATTAATATATCAATATTCTTAGCAACATCAGGACAAAATTCATTGTTATCGTGCAACAATAAGATTCCACCGGGTTTTAAAAACGTAGTCCATCTAGAAAGATTGGTTACTAGTGCAGAATCTTCGTGAGCACCGTCTTCGAAATATAGATCAATTTCTGTATTCCATTCTTGAAAATCTGTCATTGCATTACCGCACATAACTGTTATATTATCAAATTTTGATAAATTTTTGCTAACTTCATTGTAAGTTTCTGCTACACCTTTACCGTATCTAATCCCATCTTCAAATAGATCAATTGTAAATATCTTTACCAATGAATTAGCTTTGGCCATAACTTCAGCAGAGCCGCCCCACGCCGTTCCTATTTCTAAAACTATAGAATTAACAGATAGCAAACTAATAACTTCGTGTAGAAATTCTATTTCTGGTAATGTCATCATTACAGCATTTTCAAGTTCCATATTTTTCCACAAAGTTATCTATTTCACTATTAGGCATACTATTTAAATGTTTCAAATTATATTCAACAATATCCTTAACTGCATAGGTAAAATCAATCTTTACGTGGTCTGGCCAGCTTGCAATAGATTCAATTATAGACATTACCATAGTAAATCTTTTTATATCATCTTTTTCTAAATCGTAACTTTCGTCCCAAAATTCACTAAAGGTTTTAAACCCCATTTCTTTTATATGTTTTAAACTACCATAAGATCCAACCATAACAAACGGCTGCATAAATGCAATTGGTTTATATGTTTTTTCTGTTATATGTATAATATTACTGAAGAAATAAGTTTCGGTAATAATGTTAACTAACGAATTCTTATATAAATCTCTTACTGGATCTATATTTTGTTCCATTGGATACTTACTGAAGTCTTCGCTGTCTAAAATTAACGGCAATTTATTATCAGCCTCAATAACATCGCTAGGTTCAAGATCATAAGGATTCATTCTAGACAATAGATATTTTACATTTTCTTTAAATGTTCGATCAGCTTCTGGTTGGGTTTTTGCCATACTAATATAACACTGGTCCAAAAGATTCTTTTTAGACAAAAATAAAAATAACAACAATCTGTGATCGTTATATCTTCTATTAAAACATAAAAAAGTTTTTTGTCTAGGACCGGTAATATATTCTTGAGTTAATGATTCAGTAATAGCTTCACTAATGTTTGCTCTATCAACTCTAAAAGTTGGCAAATATTCCATCTTCATTCCCGAAGGAGATTTATTTCTTTTACAAAAATCATCGTATACATCTCTTCCATTTCCACAATTTGTTAGATATATTATCTGAGTTAACGGAATTTTTTTAGAAACAAAATATTCAGTCATTCCTTTTAAAAATTCGTCTTGCATATAGCCTTCAAACAATTGAGTTATAAGAATATAAGCAGTTCTATCTCTGACTCTTTTTAATACTTCATAATGAATTTGATTTTGATCTAATAGCCCGTCTGCCGGGTGAAAATTATGCATTAAGTCTCTATAATGATAGAGATGAAAATTTAATTCATATAAAAAAGGCTCATCGGGTAACTGATGAGAAGAAATTAATCTACAATTTTTAATTCGTGTATAATAATGCGGTTTTTGAAAAAGATCCGATTTTATATATGGAAAATGTGCATCAGTTTGTGCCATCATAAAGTCACCAGCGGTAGGTAACTTATTATTTGAAATTGGTCCGTTTGGCCCTATCCATTCGTATACTAGGTTTATTTTTTTATTCATCTCTGCAACTATTATAAAAATTTACTAGTTCAGGAAAAGTAGAAACAAAATTAACATTTCTTCTACGATCATATTCCGCGAACCAATTATAATAATCTCGGCGACCTTCAGCAATTCTATCTTCTGTGTAATGCGTAGTTTCCATATAATCAACAACACGCCTAAAGCGTTCATATTCTAAACTTGTGAATTTATCAAAGTTTTTATCGTCAACGTTATCTTTAATAAAACTAAGATGACTGTGCATATAGGGCATAAATTCATCTTTAGGTAACAGATTCATATCGTACTGTAATGGCTCTTTGAGATAAGGAGTATCAAATTTTACTCGATAGTCTTTGTTAAAAGGATATTCTTTTCGCCATTCTAAAATTTTCTCAAGTAGACTTTGAAAGTTTGTAACTGTTAGAATATTAAATGTAACCATAAAGGTTATAGACAAATCTGTATTTGACAGATATGTTTTAAGATTTCTTTCCCACAATTCTAAATCTAAACCGGTACGTATGTACTCTGCCTGCGGCCCCCAAGTATCCATACTTGTAAACATTTTAAATTTCTTAATCTTTTTTTCTGCCAATAGTTTGTTGATACGTTCAACAAGTCTATCCACCAAAACGGGCTTCACACCAAAATTACTGTTAATATTAATTTCTAAATTAGGCTTTGGATTTTTATCTAGATCTTCTAATAGGCGCCAGGTACTCTGTTGTAGCAAGGGTTCTCCGCCCGTAATACGCAGAATGTTTAGTGTCTTACTAACTTCAGGCCACCAGCGCCACCAGGCGTCAACATAAGGGTTAGTTTCTTCTTCGTAGACTTTGAACCAATCTATATCATTACGATGGTTCTTAACTGCGGTGTAAGGACCAAAGTCTTTTATTTCTTTGTGATAACTGCTGCTGTGTTTAGGATGACAGTATCCGCATTTAAAATTACATTCATTACCAAAACTAATTTCGATATACTCAGGATTTATATTTTGATCCCAGGGACCGTTTTTAATCTGTTCAAATCTATCAGCTCTATATATTGTGCTGTTACGCTCTTTACGATCACTGACATAATCTTCACCTAATGCTTCTATGTTCCAACAGTATTGGCATCCACTGGGTTTTCCTCCGTTTAACATTTCCAATCTTTCTAGCTTTTTTTGTTCTGTGTTATGTAACGCACTAGGATCAATGGCAATTTCATTTAAAGAAATTTTATGAGGTCTAGGATGGTAACAACTGTGTGTTTCCCCAGTTTGAAGATAGATAGTTGTATGATGCCATTTAGCCAAACAAAATGTTGGCGAAATTTCATTCATAATAGGAATGTATCGTTTGATTCTTTCAAGATTTGTTGTCATTGTATGCTTTATTAAATTGTTCTAACAACCACGAGTAATCATTTATTTTTCTTAGGGCTTCTGAATCTTCGATGTTTGCTTCACCGTATTTCTTACCTGCTCTTGCACCTTTGATAGCATATTCACCAAACGGTTTATCGTCGCCGGTAATGCACCAAGCAAACAGTCTGTTTTCAGTTTCTTCGTCGTAATTCTCATCAATAACTTTAGTCACTAACTTAACACATTCTCTAAATGCACTACGCCAGGTACTAAACTCATCAGTATTGAAAGCTGTGATATTACTTACTTTATTAACAGATCTAAATTTTCTACTAATAGATGTAGTCATATCAACTGATTCAAGATTCATTTCTAATGTACGTTTAGTCGGCAATAGTTTAACTCCGCCATAGCCGTAGACAAGATCGTTAATAGGATTTTGACTTGCCCAAACGTGTACAGTTGATGTCTGTTCTAATCTATTACCCGAATCGTAATGAGCAAAGTATTCTATTTCAAAATTAAAATTATCAACTAATTCTGCATCAGCATCTACTACCCAAAACATTTCTGTGGTTACTAGCTTTGCGGCTTCTAAGTGAGCATTATGTATACCTGTTACACCGTGAATACGTTTAGAATCAGGTCTTTTTATTTTTAATTTTTCGTAATTTGCATCAGCATTAACTTCGTTGTAACTTATGAATACAACATCATAGGGTTTAGGCTCACTAACTACTATATCCCATTCTTTCTTTTCTATAGGAAATCTAAACTTAAATTCTTTTTCTGTTAGAACTTTATTTTTACTCATCAACATAAGTCCGTCATAAAAATTTCCATTTTTAAATACGTGATTTATATTTCTATCGTAGTCATACTTTCCGTCTAAAGGATCAAAGTATATGTCAAATACTGAGGGATCTGTTATTATGATATCAGGCCTAACACACCAAAACATAGACTTAGATTCTTCTTTTGTTATTCTAGTATACTCTTCGTAGTTAGAAACACAGCGTATCGGATATTGGTATCTGCTGGCTACTGTATCAATTTCTTTTTTGTTCACATAGAATTTGAAATCAAATTCTTTTTTAAGTATCTGTGCATTTTTAGGAATTAATGCTACTCCGGAGATATAGGACAGTGTACCGTGACAGCTATTTTTAAAAACGTGAACATATTCTTCTGACCATTTATCAACTCGATAATCAAAATTAAAATCTTCAACAATCACTACATCGTCCCAGACTACCCAAAAGAATTTAGTAAATGTTCGTTTCTTAATATCATCAATAGACGTTACGTTTTCGATTTTTTGAGCTGAAGGGAAGCGACTACGAAACTGCTGCCATTCAGCGTCGTTAATTTTTTCTTTGCTTACATAAAAAATATCGTAGATCATCTTAGGTATGTATTGGTAAGTTTAATTGTTTCTTCGTATAAATCTAAAGTGTATTTGCTTTGTTTAACATCTAGATAAGGATAATCAAATCCTAGACCGCGTTTAATATGGTATCCTAAATCCTGTATGTCTTGTTCAAGATTGGTGTGATTAACATTTTGTTCATAGATATTCTTGAGTATTTCAAAATCTCTAACATCTACATAATTCCAATCAGTACAGTTAGTCATCCACTGACCAAGCCTTGCTCCATAGATTGCATAAAGACCATTTTCTTCGTGAGCTCCGACTGTCGACCAAACTTTTAATCTATGTAAATTGTGCCACCAAATGCGCTCTTTGATTTCGTCTGCAGGAATACGAACTCCGTCGAGTAAGGTCATTTTAACACCTTCACGAAATCCTGCTCGCCAGGCCTGAAATGGCGAACCTGTAATAACCGTTTCGCTGTAACACTCAGCAAATTGCTTATATCCATCTTCCCAACAGAAGTCTACTTGAGCACGATCACTGTCACTAGCTTCGTGACTTTTCATATTGAGAATAAAGTCTTTGCGCCATATCTTTAATCCACCGTTGCCGTACAATAATCCATTAATGCGATTTCTTGCCAGCCAACTATAAACCTGTATATCTTTGTTAGCGGGATCAAATTCTAAATTAAAAAATCTATTGTCAACAACATTATCAGCATCAACAGTTACTACCCATTCAGTTTCACTAACTTCGGCGGCGGCTTTGTGTGCAGCATCACTACCTTTGACACCGTGAATACGTTTAGCCCAAGGTACTTTATTACACAGGTCAGCGTAATGCTTATCTGCGTTGGGTTCATCGTAGCTTAGAAAAACTACATCAAGTTCCAATGTCTTCATAGGTATATTTGTCAAAAATTCTTCGTGTATAAATGCTAAACTTTTTCGGTAAATCTACTTTTATACGTTGCGGGTATTTTACTAATTCGTTAACATTAAAACTAATCATTTCTTGCAACACATTAGGATCATTATACTCAGTAATTAAAAATACCATTTCTTGATCACCTTGCCATTCTACAGTCTTTAGCAAGGGATTAATTTTAAAGGTCAACAAAGATTCTTGCCTATTATATTCAATAGCAATATCTGGCTTGGTAACATTCGACCAACGCTTGTCAATAACTCTATGTAACACATCATCAATTTTATATAGGCCAGTAATGCTGGAAAGATTTACTTTAATAACCCTACCAGAGATAACGTCTACTTTATAATGACGCAGTGTTTCTCCCTGCTCGTAAATAGCCAATGCTATCGATTCATCAACTTGAATTTTATTTTTAATTTCGCCAACAGTTTGACCCGGATGCAGAGCAAGGACATTACCTTCACTGTCAAATTCAAAGAAGTAAGTCTCTTCTGGAATTTCTAGAGTTTTTATCCATTCGTCGAACAGAGGTAGGTCTAGTTTTTCTTCCATACTATCTCCTCTAACATACTAACTAACTCGTCAGTAATAATATCTTTTTCAACATAATGAACAATGTCAGTTTGTTGATAATTGCCAATTTTTAAACTGCCGTTGCTTTTTAGATAAAATCCGGCTTGGTCAGTTACACGATCCGCATCCCAAGGCCAGTTTTGAACTCTAGGTTTTAAATGCACTACTCGAGGAAAATCCAAAGGGTAAGTAATTTCATTATCTATATCTAAAAGTTTTGCTGCTAATGCAAATGCTTCGTCTGTTCCTACAACTTTAGGTGTATGATTACTTAGATATGAATTTTTAAACTCAATAGGATTAATAAAAATTTGACGAGCTAATTCAAAAAATTCTTTACCGCTGTCTTTCTTAAAAAACGTCCACATTGAATATAAATTGGGTAATTCGTTTTTAGTAAACGCTTTTCTATATGCGTCACTAGTAACCACTTCGCCCCTGTAGGTATAAGCACGATTAGCAATATATAGTTCTGTATTTTCTATAAAGTAATCAATCCAATGACTGTAATCTCTTAGGAATAACATATCTGCATCTAAACAAACAGTATATTCCCAAGGAGATATCTTATCCATCCAGCTACGACCATCCCAAAACTTTTGTTCTGGCCATTCTATAACTTGATCAAATATCCAAGGACTTTTAAGAGCTTCTATCTGCGACTTATCATTGATTACTAATGCTACTCGATCATATCCTGGCTTTTGTGTATTTTTAATACTCAATGCCAAAGCATAGGCTAACTTAAGATAATCTATATCAGGGTGGGCTGCTACAAATATTAGGTAACCAAAGTTCATATTAACTCCAGAAGACGATCGGCGTTTCTGATTATGCTTTGTTTATTC
>JACCDW010347722.1_pt1 | contig 14414 bp, 15 predicted proteins | sample 7449781 | NCBI WGS metagenome assembly JACCDW01 (sample SAMN15323449, study PRJNA562643) | freshwater metagenome | isolation source: river surface water | place: USA:Blue River Watershed | collected 2017-08-18
CCGCATCACGGTATCGAAAATAGAACGTGGCACCGCCGCTGGCGCGCAGTTCGAGCAGGAAGCCCTTGAGCTCAGTATCGAAAAAACATACTACGCCACGGGCGGGCAATCGCTCGGGAAGAGTGGCGAGAAGATTAGCGGTCAATGCAAGCGATGGCATTAAGTTTTCCTTTTTCTGGGTAGGCTGGTAGGAAAATGGTATGTGCAACGGCACATAGGGAGCTATTCAAACGGCAGCACCTGATGCGAAGCACATAACCATGGGCAAAAGGGCTGGTCACATTGAGCGATCCGTGCCGGGTAAATCCTATGGAAAGTGCTATTCGATATTTTTTAGGGGCACCACCAAAAAGCAGGGGCACGCAGAAATCCTGACGTCATTCCAATTCGAGTACCACCTGAGGTCCTTTCAGTGAGCCGAGGATCTGACCTTCGACAAGTTTCGATTTTTGCACCTCATCTCCCCCCGTTTTATGCCGCTTCTAAGGCAAATTGAGAGCCACGAAGATCAAACGAGATGAGGTCTTTAGAGGCGGGCGGTGGAATGAAAAAGGTATGAACCAGGTATGTTACGCGACGCACCACCAGGGAATGTGCTACGCAACGTCTTGATCTAAAGTTCATTTGCAGAGTGACAGACTAGGACGCTGACTGCAAGTGTGGATACCATTATCGGCGATTCCAACAGCGATACGATCAACGCGTTCCCCTTTGACAAGCCAAGCGAGAGTATCACTGTCGATGACAATACTTTCACCGTGGGTGACTACATTGATGGAGGAGCAGGCGTTGATACGCTGAATATCTACCTTGAAGATGGCTTTAACCCGCAGTTCCCGTCTTTTGCCTCCGTAAAGAACGTCGAAATTGTCAATCTCCGCTCTGTCGACGGTAATACCTTCACGGCCGGCGCACTCGTAAATACTGTCGATGCCTCGATGTTGGAAGGTGTGCAGCAGCTTTGGCAGTACGGCAATGCCAATGATGTGACGAAAGTTGCTGCAGGCACGGCAGTTGGTTTTGGCGATGACAATGGTCTGGCGCAAACCATCACCGCTAAGGCGGGCGTAAGCTCGGCATACATCGCGCTCTCTGCTGCAACAGGAACTCTAACCACCTCTGGTGCCACCAGTGTGACCGTGATCGGTTCTAAGGCCAACGGGACATTCACGCTGAACATAAATGAAACCAGCACGGCTACGCAGGTCAATCTAAATACAGCTGTCGCCACATCGCTCATTGTTGGAGAGGCGGCAGTGAAAAGCATCAATGCTGCGGAATCATCCGGTGCGATTACAGTAACGCTGGCAAATGACCAGTCCTTGACGAGCGGATCCGGTAACGATTTCGTCAGTTTGGGTGCCACTTCAAATGCGGTCAACACCGGTGCTGGAGACGACACGATCTCCTTGAGTGCTTCGGCACTTGCAGCGGGTGGTGCCATCAACGGTGGCACGGGAGCCGATACTCTGACAATGAGCTCCGCCAATGCCTCTACAGCAAGCACTGCAACAACAGCCTTGGCGATCAGCAACATTGAAAAGCTGTCGCTGGGCCAGACGATCGGGACTTCTGACATCGCCGACTTGTCGAAGCTTGGGAATGCCAATTACGTTGTGAGCGCGGGCACAGGCGGTGCAGTGCCAGCTTCTAAAGAAAGCTTCACCATCGACCTAACAGGCACTGCCAGCGGCACTGACTCAGTTACCTTCGACGGTGCTACGTTCAGTTTCACCCCGGGCGGCAATGCGAATTCAGCATTCACTGTCGGCGATTCGACAACCAACTGGAGTGTGATTGGAGTCACCGCAACATCGGTTAATTTCGAGGCCATCGTGGCCGGAGCGAAGGCAGATGTCACTTCTTCTGACTTTTTATGGAACGATGCTACCAGTTCGGGTTCTCAGTCAATTTCAGTCTCGACACCTTCGACACAAGGAGCTTCAGCGACGAGCGGCAGCTTTGAAACATTCACACTAGACAATCTTCAATCCGCCTCTGGAAATAAGACTTTCCATTTCGATGGCTCTGCCATTAATCTTCCCAACAACGCCTCGGTTGCACAGGCAATTCTGGCGATTACTACTGCGGCATTCTCAAATTGGATCGCAGCGCCAGATCCGGCGAATCCAACCACGGGAATTTTGTTCACCGCCAAAACGGTTGGCGACAAGACTAATGTGACCGGTCCTTCGTTTAACGGTGCCAACCAATACAATGGTTTTACCATAGGTGCGATTAACGACGGTTCGAATGCGACTGCAGCTATAGCAGAAGTATTTGCAGCAACCCTCGCCGGTACAGCCAGCGGTCCTGATAGCGTGACGTTCGATGGGGTGACCGTTCAGCTGGCAGCTGGTGATTCTTCTACGGTGGCTGCTGTCAAGATTGCCACAGCTGTCAATGCGTCTGCTGGCGCGGCTTGGACGGCGACTTCGTCTCTGGGCGTTGTTACCTTCACAGCCAAGGTCGCTGGGGCCACCACCGACGTTGTCGTTGGCGATTTCGTCTTCGCAGACGGACTGACCACAGGTACTCCCGGCATTACAGTAAGTTCGTTGACTCAGGGCTACGATGCCGGGGTAGGCACGCTTACTGTCAGCAAGCTGAGATCCGGAGGCACCTTCGAACTTACTGGTATTGTCGCTGGCTCTAACATAATCAACGTGATCGATTCCGCCGCTACCACCTCTGCCAGTGACGTACTCAACCTCAAGCTCTATGGCAGCAGCAACCTGGTGAACACGGGAACAGTAACGGTTGCCGATGTGGAGACTATCAACATAACGACCAGCAACAGCGCAACGACGTCTCCGACGGTCGCCTCCACAGTGAACCTGATTGCGGCTGCTGCGACCACTGTCACAGTCACGGGTAACCACGGTGTTGACTTCAGCGGGTCTACGCTTAGCAAGGTTAACTTGCTGGACGCCTCGGGTGTGACTGGTAGCGGTGCAGGAGGTCGTGTGAATTACGTAAGTGCCAATGCAGATGCGACAAAATCAGTCACAATCAAAGCTGGCACAGGCGATGATTTCGTGGTTGGTGGTGCTGGCAATGACGCGATCAGCCTAGGTGCAGGGAAAGATGAAACTTGGAGCACAAGTGGTGCCGACACCTTTACCTTGGGCGCCGGCAGCGACAAATATGTACTCAAGAATGCTGCGCACTCGGTGCTTGGAAAAATGGATGTCATCACTGACTTCAACGCCAATACTTATGGTCAAGGCGCCAGTGGTGCATCGACAAGTGCCGGTGCAACTTTGGACCCAACCAAACTCACGGGAGACGTGATCGACCTCAGCGATCTTATCAGCGCAACTGGCGTTTCAGTGTTCGTTGCTGGCAACGCAGCAGATGCGACAGTCTTTGTGGCCAATACGGGTGAAAACACTTCGCTCGCAGGAATCGGACTGGACGCCAGCACTGGCAAGCTGTATGTCGACCTTGACAGCAATGGAACGATTGACAGTGTAATCCAGCTCACAGGTGTTACTGCGATCACGGAAGCAGCTTTCGTTATCTGACCCTTTGCCCGCATTACGCCACGCAAGCCTCACATCAGAAACACACTGATGGTGATTAATGTCAAAAACCCCACTCTCCCCAAAGGGGATGGGGTTTTTTACTTCGACTCGCTGCTAGTTCGTGCGGCTTTATTGAACATGAGTAAAAGGTATGTCAAAAATTTACATTGAAGGAAAAGAATACAATTACGAGACATTGACACCGGCCATAAAGGAGCACCTGGTCAATTTGCAGGCGGCTGATGCAGAGTTAAAAGAAGTCACCAAGCAGTTTGAGATCGTCCAGTCCGCACGTGATAACTATGCTAAAGCGTTGCGCGACCTTATCGCCCTATCTGAACTTCTTCACAATAAAGAGCAGTCGTGCCGATCTACCATGGCGTGACTAATTTGTTGGTGCTGTACAGCGCGTAGAGGGAGGACATGTGTTCGCGAATACAAAAAACCGGCGAGCCCTTTGTGTCGGTTGACTGGGCCTGGAGTACGGCTTGGATCAGGGCCGGGATGCCCGAGGTGAACTCCTGCCAAGAACTAAAGCGCTCATAGTCAAGGAGGAAGTCACCAGGCCCATGACCATGGTGGGAAGCTGCGGATGATCGAGCCAGGCAAACCAAACCAGAATGCTTGCATGGAATCATTCAACGGGCGCTTGCGAAACGAGTGTCTGAATGAAACTGCTTCATCAATTTGCAGCACGAAAAATTGGTGCTCGGAACATTTCGACGTGAGTACATCGAAGAGCAGTCGAAGAAATTACTTTTTTTGGGGGGGGGTGCCCCTTGCCGAGCCAGCGAGTGGCTCAGCAAGGGGCCGAGAGTCCCGTTTAGAAACGAGCGTCCAGACGAACTGCGAAGGTGCGACCAATCCCGTCGTAGGGCAGGCCGTATTGTGGCAGCAGCTGGTCGTCAAGCAGATTGTTCACGATCAGTCGCGCCGTCATCTGCTCGTTGACCTGGTAGGCCACGTTGTAGTTCAGCCTGTCCCACGAAGGACGGAAGAATGTGGCGTTCTGCTCCGGCACGGCAGTATCGAGAATATCGATATTGACCTGCGACTTCGCTGTATAGAACCACTGCAGCTGCTGGGTGAACGGGCCAATGCGATGGCTCACATCCAAACGGCCCTGCACCTTCTCATAGCCTGGCTCGCCTCGGGCGTTGTTGGTGTCCGCTCCGAAAGTGCCATCCGCCGAGGTCTGGAACTTGTTCAGAGCGTAGATGTAGGCATCCAGGCGCATCTGCCCAAGGTCCATGTTGTCGAAGCCCAGGGCCGAGAACGCATTCTCCAGCATGAACTCGTAGCTGATGCGCGTGTTCACAGCTTGCAGGCGGATGGAACCCTGGTTGGCATTGCTGTACGCCGCCGCTGCAATCGTGTACGGCGCCTGCACCACGGTGGGAGCTCCCGCAATCGCCGGCGGCTTGATGGGATTGCCGGTGATGATGTTGGTGGTCGGAATGGTGAAAGGCGCTGTCAGCCCACCAGCTCCCGTTCCCGTGCCCAGCGTGATGGCTTCACAAGCCGACACCCCGCCGATCAGACTCAGCGGGTAGTCTGGCTGGTCGAAGCACGAAGTCCCCAGGAAGGTGAGCCCGATCTGACCATCCAGGCGGATGCTGAGGTAGTCGGCTTGAATCTCCAGGCCCTCCAGGAAGCTTGGATTGATCACAAAGCCTGCCGTCCAGTTGGTGGCTACTTCGTTCTCAATGGCGGGGTTCCCTCCCACGCCAGCAGGCACAGAGCCTGTGGGGGGCTGGAGGGTGGCGAAGGTTCCGGCTGGAAGTCCGAGCTTCTTCTCGAACGCATCACAGTTGGTGATACGGATGCCGCTCGCTGGGCCCAGGTTGCGGTTCGTGGCGTTGCACGGAAAGGAGCCTGCCAGCGTGGCGAAGCCCGTCTGCGGCGCGCCGAGAGACTCAACGATGGACGGAGAGCGCACGGAACGTGAACGATTGCCACGGAAACTGATCCACTCGGTGGGCGACCAAAGCGCGCCGATATTGAAAGTCCTTGCCGTACCGCTGTCCGTTTCAACCTTGGGATTGCTGATTCCGTTCGGAGTTCCCTCCCCTTTGCGGTCGACCACACGAACGGCGCCATCGATCACCAGGTTGCGAACGAACGGAAGCGACATTCCCTCACCGAATACAGGCACGCTGAATTCCGTGCCAGCCTCCAGGAATTCCGCATAGCCAACGCCTGGCTGGCTGATGGTGGTGCGTGCCAGGCCAAGACGACCAACCTGATTGGGCATGAACTCCAGGTCTTCCTTGCGCCACTGCATCTCGGTATTGAACAGCACGTCGCCCGCAGGCAGGCTAAACAGGTCGCCGCCCAGCTGCACTGAGGCATATCGCTGCTCCGACGTGTTGGTGGAGGAAGCGTTGCCAGTCACGTAGTCCTTGGCGGTCGGTGACGCCAGACCAATGCCCAGCAGATTGAGCGGCACACAGGAGTCAATCTGGGCCTTGGTGGGCATCAGACCTGTGACGATGTTCAGGTTGCTCAGGAAGGAGTTGCGCACATTGATGGCTTCTGGTGCCGCGAGCGTCTGCTGACGGCACACAGGATTGCCGGCGGCATTGCGTACCACATCTGTGGCCAGAGCAAATTCGACGTCCAGCAAGTCATTGGCAGCGAGGTTCTTGCTTTCGTTACGGCCATAGGCCAGGGTCGCCTCCCAGTAAAGATTGCGATCGAGGAACTCGAAGTCCTGTTTCAGCGTGTGGCCGCTGCTCATGGTGGTCGACACGTTGCCTTCCATATTGGTGACATCGCCGCGCATGGATCCGGTGATGTCGGCCAGCGACCGCTGAAGGAAGAACACGGGCTGACCGCCAATGGTGGTAAATGGCGAGGCAGGATTGGCGGCAATGATCGAGTTGATCTGACTGCGCGTGGCTGCCGTGACGAAGGGATTCTGCTCGTAATAAATCGGAATGCCCGCATTGCCCGCCGTGAAGGAGCCCGCTGGGGTGTTGCTGCCGAAGTTGTCGGCGCGCTGCGAGTTGTCAATGGACGAGTACAGGAAATCCCCTTCATAGCGCAGCGAATCGGTGAGCTCGTACGAGAACAGGGCATTGAACGAGGTGCGCTCCTGTGCTGCCTGAATCGTTTGCAAATGACGGGTATCGAAACCGCCCGAGTTGACGCCGGAACTCTGGGGCGCCACGTTCGGAGGCAGAATCTGCCCCAGGGACAAGGGCACCAGATTGCCTTTCTCGTCAAAGGTGAGCGGGACGGCCAAGCGGGTCAGCCCGGCATTGGCCTCGCTGCTTCCTGCCGCTGTGGGCACAGTTGGCCAGCCTGAGCTCAGGCCGAAGGTGCCCGCGAAGGCCAGGGCGTTCAGCCCCACGGTTGGGCTGCCGCGCATATAGTCGTAAGGCGACGCGCCGAGTCTGCTAGTAAAAGTATTGCAGGCGGCGACATTGCTTGTCTGTGCCGAGATACAGGAGCGCGGGAACAGGAAGGTCGCACTGCTGCCAGCATTGGTTTGGCGCAGATCCACGCGACCGCCTGCAGGAAAGGTGTTCCCAATCATGTCTTCCTGATAAATGGTGTTGGCAACGCCGTCAGTGCCGCTCACGCTGAAGGGGTTGTTGACAAGCGCGATATTGTTGGTCCAGTCCCGTCGCGAGCCTTGGTAAATCGCATCCAATTCAAGATATTCAGCGCCGAGAACCAGGTGGCCACGCCCATCCAGCACGTCATCGCCCCAGGCGCCGGAGATGCGGCGCTGCCGCCCGTCCGCCTCGTCCGTCATGCCAAACTGGCCGATTACTTCACTGCCCTGGAAATTGCGGTCGAGCTCCACGTTCACCACGCCGGCGATGGCATCCGGTCCATATACCGCGCCCGAGCCGACTGTCTGAACTTCCGTACGCCGAATCAGCGACGGGTTGATGATGGTCAGGTCGACCTGGGCACCAGTGGCATTGCCTGGCACAAACACCGTTCCCTGGTTCGCCGAGACAAAACGTCGACCATCCACCAGAGTCAGTGTTCGCTGAGACCCAAGGTTGAGCAGGTTGACGAAGGCATTGTTGTCGCCAAACTGGGTGTTGTTCCCTTGGTTGTTGACCCCCACGCTGACAAATGGAAGCTGTTCAAGGCTTTCAATCGTGTTGACATAGCCACGCAGGGCCATCTGCTGGGCATCGACTTCGATGACCGCAATGTTCTGGATATCGGTGTCACGGCGGATGCGGGATCCGGTGACCAGCACTTCTTCTACTTCCCTGACTTGTGGGGCAGGGGTTTGGGCTAGGGCCAGCAGCGGCGCGGTGAGCGACATCGTCAGGCAGGAGTTAATCAACAAACGGAGTTTCCCACGCTTAGTCATCTTTAGCATGCGTCAATCCTCGGCTAGGGGTGATTAATTAGTAATCAAACTGTCAAAAAATAGATCGACGCTGGTCAAAAAGCAATCAATTTTCTAACTCTAGATCTCAAACTTCTCGATGCCTGTCGGGAGGACGTTGATTTTGATCACAGGCTGTGGCGAAGCACGACGAGCACGCAGCGCCATGCTTACCTGGCCCTGAAGAATCTGCTCGATGCGTCCAATGCCGCAGGGGTTGCGGTGGGATCGGTGATGGGAGTGATGCCGAACCGAGTGGTGGACGTGCCGTTGGTGGCGGTGGGTGGCGCACATTAATATCTTTTTTGATATGATGCAGCCATGACGAATTGGACAGTAGAGACTTTAAACGCAGCGGTGGACGAAGAGCTGGAGCAGCTACCGGTCGAGATGCTGGCAAAATTTACTCGAGTCACTGAACTGATTGAGAAATTTGGACCCCAGCAGGTGGGTATGCCGCATGTGCGTAGCCTCGGCGACAAACTCTGGGAAATTCGAGCCAGCGGCAAAGATGGGATATCACGCGGTATTTATGTGGCGGTCAAAGACAGGCGGATCATCGTGCTTAGAGTATTCATCAAGAAAACCGAAAAGACCCCACGCAAAGAAATTGATCTCGCAAAACAGCGAGCGAATGAGGCAGGAATACTATGACCAAAATCTCTGCTCTGCATAAGAAATGGCTCAAAGACCCGGCATATAAAGCCGCGTACGAAAACCTGAGTACAGAGTTTGAACTGGCGCAGAAGCTGATCGAAGTGCGCGTTAAAAGCGGCATGTCGCAAGAGGAGCTTGCTCAGAGGATGGGCACTTCGCAATCGGCGATTGCTCGGCTGGAAAGTGGTAGTGCCATGCCCTCTATTCGCACCCTCGCAAAACTCGCGCTGGCGACAGACTGTGAGATGCGAATAGATTTCAAGCCCCGAGCGAAGTCTGCCAATTCCCGGGCGAGTGGCTGAGTGCAGCTGAAAACTCTTGCTAGGGCGGGGGGTAGACTTTTCAAATCCTCATTCCACGTACCCCACCCGGGGGGCACCCCCCACTTTGTGCAGTTAACGTCCCTGCCTGTATTACATAGTAAAGCGGAAAAACGCGGACACAGTCTGTATGAGGTTCAGACTTTGCTTGGTCACACGCAGGTGAAGACTACCCAGAGGTATGCTCACCTGGCTCCGAAGACGCTGCTCGATGCGTCCAATGCCGCCACGGTTGCGGTAGGATCGGTGATGGGACTTATGCCGAACCGAGTGGTAGACGTGCCGTTGGTGGCGGTGGGGTAGGATTGATATGCCTCAGTGAGCAGAGACACCAAACTTGAGACCAGTTGCCTTCAAGACCGCACTCAATGTCTTGATTGTCGGATTACCGCTGCTGGACAGAGTCCGGTACAGCGTCTCACGGGATAAATCTGTCTTCTCTGCCACAGAGGCAATACCGCCTCGTGCATCGACTACTTTCCTCAACGCGGTAAGGTACGTTTTGGTGTCATCGTCTTCAGCGGCAGCATTGAGAAACTCCGCAGCGAATTCAGCATCCTGTAGTTTTTCACGCAACCAGTCGTCGTGCTTAACTTGCGTCTTCATTGTTTGCTCCTGCGCTGCCATTCGAGCCAGCGCTCAGTTGCCCGTTGGATATCAGCCGATTGGGTGCGCTTGTCGCCCCCTTCGCATAACAGTATCAAGCGCCGGCCAGCTATCGCGTAATAGACGCGGTAACCGGGGCCCCAATCAACACGAAGCTCCCATACCCCCTCGCCAATCGGTTTGCAGTCACCAAAGTTGCCGTTGTGCAGGCGCAGTAACCGCGCTGCAATGCGCGCCTGAGCCTGTTTATCATTCAATTGATCGAGCCAGCGCTCGAACAAATCGTGACCATCAGAGGTTTGGAAGTGCAGTATTTCATACATGCGGGAACAGTAGCATATAAGCTACATCACCAACAACACGTTATTGGCCGAAGCGGAGGGGGGTGGGGCTAGAGTTTTCAAATCCCGCTTACACAGACCCCACCCGGGGGGGTACCCCCCCACTTTGTGCAGTTAACGTCCCTGCCTGTATTACATAGTAAAGCGGAAAAACGCGGGCACAGTCTGTACGAGGTTCAGACTTTGCTTGGCCACACGCAGGTGAAGACTACCCAGAGGTATGCTCACCTGGCTCCGAAGACGCTGCTCGATGCGTCCAATGCCGCCACGGTTGCGGTAGGATCGGTGATGGGAGTGATGCCGAACCGGGTGGTGGACGTGCCGTTGGTGGCGGTGGGGTGACTTCTGTCACAGAATGACTGAGTCGGACCAGAGATATTGATTTATTTCAAAAATGGAATAAAGTAAATAACATGAGTAAAAAACAACCCAAACCATTATCTTGGCTGGCCGACAGCCTGGACGCAGTTAAGGGGTTTTCGGATGAGGCAAAAAGGTCTGCTGGGCATCAACTGGGTTTAGTACAAGCTGGGCTTGATCCGCTGGACTGGAAATCGATGGAGGTCGTTGGGCCTGGCACAAAGGAAATTCGAATTCGTGCCGAGACAGGCTATCGCGTTCTCTACGTCGCCAAGTTCAGCGAGGCTGTATATGTGCTGCATGCATTCGTAAAAAAAACGACCAAAACCAGCAAGCAAGACATCGACCTTGCAACCGAAAGGTACAAGGCGCTGATGAAACAGAGGAGTAGAAAATGACTGGGCTCACAATCACCAAGGGGAGCTGCAATATCTTTGAAGATCTGGGATTTGATATTCACCAATCCCAAAACCTGCTGCTGCGCTCCCAGACAATGATCGCTTTGGCGCATTGGTATGAGGCAAGCGGTTTTACACAAGCAGAGGCTGCCAAGATTCTCGGGGTTACCCAGCCTCGTTTCAATCAGCTTCTAAAAGGCAGGATTGATCTCTTCAGTCTCGATGCACTTGTCAACATGGCCACCCATGCCGGGATGCGGGTTGGATTAAACATCCGTCCTGTTACGTCAGTTCGGGTACGCAACACGAGCGCTACAAAAAAGTCATCTCGATCCAGCTCGGCGGCATGACCCCCGGATATCAAAATCGCCAACTGGCGATGACCGACCCCACCCGGGGGGTACCCCCCACTTTGTAAAGTTAACGTCCCTGCCTGTATTACATACTAAAGCGGACAAACGATATCCAAACCCCTACCACAGCGGGGCCGGAGTCCCAAGACAAAAACTCCCCACCGAAACCACCCGCTAATCAAAGGGATCCAAATGATGCCCCGTCGAAAAGCAGTTCCCCCTTTAGCCCAAAATCAGCCGAACGAAGACAAGCCAGACGCGAACGGCAGGCCCTGCCAAGCCTTCATCACACGGACGCAAAGCTACTGCGGCAAACCGACGGTGCCAGGCAAGAAGGTCTGCACGGGCCATGGGGGCTTGAGCACCGGACCACGGACCTCGGAGGGGTTGGAGAGACTTGCTGCCAGAATGCGCGTGCATGGCCGCGAAACACGAGCCATCCGTCGTTGGCGCAGCCAGATCAGCTACCAACTGCGTCAGAAGGAAGAGGAGCTTTATGCCATTGGCTTGATCCACGGACCACGGACCAGGGGCCGGAAACCAGCGTTTAAACCGGGTTTGCCCGGTCAAAGGGACGAGTTCTGATTTTTCGCACAAGAGTGAGGACCAACAAAGTCCCCCTCAGCTCGGCCAAAGGTTTTAATCCAACTGGCGACCAATACTTACATCACCACGGATGACTGCCATCCCCGGGCCGTCCCATGTCCCCCCCCCATAGGGAGGGGGACATTGGGACAAACGGCAAGATTGGTTGAATTTAAATTGGCTTCCCACTGGGAATCTAAAACGGGCAATCGTCCTGTTTGGTTGCATCTAGCCCCGCCGGGTATTTGAAATGGTCGGGCCACGCCTGGTGCAGAGCGAGTCTACCTTGGTCGGTAAGCGCTAAAAGGTTTCCGCGTTGAAGCAGATTATCTATCTTGAGATCTTGGATATCCCGACTGATGCTCGATTTGGATGAGTCAAGCCTCCTGACGATGACTGCCTGCGTTACAGAATCCCCAGCCACAGATAGCATCTCGATTTCGCGCAGGATTTTTAGCTTTCGACTCCAGCCTTCGACAGCAATGCTTGTAGCCAGTTGGGCTCTGCCCGATTGATCGAATACAAGCTTGCAATCAAAGCTGTCCAGTTTGGGTCGTATCGCTCGAACCTTTGTGAAGGACAACGAGAACTCTCCCTGAGTTGGCCCCTTCTGCGGCTCTGTCAGTTGGATGATGTAATCCATGATGTCCTCCTTTCGGGATGCGCCGCGTTGGCTGCCGTTCTTTCCCGCGTGATGGACGACGAGAACGGCATAGCCCTGGTGTCGCAGCTTGTTAAGCCAGCCCATTATTTCCTCCTCATCGGTGTTTGAGTTCTCATCCCGCCCTGACGAGCGCAGGCAAGATAGATTATCCAGGATGATGCAGATTGGTCTTTTCCCCTCGCGCGAAAGCTCTTCGAGCAACTCGTCAATCGCATCTCGCTCTGTCCATTCATCGATTCGAATTGGCCTGCCTTCGATAAAGAGTTTGTCCGACGGGATCACCATCAACTTGTCATTGCGTATGCCTCCGTGAATCTGCCTCAGCCGTGCTTGCAACTCCTTTTTATCTGTCTCGCCATCGATGTAGAGGACATGTCCGGCTTGGTGGATGTTCCAACCACAGAACTTCTCAAGCCCTAGACTTATTGCTGAAGCAAAACAAAGGCAAAACCATGTTTTTCCAATACCGGCTCGTGCGAAGACCATACCGATGCTGTTGGAGGGGATAAACTTCTCCACTAAATACTTCCGCTCTTCAATGTCCTCGCTGAGCAGTTCATCGACGGTCTTGACGTATGGCTTTAGCCTTCGCTTGACAAGCAGATGCAGATTTTTTCCCGGATCTGCGATCGTGCGCAGTCCTTCGCTGATGTTGTTATGCATGGCGCGCCTCCCGCTTCATGATCGATCTCAAAATTGCGTCAACTTCCCGGGCATCGAGTGGCGGTTGGCAGCAGTTCTGATTGATTTCGTGAAGATATAAGCGGACCGTAGCGGCATTGGATGCACCCAACTTCTTCAGAAGATATCCACAACGCCGCGTGAGCTGATGGTTGCGTTCACCTTCCGAGATGGTCGAGAGCAGTTCGCGTCGGACCGAGAGCTTGTGCGAGTACTCGTAGCGGCATTGCTGGGAGGCAAGAATCCGGTCCTGGATTACGCCGGGCAGCGGAGCGAGCTCTATGTTCCACGGCTCATGGCCCTCGATGTATGAATAGCATCCCTCTTCACGACAACTCGGTGGGACGATGACGTAGCCCCCTTCGCCTCGGATATCGATCCATGGCCCAAGAATTCCGCCTGCATCATTTCGGACCTCGAAGGCGTATGGATACTGAAAATACAAGTGGCGCCCCCCGGATGGAGTGCGCACCTGCCATGTTTCCAGCTTGTCCTTCAGGCCGAGCTTGGCAAACGACTCTTCACCATGCTTCCCGTGGCCTTGGTCAATATCCACGACACAGCAGTTGGCAATTTTTCCTGTAGGTGTTGCAATGTTTGCGTCAGGGAATAGGCGCCACCATCGGCTGATTTGCTCCAGGTCGGTCGTAGCGTCTTTCAGCCCGTTGCGTGTGTAGGGAGCTTTTGCGTACGGCCCGCTCTCTCTGCACGGGAACACTCGTACACCTGCTCTTGCAAGCTTGATGGCGTGCGCTGCCAGGTTCTGGACTCCGCTCATTTGACGTCCCCCGTCTTGCTTTGGGGGATTGCATGGGCTGCGCTTTCGATGTCTTTATAAAGCCAGAGGCTGCGCGTTCCTATTTTGTGGGGCGGCGAAACTACCCCATCCCGCACCAGTTTGTAGTAGATCGAGACAGAGATTCCGAGAAGGTCTGCCGCCTGCTTAGCGTCGTAAAACAATTTCATTCTGCTTTCCTCTTATAGTTGGCATGTGCATCGCTATGCACAGCGGTATTGAACTAAAGAGTGCGAGCGGTAATCTGGGGGCAAAAAATACGACTTATCTTTAAGGAGATTTATGGAGGCTGTTTCGGGCTTTCAGGAAAGCCTTCAGCGCGTTGCGCGGATTTCGGATTCCTGCGCTGATGAGGAGAGGGCCGGCAAATCTTCCGAAGTCGGTATAGTGGGTAGGATTCTCATAGTTTGCTGAGGACGGCTTGCCCGAAAGGCGGCTGAACTGTGTCGCAAGCATGGAGACGAAAAAGAGATCAGCGTCTTGTGTAGGAGGTCTTCCTCGCTTGCCGCTACCAGAATTTCGCGTTATCCAGCGAGCCTGGTTCTTGCCCTTTTTCCAATGCCCACCGAAGTAGATACTGTCGACAAGCCTTGGTTCGTCGGGATCGGACACATCGTATACGCCTGGTGTTCGTAAACGCTCTCGTTCCTTAGCCGCTTCCAAGATGCTTTTTTTTGCTTGTTTTCGCTCGACGTCCGTTGTCAGAGGAAAGTGCTTTTCCAGATGCGCCAGGAGGTTTCCATTTGACATCTGAAAATGCCTCTTA
>JACCDW010838110.1_pt1 | contig 14412 bp, 14 predicted proteins | sample 7449781 | NCBI WGS metagenome assembly JACCDW01 (sample SAMN15323449, study PRJNA562643) | freshwater metagenome | isolation source: river surface water | place: USA:Blue River Watershed | collected 2017-08-18
GAAAACATCACGGAGGCATATCTAAGGCCGACGATCCTGGGTGCTTTCGACTACGCGGTCTTCTGCAAACGGGATCCTTCGGGACGCAGGTATGTGGCGGAGATTTTGGAGGTGACTGATGAGGTTTTATCATGACCTCCTTGAGAGTGCAGGCCTTTCGGGCAACCAACAGCTCGTAACCACCGTGCTGGGACTCTCTGGTGCCGCAGGGTTTTTGTTGGCGTTACTCCTGAGCGGCAACCCAGCCTTGGCAGCGTGCCTCGCTCTTTTGGGCCTAGCAACTGAGTTGGAGGTATTGCGTGCAATTGCGTCCTCAAGGGCCAATGCATTTGAAAAACTCTGGCCCCAGGTTTTTGATTCTTTTCAAAATGCTGCTCAGAGCTCAATCTCACTCGCCGAGCAGCTCGATTACCTTGCAGAGTCCGGCCCAATCAGGTTGCGAAACAGCTTTGCGCAGCTCGGCTACGACCTCGACACCGGCGGTGAAATCCAAGCCGCGCTCGCTCGATTTAGAGCATCGATCGGTTCTAGGCATGCGGACTTTCTCGCTTTGCTGATCGAACTTTCCAACGAGTTAGGGAGCAACTCAATGGCCAAGACCTGGGAGGCGGCCTCCACCGAGCTTAGATCCGAGCAGGCGATTTTCGGTCAGGTTCTAGCCAAGCAGGGCTGGGTATTGGGATCGGCAAAAATCTCACTAATCGCCCCCTGGCTTATTGCACTGGTGCTTATCCAGCTGGAGCAAAACAAAGCCGCCTTTGCAACAGAGCTCGGTGCCCTGGTTCTGGTTTTGGGGCTAGCCCTTTCCGCTCTTGCCTACGTCTTCGTTAATAGACTGGCAAAGCTCACCATGCCGCAGAGGATTTTCAATGCTTAGAGCGCGTCTCCTTGAAACCCTGCTACCGCCCAAGCCAAACCGCCTGGCAGTGATCCAATCGCTACTTTCTAGGCTTTGGTCTCCTAAAAAGCAGAACTTGGCCATTGACTATGAGCTGCCTGATTTTGCTCAAGCCCTGGGGTTGCTCCTATCAAATGGCCTGCCCGTGAACGTAGCGCTTGGCTGGTTGACACCCAGAACCAGCGGTGAACTGTCCGAGATCTTTCAGCGCTTCACTGCGGAGCTGGAGTTGGGAGCGGATCCAGTCGAGCTGCTTCGTGAGTTGGCCAAGCATCCAAACCCCGGCTTGGCGGAGCTGGCAGAGAAGCTCTCGGTAGCGATAACTCGCGGAGCTCCAATTTCAAGCCAGGTAATGGCCCATGCACAGAGCTCAAGAGCGGGTCTGCAACGCAGACTGCTTCGGCAGGCCGGAAGTAATGAGACCAAGATGCTGGTCCCGATCATCTTCTTCATTCTTCCGATCACCGTGTTGTTTGCGATTTTCCCGTCGCTACTGGTGCTCGGCATGACCTTCTAGTCTTGGGACAGTCGCTGACCCTTGATGGTGACTTGAACTGCTCGGAAGAACTGTCCGATACCTTTGCCATTTTCAATCTTGATGACAATGCGGGCATTGGGCACCTGCTTTGAAATAGCACTGCAAGCGTTGGTTGCTCTCTTACGGGCAAGTGAAGGGTCGGTGGCAATCACTGGCACACCGGAGGTGCTGCCCAGGCACGTAACTTCTTGAATGCCCTCATAGTCAGAAATCCAAGACCTGATTGCATTGCGATCTCTAATAACCAAGAGGCTTCTATCTCCAATGAAGTTGAAGAAGCGCTTGGTAGCGACGAAAGGTTCAACCGTGGGCTCTGGTGTAATCGGTGACTCGGTCACTGGTGAAACCACCGCAGGCGCTGGAGCGTTCACGGTGATGGCATCGAGCGCAGTTAGCTTTCCAAAGTCCGAGAAGAAGTCAACCGCGAAAACGCCGACCGTCGTCGGTATATATGTAAAGGTCAACTCATTTCTGCTCTGCGACTCGATTGCTATCGACTTTCCAAGAATTGAGAGCGAACCGATTCGGTCAAGTTTGTTGCCCTTTACAACGATCTTGAATGCCTGATTCGACTGCACCAGTACTTCTCGAAGCTCGACAGTTGGTCCATCGTAACGAGAGGGCTCAGGTGCCTGGTTGGCTCGCCACTGGGCGTAGAGCGTGACGGATGCGGCAAAAGAGTATGAGGCGCCATCCGCGTATGCGCCCCCACTTCCATCACTTGCCGAATTCCATCCCGTGAAGGTGTATCCCGCTCGCGTAAAGACGTTGTTCGATAACGACATAGAGCTTGTTCCCGACTGTACCGCCATGGTTCCTGAGCCGCCATTGGCGTCAAACGTAACTTCGTTTGGACCCCACTGAGCGTAAAGGGTTGTGTTTGCAAGGAAGTTGAAGGTGGCTTGATTTGAATAGGTAGTCCCAGATCCATCTGCAGCAGTGTTCCAACCGAGGAAACGTTGCCCCGATCGCGTAAAGGTATTCGTGCTAAGCGGCGCTGAAGCGCTGCTCATTTGAGAAGCCATTGAACCCTGACCACCGTTGGCGTTGAATGTGACTGCCGGGTAAACAGAGCCAACCTTGTAATGGAGTAAGAGGTCGGGAGTCTGTGCCACAGACGAAGTGACAAGGTTGTCAAATTCGAAGCCACCGCCTGAGAAGACCACTTGATCAAATGAGAAGCTACCCGTCGCGAAGACGTGCAGGAACGTGAACGGCTCATTTAGGGCAAAGCTGCTCAGATTATTGGTCGGGGTAGTGCTGCTGTAACCCCTTGGGTTTCCAAAGTAATAATCCTTCGGATAATTCCGTGTTGATGAGCCATCGGTAAAGGTCAACACATCAGATTGGTTGACAGCCTGTCCTGAAGTCGGGGCGGGTCCAAAGATCGCGAACAAATCTCCAGTGGTCAATGTCAAAACCTCTTGGCCCTGGCTCAAGAACCTGACTTGATTACCTCCGCTACCTGCAGACCACCAGAACCCCAGGTAGCGCTGAGCAGTGGCGAAGGACACCGTTATCGACAGCGGTGCGTTGGTGCCGCCATTTGCAGGTCGAATGTATCTTGATCCGTTACCGCCAACGACAGGGCTTGAGCTCGTTGAGGTTGCGCCACCGTAAACCCCCGCGGCCTCGGTTTGTTCTGCCGCCGGGGAGGACCATGTGACGGTTCCGTTTGCCGAGGTGGTGGAACCGTTTAGAGAGAAGTTGTTGAAATCCTCGAAATAAGTCGTCGCCGCATTGAGATCGACGTGAGAGTTCTGCACAAATGGCGCTGAGATGTAGTAGTCAACGCCGGAACCGGTTGCGTTGGCAGCCAGGGGCATCCAGGTTATTGAACTGGCCACTAGTCCAACCGCCAGCAGGTTTGCAGTACCTCTAAGTTTCATTTGTTCCTCCAAGGAAAGAGTCTAGGCAGAATCCACCTACCCTCCCTGGGTGGATGCGGGTAACCGAATGATTCGCGACTGAATCTCCTGTGGATAACCCAAAACACTGCAGGCGACAAACAATCAAAATGGCATCTCAAACAAAAGGGGAGAGCGTGAAGAAGTTTCTGGTTTCTGATCAAGGTGATGTTCCTGGTTGGGTTTTGATTACCTTGATGACCGCGGGTCTAGTGGTGCTGATCTGGGCGTTTGCAGGTCCTGCGCTTCAAGGTGTTTTTGAACAGGCCATGGACCGAGTTGTTTCGTTCTGAGTCTGGTAGCGCGGTGCTAGCCGGGCTAATAAACATCGCCCTGGCAACCCTGATCACCCTGAGCGTGCTGGCTCTTGGAATGGCCGGCTACTACACATTGGTGATCCGAGATCTTGCGGTGGACGCTGCAACCGACTTGGCAACCTATGGCTCTCCAAGTCAGCGCGAATACCTACTCAAAAGACTCAAGTATTCGCTACCTGAATTGGCAAGCGTGGAGGTGGCCGAGGCAAAGGATGCCGACTATGCGGCAATCGAGGTGAGATTCGGATTACCGGGATTGGGTATGACCGGGCTTAGCCAAGGGCAAATCAATGTTCAGGCAGCGACTGAGCGACTCTAGGGGCTCGACCCTGATCGAAGTGGTGGTTTGGGTGGCCTTATTGCTAATGCCGCTTGGTCCAGGGCTGGCAATTTATTCGCAGCTCAGTGATCAGATGGCTGCCGAGTCGGTTGCTCGCAACGCTCTTAGATTCGCAATCCTGAGCTCAGACACAAATGCCGAGGTCCGAGCCACCGCCTATGAGCAAGCCAAGGTCCTGGCGCAGAGTTGGGGAAAGCAAATTAGTCAGCTGCAGCTTCGCTGCAGTAGCTCATGCCCACAAGGCAACCTGCTTCATTTGGAGGTGGTGATAGGTAATGCTCGGGCTATACAAACATCCGCTCTCCGATAGGGGAACTATCGCACCACTGATCGCCGGATACCTTGCTCTTTTGGTGATGACCTTCTTGCTGGCAACCAATGTGATTGCCACCATGACCTTCGCTTCTCGATTGCAGGGGGTTGTTGATCTTGGAGCGATCTATGCTCACGAGCGTTCGCTTCGGGTTGGTCAACCGAAAGGGTTGGAGTATCGAGATGCGCTAGCGCACTACCTCGCGAATGCTCCCGCGGCGAAGGCAATGGCAATTGAGGTCATGAACCTCAGAATTTCTGGTGCCAAATCAACGCTTGAACTATGCGCGGTCTTTGAGTATCCGCTAGCGGTTGGCAGTGGGGTTATCTGCCGGAGTGCAACCGCCGAGAGTTTCCTACTTTGACGATTTATCAGGCGCGTACATGGGGAGGTATTTCCAAAACAGATACGCACCCAAGAAGTTTGTGAGGCCCGTGATGGCTAGGGCGGTTGGCAAACCGGCTAGTGCCGTTAGACCGGAGATCAAAGCCGGAGCGAATGCGCTGCCTCCAGAAGTGAGCAATCTAAACGAGGCCAAGAACTCACTTCGAGACCCCTCTGGGGCTAGGTCAGCCCCCAACACCATGTTGATTCCTGCGGATATGGCATTGGCCAGCGCGGTGACAGCAGCCAGGATCCAGAAGGTTGTCAGGTCGGTGACGAAGAAAGCGAATAGATATGCGACCCCGAGCATCAGAAGGGTTGGCACCGATGACCAGAACTTCCCGTATTTCTCCATGATGATGCCTGAGACATAGAACAGAGCGAAGTCAATCAAGCCGGTGACCCCGAAGATAAAGGAGCTGGTTGCAGCATCAATACCAAGCGCTACCGCAAGCAGGGGAAGACCGATCAGTCGGATTGCCCTAGCACCCGAGATGATGCCTGATGCCACACCTAGCGTGAGAAGCTTGGGAGCTTCACGCTTTGCGACTGCCCAAACGTTTCCATGCTGTCCCGAAGGGGGAGAGGCGAGCTTCTCAGCCTTGACCGAGTAGACGAAGAGCCCCGAGATTAGGGCAAAAACCATCGCAAGCAGTTAAGCGCTCTTAAGCCCGAAAAGGGCGATTACTCCAGATCCAATAATCGGTCCCAGTGCCCAGCCACCGCGGAACATGCCACCAAGCAGCGCCATAGCCCTTGGCCTTACCTGAGGCGGCGTGAGGTGGGTGAGAAGTGAGTGTCTTGAAAGCCCAAATAGTGCGTAGCTGCAACCAAAGCCTGCTGCAGCAACTAGCAGCGCAAGGTAACCAAGATCGAAGTACGCAAGGGACAGGAGAGCCGCCGCACTGGATGTGGCGATGAGCATGGCGCGGCGCTCGCCAAACTTGGTGGTGATCCAGCTGGCGGGAATCTCAAAAAGCATCGCCGAGACCATCATCACGGTAACCACTACGCCAGCTTCCGCAAGGCCCAACCCATAGGAGACGGCACTAACCGGAAGGACCGGTAGCAGCGCTGCCTCGGTGGCATTCAGTAGCAGCGATGGGGCGTAAATCGGCCTGGTTAGCGAGCGCTTTTTGAAATTCAACTAACCCTCCTGCCGATTAACGCGGCCAGGATAATCAAGGTGGCCGCAATCAAAACCTCAAAGGTGAGTGCCTGCCCTGATGCTAGGAGCAGTAAAGCGGTTGAGAGCACCGGGGTTGCGAAGGAGATGAGCCCAGCTCGCTGGGCATTACCGTGTTTGAGTGCATAGTCCCACAGGTAGAAAGCTCCACCAAGGGGACCCAAGCCAAGTATCAAAAGTAGAAGCAAGTCCGATGTTTGAATTTGAACCGACGTCTCCAGAGCAAAGTGCAGCCCCAGGGCTATAAGACCTGACACGAATGCGAAGCTGCCAATCGAGTAGCTGGATAGATTTTCTAGCCGGCTGCTCATCAGGGAGAAGGTTGCCCAGACGATCGCCGCAGCCAGGGCAAAGAGGTATCCGAGTAGGTACTCAGAGCTAAACCCAGTTAAGCCAGCAGATTGGATCGCAAATGCTGCGCCTGTAAACCCAAGCACTCCAGCCAAGGCATGGCGCAGTCGAAGTTTGGTTTTCTGGAATACAGGTGCGAGCAAAACAATCAAAAGCGGCCAAAGGTAATTCAGCAGGTTGGCTTGTACCGCTGGGGCTAGTTGCAAGGCAGCGAATAGAAACAGGTGATACCCAAGCAGTCCGTAGACGCCAATCAAAAGCGCTTTCCAAGGAACAAAAAGTTTCGAGATTTTGAAGCCACTGAGCGGCAAGGAAATCGCAGAACCGATCAGCAAACCCAGGCCGGTCATCAAAAGTGGTGGAATGTTTCCAAGTGTTACGCCCAAAGTGGCGAGTGACGCCCAGAGCAAAACTGCTCCCAAAGCGGCCAGATCACTCTTCACGCCAACAGCCTAATCGGAGCCCTAAAGCTTCCGAAATGTAAGCGTTTTCGGCGTCCTGAAGCGGGCGGCGAATAGTTGAAATAAATTTCAAGCGTTGGAGGTCGAGTAACGATTTTGTAACAGGGTGTTCATTTTTGTCGCTTTGGTTAACTTTCCATTAACGCTCTGTCCCCCATCTGGCTTATAGTTTTCGCAATTGTCTTACCCACAGACCAATGTCGGACTTGGGTGTGGGCAAGAAACTCGAAGGAGAAACAATGAAACTATCGCGCATCGCGCGTTGGGCCGCAGGTGCTGCAACCGCAGCTCTTGTCGCTACTTCGCTCGGTGTTGCACCTGCAAGCGCTGTGACCAAGGACACTGTGCGCTACGTAGGTTCAAACACCCCAACCTCGTTGAACTCATCTCACCGTCAGCACAACCTTGTAGAGAACGCTGTTATCTCCTACATGACCGGTGCGGGATTCAACTACTACAACGACAAGGCTCAGCTGATCAAGGACACCAAGTTTGGTACCTACAAGAAGATCTCTGACAACCCACTACGCGTTCGTTACACCGTAAACCCTGGCGTTCAGTGGTCTGACGGTGCTCCAATCGACGCATACGACGTTCTACTTTCATGGGTAGTGTCTTCCGGTAACTTCGACAACCCTGCTAACGGAACCCTGTGGGACTCCGCTGGTAAGCGTGCCGGTACCGACAAGATCACCAAGTTCCCAGTCATCTCTGACGGTGGACGTACTGTTACCTTCACCTACGACGAGTTCGTCTCCAACTGGGAGATTCAGATCGGTGTTGGCAAGCCAGTTCACGCCCTAACCCAGCTCGCTTACCCAAGCGACACTGACCAGGCAGCAAAGGTTCGCTTCTTCAAGGCAGTTCGTGCCAAGGACTGGAGCACCCTAAAGAAGATTGCTGACCAGTGGAACACTGCTTACAACATTCTGAACACCACCGGTGTTACCGCTTCAACCAACCCAAACCTTCTGGTTTCTGGTGGTGGCTACATCGTTAAGAGCGCAGCTCCTGGTAAGTCGGTAACCCTAGAGGTCAACCCTCGTTACTACGGCACCAAGCCAAAGATCAAGAACTTCCAGTTGGTAGTTATTAACGACGCCACCGCAGCTGCTCAGGCACTTGCAAACGGTGAGGTAGACGCAATGCTTCCTCAGCCAACCAAGGAGTCGGTAGCTAACCTACAGAAGCAGGCAAACACCCGTGTTATCGGTTTCTCCGCTGCCCTCTACGAGCACGTTGACATCGACCTAAACGGACCTGCTTGGAAGGGCATGAGCGCTCAGAAGGCTGAAGACCTACGTCGTGCCTTCTTGCTAACCGTTCCTCGTCAGGAGATCGTTGACAAGCTAGTCAAGGGTGTGGATGCAAACGCTCGCGTTCTAAACTCCATCACTCCTTACTTCACCGTGAACCCAAACCACGCGAAGATGGCTGCTGCTAACGGTGTTCGTCCATACCTTGCAAACGAGGCAACTCGTCTAGCAGAGGCTCGCAAGCTTCTTGCTAAGCACGGTTACAACGCAAACAACCCACTGGAGCTAACCATGCTTTGGGGTACCCCAACCAACGAGCGCCGCTCCGGTCAGGCCGACCTGATTGTTGCAGCTGCTGCTAAGGCTGGCATCAAGGTATCTTCCAAGCCACAGGTTGCATGGGGTGGTCAGCTAGGTCTAGGCAAGCACGACATCCAGTTCTTCGCTTGGTCACAGACCTCAACCTTCTTCAACTCAATCCGTGCTCTGTACGGTTGGGACAAGGAGACTGACAAGCCACGTGCTCAGAACTACTTCGGATGGAAGAACCTGAAGGCTGAAGAGGCGCTATCAAAGCACTTCGGCAAGCTATCAGAGGCTGAGCGTTTCAACGCCAACCTAACCTTCGAGAAGGAGTACTTCGCAGATGCAATCGGTCTACCGATCTTCCAGCACCCATCCGTGGCTGCTGTGAACAAGGGACTGAAGAACATCAAGCCTGGTCCTTTCTCTCCAAACCTAGTTTGGAACTACTGGGAGTGGAGCTGGTAACTAGTCACTAGTTACTAGCCAATCCGAAAATTGGCCCCACGGATCCTCGGATTCGTGGGGCCAATTTCTGGCCCATGGCTTATGCTCATGGGGTCAGAATTCAATGACGAAGGAAACGTAAGTTGGTCGCTTATATAGCTCGCCGCCTTGGCGCGATGGTGTTCATCCTGTTGGGTGCAACATTTCTCATCTACAACCTCACGGCAATCTCCGGAGACCCGCTAGAGGACCTCAGGCTTAGCACCGAGGAGAACGCTCAGTATCTGATTGAGCAGTACACCAAAGATCTTCAGCTCGACATCCCGCCACCAATTCGCTACTTCATGTGGCTGCAGGGTGTGCTCGGCTTCCTGTGGGGTGACTTTACTCTGGGTGTAGGCCTGGATGGAGCCCCGGTTCTGACTTCGCTTTCACTTGCAATCCCAATCTCAATCCGTTTGGTGATCACCGCGACCATTCTTTCGATCATCATCGGTATCTCGATCGGTATCGTTACCGCCCTTCGTCAGTACTCAAGATTTGACTACTCGGTAACCTTCACCGCGTTCTTGTTCTACTCGCTCCCAATCTTCTGGGTTGCAGTGCTGCTCAAGCAGTTTGGAGCCATTGGCTTCAATGACTGGCTAATGGATCCGAAGATAAATTTCGACTGGCTGATTGCGTTGAGTGGAATCGCAGCAATCTTCTGGGCGGGAATTATCGGTGGCGATAAGAAGCGCATTGCAATCACTGCCGGTGTGGCTTTCGCATCAACTGCAGCCGTTCTTTACTACATCTCTGAGACCGGCTGGCTGCTAACCCTCGGTCTCGGCCCAGTCCTCATCACCATCATGGGCTTTGGTGTTGCGCTCGGTATCACGCAGCTTTCCTCAGGTATTTCAAACCGCAGAGTGCTGATTACCGCTCTTGCGATGGCCGTGCTGACCCCGGTCTTCTATTTCGTCATGCAGGGTGTGTTCACTCTTGAGTTTGACGGTGGACTGATGTTCTGGCTGGCACTGGCAACTATCGGTGTCGGCATCGTGGCGGGTCTTCTCATCGGTGGCGACCACCGACGCGCAGCTGCTAGAACCGGCGCGATCGTTGCATTTATCAACGCAGGCTTGATCGTCCTAGACCGCTTTATGCAGAGCTGGCCAATCTACTTCAATGAGGTTGCCTACGGCCGTCCAATTAGAACCGTTGGAGATTCAACTCTGGACCTCCAGGCTGACTACTGGATCATGGGTATCGACACCGCGGTTCACCTGATCCTGCCAACCATGGCACTGATGTTGGTCTCGTTGGCTGGCTACGTTCGCTACTCCCGTGCATCGCTACTTGAGGTTCTAAACCAGGACTACATCCGCACGGCTCGCGCCAAGGGTCTAAACGAGCGCACCGTGATCATGCGTCACGCGTTCCGCAACTCGCTTATCCCGCTAACCACCATCATGGCTTTTGACTTTGCCGGTGTTCTAGGTGGCGCGATCATCACCGAGCAAGTCTTCGCCTGGCGCGGTATGGGAACTATCTTCAACCAGGCACTTGGAAGAGTGGACCTGAACGGTGTTATGGGTGTGGTTCTCATCACATCAATCTCCGCTCTGGTTTTCAACCTGATTGCCGACCTCATTTACTCAGCTCTAGATCCAAGAATTAGGGTGACCAAATAATGACTAACAACGAAAAAGAGTCCCTAGAGGAGCGCGGCTCGGAGGAGTCGCTGGAACAGCGCGAAACCGCTGGTCTGAGCCAGTCTCAGATCGTTATTCGTCGATTTGTTCGTCACCGCGCAGCGATGACCTCGCTGATCGTGCTGGCCTTCATCATCCTGTTCGTATTCACCGCAGGTGGTATTCAGCTCGGTAGCGAAGAAGCACCTTTCCGCATCCCGGGTTGGTGGAACTGGACGATCACCGACATTCCTGACTTCCAAAACGATGGTGCTCCAACCCTGGATGTTTTCCCAGCGTTTATCGATGGCACTGGAATGCAGATCGGACCTCACCCATTTGGTCAGGACACCATCGGTAAGGACTACTTCGCACTCGTAATGCGCGGTGCCCAGCAGTCCATCACCGTGATGTTCGTTATTGGTATCGTGGCAGCCTTTATCGGAACCGTTCTAGGTGCTGTGTCGGGCTTCTTCGGCAAGTGGGTTGACCAGCTGATCATGCGCTTCACCGACCTGATCATCACCGTTCCAGCTCTGATCGTTGGTGCTGTTATCGGTATTCAGATCGGTAACCTCGGTGTCTTCATGCTTGCGCTGTTCCTAGGTCTATTCACCTGGACCGGTCTAGCCCGTTTGGTGCGAGGCGAGTTCCTATCGCTTCGAGAGCGTGAGTTTGTTGAGGCAGCCCGCGTCGCAGGTGCATCAAACCGCCGAATCATCTTCAAGCACATCCTGCCTAACGCCATGGGTGTTGTGATCGTTTCGGTATCGCTACTGATGTCCTCGGCAATCTTGCTCGAGACCGGTCTGTCATTCCTTGGCTTTGGTGTGGTTGCTCCTGACGTTTCGCTTGGTCTATTGATCTCGCAGAACCAGGACTCCTTCACCATCTATCCATGGTTGTTCTGGTGGCCAGGTCTATTCATCGTGACTATCGCGCTCTGCGTGAACTTCATCGGTGATGGACTGCGTGACGCCTTTGACCCTCGTCAGAAGCGTCGCATCACCCGCAAGGACCGCCAGATCGCTAAGGCAGCTAAGAAGGCCGGTGCCTAAAGTTGGCTAAGCAAAACTCCCACCGCGGGCAGGGCAATGCTCAACACACCCAGGAGATTTACGCTCCTGCGGTAGTGGCTGGGCTGCCCACCCTTTTCGATCGCCCTTCTAATCTGCAGCGCGTAGCTGCCGGAAATGGTGCTGGGCAGATCGCTGGGGCGAACCTCTTGGCCTTCTTTGAGGCCAAGGGTTCGAAAGTCCTCTCTGGTGTGGGAGCGGTGTCTGAGTCTGGACGGAGCTGGAGCAGCCCAGACCGACACAGCACCGAATTCGCCGGTTACCTTCAGGGCGAAGCGGGTGTCTACCGCTTCGATGGCTCCAAGGGCGATTTCGTGGCGAACAAAAGGATTAGTAACAACCAAGCGCTGATCGTCAAGGTCGACGCTTGGGAAGACGTAGTAGGTGAAGACGATTCCTGTCAGCAGCAGGATTATCGCGATTCCCTGAATGCCCGCCTCCGTAGTGGCGTAGAACAGGGACTGGATGCTCGCGAGGGCGGCCATGACAAGCGCGGTAACGGCAATGACGTAACTGGAAGACGGTCTTTTCACCCTCAGATTGTTTCACGCAAGGAGCAAACAAATGGCAACTAACGAGCCAGTTCTAAAAGTATCGAACTACAACGTTGAGTTCTGGGTAGATGGTGAGTGGTATCCAGCCGCTATCGACATGAACTACGAGGTTGCCGCCGGTGAGGTCTTGGCAATCGTTGGTGAGTCCGGTTCTGGTAAGTCCTCATCTCAGATGGGTCTGATGTCACTCCTTGCATCCAACGCTCGCACCTCGGGCTCGGTAAAGGTTCGCGGTACTGAGATGATCGGCGTGAACCAGAATCAGATCCGCAAGTTCCGTGGCAAGGAAGTTGCCTACATCTTCCAGGAGCCAATGACCGCGTTAAACCCGGTCTACACCATCGGTTTCCAAATCGTCGAGTCGCTCCAGACCCACTACCCGCTGAGCAACAAGGCTGCCAAGGCGAAGGCAATCGAGCTACTTACCTTGGTTGAGATTCCGAACCCAGAGAAGAGCTTTGACAAGTACCCACACCAGCTCTCCGGTGGTCAGCGCCAGCGTGCCATGATTGCGCAGTCACTTTCCTGTGACCCGGGTTTGCTTATCGCTGACGAGCCAACCACGGCCTTGGACGTAACCGTTCAGGCTGAAATCTTGGACCTGATGCGTAACCTGAAGGACAAGCTGAACTCCGCAGTTGTTCTAATCACCCACGACATGGGTGTGGTTGCCGACCTTGCTGACCGCATCCTGGTTATGAAGGACGGAAAGACCGTCGAGCAGGGCACCTCGGACCAGATCTTCAACAACCCTCAACACCCCTACACCAAGGCGCTTTTGGCATCGGTTCCAAAGCTCGGTAGTAGCGCGAAGCGCGACCTGCCAGCTGACGCCCGTTCGAAGCAGCCAGTTCTAAAGCTAGACAACGTATCGGTTACCTATCCAAAGCGTGGTCGTGTTCCAGCATTCACCGCTGCGAAGAACATCTCGTTTGAGATCTACCCTGGTGAGATTCTGGGTCTAGTGGGCGAGTCGGGCTCGGGTAAGACCACGGTTGGTCGCGCCGCGATTGGCCTACTACCAACTAGCTCGGGAACCATCAGCTTGGTGGGGGAGGAGATTTCCTACTCTGACCCTAAGAAGCTTCGTTCACTGCGCCAGCACACCGGAATCGTGTTCCAGGACCCGGGTTCATCGCTAAACCCAAGACTTCCAATTGGTGAGTCCATTGGTGAGCCACTACTTTTGGCCGGTCGCGGCGAGGGAGATGCCCTGAACTCGATGGTTGAGGACCTTCTCGACTCCGTAGAGCTACCACGCAGCTACCGCAACCGCTACCCACACGAGCTCTCCGGTGGTCAGCGTCAGCGCGTTGGTATTGCACGTGCGCTAGCTCTCCGCCCGGACCTACTGATTGCTGACGAGCCAACCTCGGCTTTGGACGTGTCAGTTCAGGCTAGATTCCTAGAGCTTTTGCTTGAGCTCCAGGACCAGCTGAAGTTTGCATGTTTGTTCATCTCGCACGACCTGGCTGTTGTGGACATTCTGGCCCACCGCATCGCAGTTATGCAGCAGGGTGAGCTGGTTGAGATCGGTGACCGGGATCAGATCCTGAAAAACCCTCAGGAGGAATACACCAAGCGCCTGATCTCGGCGGTTCCAGTGCCAGATCCTGCCGAGCAGCGCGCTCGTCGCGAGGCCAGAAAAGCCCTTTAGTCCTCGAAAATTAGGACAGACCAAAAACCCCCGAGAAATCGGGGGTTTTTTGGATTTTGATTCAAAAAAGTTACATGGCAGAGATAACTAAGTCCTAGGCTGAGCATTGTCTGACCGTGACATTGGCTCTATGGTCAGGCCACTACACAAGGAGAACCATGAAGAAATTCCGTGGATCGGCTTTGGTAGCGGGACTGAGCGCTTTGGCACTGACCCTTTCGGGTTGTGCCGCTCCTGGCGACCTAACCCCTTCCGAGTCCGCAAGCGAAGCAGTTGTTGCACCACTGATCACAGTTGGTTGGAACGACATTATTGACAACTTCAACACATCATCTGCTGCCGGAAACAACGTAGCTAACTCACTGACCATGTACCTAACTCAGTCAGGCTTCAACTACTACGACAACACCCCAGCTCTGGTGAAGAACACCGAATACGGTAACTATGAGATCGTCACCGAGGACCCACTGACCGTGAAGTACACCATCAACGATGGTGTGGTTTGGTCAGACGGCACCCAGATTGACGGCGCTGACATGATGCTTGCGTGGGCAACCATCTTCGGTTACTTCAAGAACGCCGACGAGAGCTACATGTTTGCTCACGCAGCACCAAAGGACAACCTGGCATCCAAGGTTCCAACCGTGGATGGCAACTCCATCACTTTTGAGTATGACAAGCAGTATGTGGACTGGGAGCTGGCATTCGGTGTTGGCGTTGCAGCTCACGGTGCTGTGATGATGGCATA
>JACCDW011567954.1_pt1 | contig 14412 bp, 15 predicted proteins | sample 7449781 | NCBI WGS metagenome assembly JACCDW01 (sample SAMN15323449, study PRJNA562643) | freshwater metagenome | isolation source: river surface water | place: USA:Blue River Watershed | collected 2017-08-18
CCAATTCTCTAAACGTTAATTACTCATGGCATATACTCAACAGGAATTGCTGGATGCAGGTGTACATTTTGGTCACCTTACCCGCAAATGGAATCCAAAGATGGCTCCTTACATTTTTATGGAGCAGAACGGAATCCACATTATCGACCTGAAAAAGACTGAAGCGAAATTAGAAGAAGCCAAGGTGGCTGCGAAAAATATTGCTCGTTCTGGCAGAAGAATTTTGTTTGTAGCTACTAAAAAGCAGGCGAAAGAAATCGTTGCTGAGTTATCTGGCAATGCGAACATGCCGTTTGTAACGGAGCGTTGGTTGGGTGGAATGTTAACCAACTTCCAAACAGTTCGCAAAAGTATCAAACGCATGCAAGGTATCGATAAAATGTCTAACGATGGAACATTCGAACGCATCAATAAGAAAGAGCGTTTGATGTTAGATCGTGAGCGTGCGAAATTGAAGTCGGTTTTAGGTGGTATCGAAGATATGACCAAATTGCCTGGTGCCTTATTCATCGTAGATGTTAAGCGTGAGCATATTGCTATCGCTGAAGCTCAGCGTTTGGGTATTCCAACCATCGCTTTGGTAGATACAAGTTCTGATCCAACTGTGGTAGATTTCCCAATCCCAGGTAACGATGATGCTTCAAAGAGCATTCAGTTAATTGTTACTGAAATAGCAAACGCCATTGCAGAAGGTTCTGCAGAGCGTAAGCGTGAGAAGTCTGAAGAAGAAGTTCAAGCTGCTTCCGAGAAGCAAGAGTCAGTAGAGGCGTAAATAATAACTATGACTAATATTAGTGCTGCTGAAGTAAACAAATTGCGCCAAATGACAGGTGCTGGTTTGATGGATTGTAAGAAAGCATTGGCTGAGACCGGCGGTGATTTTGACCAAGCTGTTGACTATTTACGTAAGAAAGGTGCGAAAATTTCTGCTAATCGTGCAGATCGTGAAGCTAAAGAAGGTGCTGTTATTGCAATTACCAATGAGTCTCGTAACTGCGGTGTTATCGTTGAAATGAATTGCGAAACAGACTTTGTAGCAAAGAACGAAGGATTTGTTGCTTTGGCTACTGAAATTGCGAATATCGCTTTAACTAACAAGCCTGCAAGTTTGGAAGCTTTGAGAGCTTTGCCTTTTGGTTCTGTAACCATTGCGGATCGCTTGTTGGATGAAGTTGCCAAGATTGGTGAGAAAATCGACGTAAATAAATACGAGTTAGTTGAGGGAAGCAACGTTGTATCATATATCCATGGTTCAAACCGTATGGGTGTGTTGGTTGAGTTGAATAATGCTCCATCCGATGATAATTTTGCTGCGGGTAAAGATGTAGCAATGCAAATTGCTGCGATGAATCCTGTGGCCGTAAACAAGGAGGAAGTGGACGCAACCACAGTAGAGCGTGAATTGGAGATTGGTCGTGAGCAAGCAAGAGCTGAAGGTAAGCCAGAAGCTATGCTGGATAAAATTGCTCAGGGGAAATTAGAGAAGTTCTACAAAGAGAGCACTTTGTTGGCCCAAGAGTTTGTTAAGGATAGTTCTAAGAACGTAGCCAAATACCTGGAAGGAGTTGAAGGCGGCCTAACCGTTGTTCGATTTAAGCGGGTAATGCTAGGATAATTTAATTTAAAAATCCCTCGGAAACGAGGGATTTTTTTTGCTAACTATGTAACTGATATGAAATATAAACGAATATTATTAAAACTTAGTGGTGAAGCCTTGTTGGGTAAGCAGTCTTTTGGTATTGATCCTGAAATTTTGGCTCAATATGCAAAAGAGGTGAAGTCTGCAGTTGATGCTGGCGTAGAAGTGGCAGTAGTAATAGGCGGGGGCAATATTTTTAGAGGGATGCAGGGTGCTCAAGGCGGTGTGGTGGATAGGGCTACTGGAGATTACATGGGTATGTTGGCCACGATGATTAATGCTATGGCTTTGCAAGGAGCCTTTGAAAAAGTAGGTTTGAGTACTAGGCTTCAAAGTGCAATAAAAATGGAACAGATAGCGGAGCCCTTTATTCGTAGAAGAGCGATGCGTCATTTGGAGAAGGGTAGAGTGGTTATATTTGGTGCAGGTACAGGTAATCCTTACTTTACTACTGATACTGCCGCATCTTTGCGCGCAGTGGAGATTGAAGCAAATGTAGTAATTAAAGGTACTCGTGTGGATGGGATATACAATGCGGATCCTGAAAAAGACCCCAGTGCTACAAGATTTAAAGAAATTTCCTTTAAAGAAGTGTATGATATGGGCTTGGAAGTAATGGATTTGACGGCCATTACGTTATGTCAAGAAAACAATCTGCCGATAATTGTATTTAATATGAACGAAGCAGGTAGTTTATTATCTTTAGTGAATGGTGAATCTGTAGGTACGCTAGTTCGCGATTAATACAGATATTATAGGAATATCAACGAACTGTTGTTTACTACTTGTAAAAGAAACAAGCCCCTAAATCTTCAATTTGGGGGCTTGTGCTTTTAATACCATTGTAATTTATGCGATCATCTGAATGCTATTATTATCGAAATGTTTTATATGAGGAATGTCTTTAAATAGTAGTTGGCTGATATACTCCAATTCAAACGAGGTTTGTTCACCTTCGGTGGTTTGCCAAATTAAGTTTAGTTCTGACATTAATAAAGTTACTCAAAAATAAAAAGAAAAGGCTACCCCTAAAAAAGAGATAGCCTTTTCCTATGAATATGGGCTGATTATGCCAATGCGTTCACGTGTTTTTGCAAGCTTGATTTCAAATTGCTTGCTTTGTTTTTATGGATAACATTGCGTTTTGCTAATTTATCCAATGCAGCAAAAGCATTTGCCAACATGGACTGTGCTTCTGCTTTGTTTTCTGATTTGCGAATATTCTTCACGATTGTTCGTGCAGTTTTATGTTGGTAACGATTTAATTCGCGCTTGGCCTCGTTGGCTCTGATTCTCTTGATTGCTGACTTATGATTTGCCATTTTTTCTCAAAAAAGGATTGCAAAGATAACTATTGTGGATTAATTTAACAACGTAAATTCAAAAATAATCTAAAGAATTCATTCAATTATTCATGTTCTGGTGCCAATCGGACAATTAAACCATTCATTGAATTATCTAAATGAAGTTGACATCCCAATCTACTGTTGCCTTTTACATAAAATGCTTGATCTAGCATTGCTAATTCGTCATCGGTAGGATCTGGTAAAAGATGATTGCTTTCCACATAAATCTGGCAAGTGGCGCACATTGCCATGCCTCCGCATTCGCCTTTTACCGGCAGTTCAGCAACTTTACAGAATTCCATTATGTTTAAACTCATGTCTGTGGGAGCCTCGTAGATATTTGAGTTGCCCTCCCTATCGATAATGGTTATTGTAATAGTGTTTTCCATGCGTTGAATACTATTATTTTATTTGGTATTATGTAGGTAACTAATTAAATATGTTGAAGGTGATCCAACGAATTGGCTGTTTTAATGCTGTAAAAAGTATCGTTTAGGTTTTTTTCTAAAACGTAAAGACTTAGGTTGTCATGAGGAAAATTATCCATTTTTGATAATGGCTGACCTGTTAGAAGACAAAGGAAACCTCTCATTGCTCTCCCGTGCATGCAAATCAATATTGGCGATGCACTGTTGGCTTCAATTTTTTGTAATCCTCTTTTTTGTCGTTCGTGCATTTGCAAGGGTGTTTCACCCCCATTCACGGATTCGTTTAAATGACCTTCTCTCCATCGTTTTACTTGTTGGTAGAATTGCTGTTTTGAAAATTCGCTAGGTATTTTGCCTTCTAATTCACCCCAATTTATTTCGTTTAATTCGGGTAAAATTTCAGTTGGAATATTTCTAATTTTAAACGGCTCTACCGTTTGGTGAGTTCTTTGTAAGTTACTGGTGTATATGATTTCAAATGGAATATGGTGATACGATTGGTAAAATGCCTTTGCTTGTAAAATGCCAGTTTCATTCAAATTTGTATCTACCCCTGAACCTTGCACTATGCCTTGTTTGTTATAATCGGTTTGACCGTGTCTAATTAAGTAAATTGTTTTTGTTACCATTGATTGAGTAATTTGCGAAACCGATTGGAGCGATGCAAGATTCCACTACAAAGATACAACAGCCGGAACTCAGTAAGCCGGAAAATGATTGGGCTTTTTTTTTCAAGCCGAACGAAGGGTTGTGGTATCACATAAAAGGACCGGTGAAAGAATTTGTGGATGAATTACAGGTTAATAATTCGATTGAGCAATATTCCGGTGGATTTGCTGAATCGGGATTTTATTTTAAGCGATTTGCATCGGATTCAGCGCTGCATTTTATTTCCGGTGAGGCTGATGTTGTAGTTGAAGAACATTTAGGTTTATTACTTGGGGATTGTTTAAGAAAATCTAATATAAAACAGATAGAATCTATTGCTGATTCTACTTTGAGATTAGATTTTAATCGTGAAATTATCGGTATAAAAGAAGAAATAGAATCCGGTAAGTTCATTAAAATGGTGGCGGCTCGTAAACGTACTTGGGAAATTGAATCTTGGGATGAAGCCCAATTGTTGTCTATATTGATTGATTTAAAAGCCAATTATCTACAAACTTTTGTATTTGTATTATTTACAGAGGATTTGGGGTTGTGGATAGGTGCTACCCCTGAACAATTAATAACCTTAAAACATTCTCAAGCTAATATTATGGCTTTAGCAGGTACGTTAACGGAAGAACAATCCCATTGGACCATAAAGGAACAAGAAGAACAACAGGTAACACATGATTTTATTGGGAAGGCAATTTATGCAATGGATTTGCCGTTTTCGCCTCTTGAAACGAGTATAAGAGAAATCAATTTAAAACGAGTTAAACATTTACTTCGGGAGTGGAAATTTCAACTTAATTATAAGGATGTTTATCGTTTGGTAGAAGCATTGCATCCAACACCTGCTGTGGGTGGATTTCCGCAAAAAGAGAGTGTTACATGGTTAGAGCAAAACGAAACTTTCGATCGAAAACTTTATACAGGTTGGTTGGGCTATGCAGATCCTAAAAACGAAACTATTGATTTTTATGTTGTATTGCGTTGCGGAGAATTGTTTAGCAATGCATTAACCTGTTATGCAGGTTGTGGTGTAAATCTTGGCAGCGATTTGGAGGTGGAATGGAAGGAAACAGAATATAAATTGGCAATGTTGGCTGATGTGGTTTTTAAGCATATCAAACCGCAATAACATAGACAATTTTCAATCCTTTAATCTCCATCAGGACTATTTGGGTCTGGTTTAAGAATGTTGTCTTCAGAAACGGGTGGTTCAGTTGGTTGTGGCCTTTCTTTGATGATGTTGGGTGCTTCACCTTGACCAAAATCGGTAAGATCTATAGGTTGTAGAACCCAATATCCTGCTTTGTTGGGCACAAATGCACTGTAATCTCCGGTGGGAATATACAAGAAATAATTACCTTTTGCTTGAGGATAGGAAGGTCCGAATTCGTCCATAACAATCATGTTTTTTTCTGCCTCGAAACGCAGCAGCATTTTTACCGATTTGTGGTATTCCCAAATCCATCTATTTTCGGCACTTGGGTCTTCGATACTTTCTCTAAATAAAGGTTTGCCCCAACGTGGTTCGCCTTCTTCAAACCACAGTACATCTACGTAGGAGCGATTGGAATTTTTATTATTACCATCAAAACCAATTACGATATAATGATCTTTGTACGGTTTAGAAATGGGTATTAATTGATAATATAGTGCGCCTACCCAATCCGGATTTTCAATGGTTTGCTCTTGGAAATTCTTTGGTAAGGCCGATGTTGTGTCTTTTAGGGCCCAAATTTTATTTTCCCGTTTTCCTTTGCGTTGTATAATCCCGTAGTGGACAAAAACACCACTTTTTTGGATTACATTAAAACTAAAAATGCGAACATTGCTGTTTGGGTGCGAGGCGATTGCTACAGTAGTGTGTCGAAGTAAATCAAAGGAATAGGTAAAGGACCCAGGCTTGGTTAGCTCTTCTTGGAGTTTGGCAAAAACCCATTCTGCTGCTGCAAATTTAGCAGAGTCAGACTCGCCTGCTATAATTAATGGTGAAATCTGAGTAAGTTGAGATTCAACATCTATCCAATAAGGGTTAGGAGTGTTTTTGCTGAAAGATATATGTGATAAAGTAATAAAAAAAAGAACCAACAAACCCTTTAAATTATAAATTTCAAAGGATTTATTGGTTCTGATGTTATTGAGCAATGTAGTGGTCATTGGGATTACAATAACGCTTAATTGCTAAGATTATTTTGGTTAGCAGTTTTTTACAACCATGGCAGAAGCTCCGCCACCGCCATTACAAATTGCTGCACCCCCATATTGGCCATTATTTTGCTTTAAGACATGTACAAGCGTAACTAAAATTCTAGCACCTGAAGCACCCAGTGGATGGCCTAATGCTACTGCACCCCCATTAACATTAACCTTATCAGCAGAAAGTTGTAATAATTTATTATTTGCTAACGCAACAACCGAGAATGCTTCGTTTAATTCAACAAAATCCAAATCACTCACAGAGATGCCAGCGCGTTTAGCGGCAATGGGAAGGGCCAATGATGGAGTTGTTGTGAACCACTCTGGGGTTTGTTCGGCATCGGCAAAACCCTCAATTTTTGCCAAAGGAGTAAGGCCTAATTCTTTTAATTTTTCGCCACTTACTAAAATTACTGCCGCTGCACCATCATTAATAGTGGATGCGTTGGCCGCTGTAACCGTTCCGTCTTTTTTGAAAACAGGTTTTAATCCAGGGATTTTATCAAAAAAAACATTTTTATATTCTTCGTCGTGGTTAATAACTACATCTCCTTTTCGGGTAGAAACGGTTACCGGTACTATTTCGTCATTGAATTTTCCAGCTTCCCAAGCTGCTGCTGCTCGTTTATAACTTTGAATAGCGTATGCATCTTGTTCTTCACGACTAAAATTCATGTCTACAGCACAGATTTCGGCACAAGCACCCATGAGTGTATTGTCGTAAACATCGGTTAATCCGTCAGTGATTATACCATCTAGTGCAGTAATGTTGCCATATTTATATCCGTTTCTGGAGGAGGGTAAATAGTGAGGTACCATACTCATATTTTCCATGCCACCGGCAACAACCACATCGTTGTGTCCAAGCATTATGCTTTGTGCACCCAGTGCAATGGATTTTAATCCAGACGCGCAAACTTTATTGATTGTGGTTGCAGGTACATTGTCAGGTAATCCGGCAAATTTAGCTGCCTGCCGAGCAGGAGCTTGCCCTACACCGGCTTGTAAAACACATCCCATAAAGACTTCGTTTACATCCGAAGGGTTTATGCCCGATTTTTCTAAGGCGCCTTTGATAGCAGTGGCCCCTAATTTGGTGGCACTTACAGAGGATAAAGAGCCATTAAAACTGCCCATTGGCGTTCTAACTGCAGCAACAATATAAACTTCTTTGGTCATGATAACTATAATTACAAAGATAAGTCCTGCGATTGTAAATGCGTTGAACCGCCGTTAAAACAACGTAGTTTTGCATAAAGTAAATACCGTTATGATTTTGGTATTAGAGACCTCCGGTAGCTTTCCGTCTGTAGGCGTTGTAGATTTAAATGGCAGTGAGTTGTATTATTGTCAGCATACTGAAAAGCAATCCCACGCGGAAGTGCTAGCTACTTTGGTAGCCGATGCAATCGCTTCTGTTAAAGGAAAGGGAGGTGAAATTTTTGCTGTTGCAATAAATGAGGGTCCAGGCAGTTATACCGGTTTACGGATAGGCAGTAGCTTGGCAAAAGGATTGTGTTTTACATTAAAGGTACCCCTATTGGCGATTTCTGGAATGCATGGTTTGGGTAAATGGTATTTAGATAACAACGAAAAAGTTCAAGGGGTATGGGTAATGATTGATGCACGAAGGGATGAGGTTTATGCTACGTTTGTGGATAGGCATTCAATAGAAAGGAATATTCCGCAGGCGATGATTTTACCCCAAGAATTTCCAGTGAACCAAGCATTTGACAGTTTCGGTTTCGTTGTGGATTGCCGTGAAAAGGTAAGTCGATTATTATCATTAGGCGAGGAATCAAATGTGAAGGAGGAGTTTATTTCGGTAAGACACTTGTATAATTCGGCTATTTTGTCTTTTAAAACAAAAAAATTCTCCGATGTGGCTTATTTTGAGCCCTTTTACTTGAAGGAATTTCAAGCGGGTATTAGCAAGAAGTTTAGTGTTAAATAATAAGTGTTTGGGTTGTGTTAAATGATTTTTAAAGGTATTCGTCATGGCCAAATCGGTATTGTTTTTAGATCAATTGGATAGTTTTTCTTATAACATTGTCCATTTATTGGAATCAATTTGTGGGGAAACACATGCCATTAGGGTAATTAGGTACGATGATGAAACTTTGTGGAGCGATTTAGTTTTAAATGGATTGGCTAATTTTAGTGGATTAGTAATTGGTCCCGGTCCTGGTAGGCCTTCCGATTATCCTAGAATTTATGAGTTAGTTGAACAATCCAAAGGCCAAATTCCAGTTTTAGGTATTTGTTTGGGTATGCAGATATTGGGTGAGATGTTAGGGTATACCGTATCCAAAGCGCCCTTGGCGGTTCATGGAAAAATGAGATATATGCAACACGATGGAACTGGGCTTTTTAAGGGATTGAAATCGCCTATGGAAATTGGTAGATATCATTCGTTGTGTATTCAATTAGACTCATTGACAAACGAGGCTCAGCCAACCGCCGTTTCGATAACAGCATTGTGTGATGATTTGCCGATGGCAATATCGGAAAATAATATTTGTTGGGACGCTGTTCAATTTCATCCTGAAAGTGTATTAACTCCTCAAGGGAATAGAGTAATCGAGAATTGGGTTAATCTTCGATTATGAAAGTGCAATGGCAATTTCTACGCCTTTTCTAAATGTAAGTTATAGGAGATTAATTGTTCGATTTGTTTCGGCGAATATCCACATAACTCATAGAGCTTATTGTTGCTTCCATGTGGTATGAAAGTGTGGGGTATTCCTAAGTTTTGGTAGGTACCTTTCCAACCTTTCTCAATTACTTCTTGTATTATGCCCCTGCCCCATCCACCTAATATACTGCCATCTTCAACTGTTATAATGTGATTGAACTGCTTCATTAGTTCTAATAAATTAGGAATCGCTTCAGAATGTATAGCATTGATGTGCATGTGCGCTATTTGGGTAGTAGCGTTTCCTTTTTGGGCCAGCTGAGTTCCATATCCGGTGCTAATTAATAGCAATTTGGTATTAGAATTTTCTGTCAACCATATAGGGTTATTGGGAGAATAATCACGCAGCATTGAAGGATGGACCATTTGTTTAAATTGTTGAAATTCTGCTGTATCCGGAATATTGCCCTTGGGATATCTAATAGCAACTGGCTTGTTTTGGGTCATTGACCATATCATTTGCTTATATAATTCTACTCCATTATGGGGTGCTAATAAAATGGTATCTGGTATGCAGCGTAAAAAAGAAATGTCAAAAGCTCCATGGTGGGTTGGGCCATCTTCACCAACCAATCCTGCTCTATCGATGCATAGTAAAACCGGCAATCCTTGCAATGCTATATCATGAATCCATTGATCGTATGCGCGTTGTAAAAACGACGAATAAATATTTACAATGGGTTTTTTGCCTGAGGTTGCAAAGCCAGCGGCAAATGTTAGGGCATGTTGTTCTGCAATTCCTACGTCAAAAATTCGATTGGGGAATTCTTCCATGGCCGGCATCATTCCGCATGAAGAAGGCATGGCTGGCGTTATTGCAATTGTGTCTTTATTAGATGTTAGTATGCTTAGCAGAGCTTCACCAAAGACCTCTTGCCATTTAACTGCAATTTTACTTGTATCCGTATTTGGTGGCGTTTCTACTTTAACAAATTTTGCGGCACTATGCCATTTGGTTTGTTCCTTTTCTGCGGGAAGGTAGCCTTTGCCTTTAGTAGTTTTTACATGCAGTAATCGAGGTCCTTTTTCAAGATAAATGTGTTGTATTTGCTCTAATAAAACATTTACATTGTGTCCATCAATAGGCCCATTGTATTTTATGCCGTAAAATTCTACAAATGACTGAATTGAGTTGGTAGAATTATTTTTTAAATGCGAATTTAAGGCACCTGTATTGGGGTCTATTCCCATGTTGTTATCATTAAGTATGATTAAAACATTGGCGTTGCTATTCCAAAGATTATTTAATGCCTCAAATGCAAGGCCCGCAGTTAGAGCACCATCGCCAATTACAGCTACGTGCACAGAATTTTTGTGCATATTGGCAATGGCCATACCCATAGCAGCAGAGATTGATGTGGATGAATGCCCTGTCCCAAAATGGTCTAAATTATTTTCGTCACGTTTGGGGAATCCTGATATATTTTCAAAAGTGCGAATCAAGGGTAGGTCCTTGTATCTGCCCGTTAAACATTTATGTGCATAGGATTGATGGCCTACATCCCATATCAAGGTGTCGTTGTTGTTGAAATCAAGAATTTTATGTAGAGCAACAGTAAGTTCAATTACGCCGAGATTGCCTGCAAAATGGCCTCCAACCTCTAAAATGGTATCTACAATATAGCTGCGTAATTCATCTACAAGCGTGTGCAATTGCTCATGCGTAAATGATTTGATGTCATTTGGGTGCTGGATGCTTTTAAGAAGCATGATACAAAGATAATTCCGACATTAAATTTTTAATTATTGAATGATAAATTGATTCGAATTTTTATAAAAAATGATTGTTTTTGAATTTTAGACTAACATTGAATTAAAATAGATTAAATTACAAATATTTAAAACAAATATTTATGTAATTTGTTCAATGAATTAATAAGATATAATTTTGTATTTAAATCAATAATTTATTTATGGAAAATACCAATAACGAAAGTATAGTATTGCCAAAAAAACGCGGCAGAAAACCCGGCTCAAAAAACAAGGTAAAAACAAAGAGATCAAGTAAATCCGCTCCTCATTTGGGCGCCTTCGCTTTTTTGGAAAAAGAAATCCAAGCGCTTTCGAATTCACTAAAAAAAGCAACAGCAAAAGCTCAAAAAGAAATTGAAAAATTAGAAAAGAAAAATGCAAAAGTGATAGATGGAATCAAAGCGAAAGCTACAAAATCCATTAACACATGGAAGGAGAGAGCCAAAGAATATCGCAAAAAAGCAATGTCTGTTGGAAAGGGTAAACGCGGTAGAAAACCAAAAGCGGTAGAAAGAGTGGTGGGTAAGCCTGGAAGACCTAAAAAGTCTGTATTTAAGCGAGGTGGTGGAAGAAGAAAAGCAGGGGAATTAACTAAGAAGGACATTATTGTTAATTTCATGCGAGAGCAAAATAGACCTATGGCTTCAGGGGAATTGATAACAGCGTTATTCTTGCAAAGTGGTGAAAGAGATAAGAAGAGATTCTCACAAGGAATGTATACAACCCTAACTCAAATTTATAAGTCAGGAGAGTTGAAAAAAGACGCTCAAGGGATTATTACCATTAATAATTAATTCTCCTTTTTACGTTCGCATAATATAAATCGGGGGTTGCCTGAATAATCATTGATTATTTGAGCAACCCCTATTTTATTGAATATAGCACAATTGATTTCTGCAGTTTCAGGATCAATTTCTAGCCAAATTTGTTCTACAGAGGTTTTATATTCAAATAGATTTGCAATTTTTTTGTAAAAAATTAGTGGATCATTATCTTCTACAAATAATGCCAAATGGGGTTCAAAATTCGTCACATTTTTATTTAACCTATTTTTTTCTTTTTCCGGAATATAAGGTGGATTAGAAATAATTATTGAATAATCTTCCTTTACTCGATCCAATGTTAAGATGTCAATTTGCTGTAGGTCAATTTGGGTTTTGTATTTTTCCGCGTTTTTTTGAGCAACTGAAAGTGCTTCTTTGGAAATATCGATGGCGGAAATTTGCCATTCTTTGCGGTTGTATTTCAACCAAATGGGTATGCAACCAGAACCTGTACCTATATCTAGGACTTGGTGTTTGGTAGTTGATTGATTCCTGGGATGGTCTAATATTAGTTGACATAATTCCTCTGTTTCTGGTCGAGGTATTAGTGTATTTTCGTTTACATATAAATCTAAGGTCCCAAAAAATGCCCGGTTAAAAACGTATTGAATGGGTTTGTGATTGAGTAAAGATTCCAGCCAAAAAGTTGTAAGATTTTCCCAATTAGACTCTGGCGAATGATTTAATGCATCCATAAACCAAAAGTTCATTGCGTGTAATTCATCTTTAGAGAAATAATGGGAGAATTTCTTTTTAATAATAAATAATGCTAAGTCTCTTTTTTGTGGTTGCATTCCAATTCAAACCTAACTCACAATAGGTGTTTTACAAAATTGTGAAAGGTAATTGTTTTTGGATTGTATTTCCATCTGGTAGTAAACAGCGAACCGAAATAAGGTAAGCCCCTTTAGGAAGTTTGGAAGTAGTTGAGGCGGGAAAGCATAAATTACCACTGAAATCAATCCTTTCTTTATGGATAGGTGTGGAAATTAACTGTCCGGATATAGTTAACATTTTCACCTGAATCAAACAGTCTGGCATAGGTAATTGGTACTCTATACACAAGTAATTATGGTTGTTTGATTGTTGGAATTTCCATTGATTTAGATTGAAAGTAGATGAAAAATCAAGAACCGACCACTCTTTGTGGAATCCTGGACTGCAGAAATTATACATTTCATCCCTTTGGGGAAAGCTGTCTTTGAAACAAGGATTTGTAATTTTATTTTGTATTTTATTTCTGCCATGACTTCGCCAATTCCAAGGATTTGTTGCTATCGATGCTACTCCAACCCTTTCTAATGATGTGTTTTGTGTTTGATTAAATTCTGGGTGGTGCCATTTGTCATTGTAACCAGCAAGATCTAGTCGAACAAAAGTCTGCATATCCATCAATTCTAGCAGTCCAAAATCGGCATTTAAACCAAGAAATAGAGAATTTTCCATAACTCTGGTCATTGGTAAATCAGGATAGAATTTCTGTAATATTTCAGCATCTTTACATAGAATTAGGCAGTGTTTTGGAAGCAAAATGCGATTCGAATGATTCATTGGTATTTGCCATCTGGGTATACTATCGTCATAGTAATATCGAATGGCTACCGAACTTAAATCAATGGGGAAATTACTTTTATTATAAATTTCTACGTAGTCGAGTCCATTTGTAGAAGCGTTAAATTGTATTTCGGAGATAATTAAATCTTGAGATGAGGGTTTCTTTATGTCGGATTCATTGTAGAGGTCAAGAGTATCTTCGAATGTCGACTTTTCTGAAAACAACATTGCCGAAATAATCAATTGCCTGTTTGAATAGTTGTTTGTATTTGTTGGATTATTCAATAAGAAACGAGCATGTTCATTGTTAGAAACTAGAAGCGAAGCATCTATGTTTGCTTTCTTATGCTGACTATCCAAAACAAATAGTTTAAGAGTTTCCCACTGTTGATGTAATAAGGGCTGTATGCACTGTATTTCGATTTCATTATTTTGATTAATGACAGCAGACGAAAATAGATTCTGTGGTAGTTTTGGAATTCTAATGCATGAATCCATGTAACCGGGTGTACCGCCGGTACTATTATTGCTTTGCCAATTTAACCAATTTGTTTGATCCGGGTTGTGAAATGCCCGCTCTAAACTAAAGCCACCCGATTTAAATGGTTCTTCGTGGTATTCTTCTCTATAGCGATTTTGATAAATTATTTCAGACTGTTGATTTTTGATTATGATTGAATCTTCAGCAGAATTGTAAGTTGGGAAATTTGCAATTGGCCAACTGGTTTTCTTGAAATCTGGGGTTGCAAAAATTGAGTCTTTTGCAGAATATAGTACGAGAAATTGTTTGGCTTTTATCCAGTAATTCGGCAATTTAGCACAGCTGACAGCATCGCAAATTTGTGCATTTGTAAGCCATAGTCCTTGACTATGAGTATTTTGTAATTCTAGGTACTTAAAAGGTGGAACGCCCGCGGATTGTTGCCCATGTTCCGCAGGATGATGCATTATTTCGGTTACCATTAATTGACCGCGTTTGATGGGTAAAATGCATGGATGTATTGTTTTTGTTAAATGTAGTTTAACAATATTGTTGCAGGTATCCGCTATGTTGAAAATTTTAATTACAAAGCTATCGTTGCATGGCCATGGCTTAGGAGCGATAATTTCTAACGTGAAATGGTTGATTTTTCGAATATTACAGTTCGATGAGGAGTCCCATATGTGGCAGTAAGTTGAGTCTATACGTAAAGCTTCATTAAATTCCATCCAAGCGGAAGTTGACGATTTCCAGATAAAGTTGCTTATGCTGGGTCCAGTAGTATCGGTAATAATTGGTTTTTGCTTTGGAATTTGGAAGCTCCATTTACCCACGCTGCTA
>JACCDW010114992.1_pt1 | contig 14411 bp, 12 predicted proteins | sample 7449781 | NCBI WGS metagenome assembly JACCDW01 (sample SAMN15323449, study PRJNA562643) | freshwater metagenome | isolation source: river surface water | place: USA:Blue River Watershed | collected 2017-08-18
GAGACGAAACCCGAAAACATCTGATTCCACTGGTCGCTCAATTGGCAGTAGGCGCAGTCAAAGCCCAATTCATTCAAAAAGTCCAAATGGCGCTGCAAATTCTTTTTTTGAGCGCCAAAAAAGGGAACCAAAACCACAGTTTCCTGAAATTTTTTGTGCGCAGCTTTGGCAAAATGAACGTGTTTCATGAGCAGCTCTCCTGGCTGGAGAATAAAATTGTAATCTTCGGCTGTCAAAAATTCTGACACTATCGTTTTGCCAGGTTCTGAATTAAGTTGCCTTTGAAAACGCGGTTCTTGGGTGGCGTTTTGTGAATTTGTCTCGGCTGTTATGGGGTTCGTTGTCTTTTGTCAAAATCATGGGGCCTTTGAGCCCCATGTATTTTTGACGTTCCTTTGGGTTCAATTTTTCAATCGAATAGCGAAGCATCGTTCGGGGCATCCGATGAGCGTTAGCCTGGAGAAACAGGTGAAGGGCTTTGAGATCTTTCTTTCCGGCTTCTCGAAGCATCCAGCCTGTCGCTTTGTGCATCAAATCCTCAGAGTCGTTCAGCAAATGTTTCGCGAGCTTCATGGTCTCCGCAACTTTTCCCTGTCGAATAAAATAATGAGTGGCGACAATGGCCAAGCGGCGATCCCAAAGAGTTTTTGATTTCACCAATTCATAGAGAAGCTTTTTGGATTTTCGGTGCAAGTGAGATCCGACTATTCCCGCTACGGACGTGTCCACGAGATCCCAATTGTTGATGTGTTTTCGATTTTTCAAATACTGCTGAAAGATTTTTTCCCGTTGAAGCTCATCACTTTTTCGATAAAGCGACACCATCATCACCAAAGCCGTCAGGCGCTCCTCGTGAAAATTGGATTTCAAAAGCTTGAGCAATTCCGAAAGCGGAAGGGACTGGTGTTTATTAGCGATTTTGCGGATTTGCGGAACGGTCAGGCCGAGAAAGACATCGCCCTCGCCGTATTCACCGGGCCCGGTTTTGAAAAACCGGGCGACGTCTTTTGCTTTTTTGGGATTGGCGAGAGCTCGCAGCTCTCTTTGGATTTCACTGAGCATAGCAGCCGCGATGACACCTTAGTGTCTTTGCGGCCAGAGATCTGTCCATTTGGATGGAGCTGACTGAGTGAGCTGAGCTTCGCCCAGCACTGTCTGGCTGACTTTAACCTCTTCCAGAGCTGTTTCTGCCAAGACTTTTCCGCAGGCTTCCATGACCGACTGCCAATCAATGTTGTGATAAGCGTAGATCTCGGATGGACGACCGCACTTGGAGTGGTGACGAACAGCCAGAGACTCGTGACGGGTACCAACAATCGAGCCAATATTGTCCAACAATCCAGCTTCACCGTCGTGAACGGAAACGATTGGAATGCGTCGACCAGAAACTGTCACAAACTCAGCGCCATTGAGCTCTTGATTTGGATGAATATGGAGGTTTCCATTCACACCCAATTCCTCACGCAAATAAGCGTAATCTGATTCATGACCTTGGATTCCGCAGAGCAGATCCGGAGAGGTCACGACGATCACATTGGCGTAAATACCTTTGGCGAGCAAAGCTTCTGAAGCTTTGATAGCTTCTGTGGTGGGCGAACCCATGGAGAAAATATTCACCACATTGTCACCGGCCTCGTAGCCTGCGTAGCCACGGTAATCGATCAAATAGTAAGCGCCCTTGAGAACTTCTTCGCGAATCTTATTCAGGATTGAAGCCTCATCCAGAGCTGCCACTTGCGATTCATCCACAGCTCCTTGGAGCGGGAATTCATTTCGGCAAAGCAAAGTCGAGGCATCCGATTTGAAGCGAGCTTGGCGCTTCAAATGCAGCATCATGTCTTTTTGCTCAACCCCGCGAGTGACTCCACGGATGAGAACGCCATTTCGGCCATGGTTGTCGTTGAAAATATGACGGCGAACACTTTCACACAAAATCCAATCCAACTCTTGGCAGAAGAAGGGCTCCCAAGTGATTTGATTTGGAATTTGGATGTCGGACTTCCATCCGTGTTGCGCTCCCTCTGGAGACAATGTCACACCCGATGGAGTTCCCACGAGAATGAAAGAGCTGCCCCAGTAAAGATTGTAGAAATACTGATCGAGTGCGCGCTTGATGAAGAAGTCATAAACAGTCATCAGTGGCATGATCGGTACGCCCAGGAAGTCTTTGATCTTACCAAAAGCACCCACGCAAGAAGTGACGTTTCCTTCGGCGATTTCAAAGCGGATATAACGATCGGAAGGCTCTTCCCCAGGAACCAAGTCAGGCAATTTGTTGTCTTTTACGCCCAACTCTTGTTCGTAGTCTTGCACCACGGGAGCGCCGAAGATTTTTCCATCCATTGCCGGATTCAAGTTGGTCGAAGTTCCCACGTCAGGAGCCATGGACACCATGAGCTCAGCCGGAGTTTTCCAAACCAATTCATTCTTTGCCAAAGGCTTTTGATTCGCTGTCAGTTCTTTTTCGTTCAGCGGAGTGTTGGCAATACGCGTGAGTTTGGCTGTCAACTGACCCAGCATCCACTGTGTATGAGGATAGCTGGCCATTTTGGTGCTGATCTCCAAAGAAGGTGGCAGTTCGCCGTACTCTTTGAATTTCTTCATGAAGAATTCCTGATTGCGAGCTTTGAGCTCGTGTTGAGCGCGGATATCAGCGTAAATTTGATCGCCACGCTTTTTCAGGAACTGACCTTCAGGTGATTTTTCGGCAAAACGCTCAAACAGAGTCTCGCCTTTGAGGCCCTGTTTTTGGCGAAGCTCTTCCATTTCGTCATCATGAAGCAAAGCCGAGTGATTGCCCGGAGCAGCTGCCATGCGCAACCCCCAGCCCTTCAATGTGTGAGCCACAATCATGGTTGGTTTGCGCTTGTTCTTTTTGCTCTCCATCATCGCTTCCGCCATGACGATCATGTCGTGACCACCGAGGTCGCGCAGAGCTTCGTAGAGATCTTCGTCCGAAACGTTTTCCAAGAATCTCTTCAAATTCGGATGCTCGTTGGTCAATCCCTTTTTCAAAGCTTTCATGTCTTGAACCAAGAGCAGGGCTTGGAATTCGTAATCTTCGAGAGTTTCTTCTAGGAAATTTTTGAAAGCTTCGCCGCCGGTCTTTTTGAAAAGCTCCAAGCGCTTGCGTCCGTGTTGAACTTGGATCACATCCCAACCATTGGCTCGCATCATGCGACCGATACGAACCGCATCGGTTCCATCCATGATTTGCTTGTTGGTGATTCGATGACCATCCAAAGACTGGCGATTGTAGTCGACAATCCAAGTCAGGTTGCCGATTTCACGTTCAGCAAAATCCGGAATGGCTTCGTACATGGAGCCTTCGCGGAATTCAGAGTCACCGCAGAGGGCCCAGAAGTGAACGTCTTTGGGAACGTCATAACCGTGCTCAGCAGCGTAACGGTAAGCCAGGGCCAAATAGCCGGCTTTCACTGGTGGAATTCCGACAGTGCCCGACGGGAAAAAGTTGTGACGGTCGGGATCGTAAGCCGAGTGATAAGATTGGAACACAGGCTCGCCATTTTGTGAGTATTTGCGAAGTCCCATCATCGCTGTGTTGGCTTCATCCAAGGACAATTTGGAAAGATCTTCTTTCAGCAAAAGATCCAAAAGATAATTGTAAGCGTGATCAGTGGGAGAGGCGTGCGGTTTGTTGGCAATGTGATCAAATCCTGATTTTGCAATCAAGTGCAAAGCGCCCATGATGTGCAAAGCACTGGCTGATGCCGAAACGTGACCGCCGATTTTAGGGTCGCCTTTTTCTTTGTCATTGCGGTGATTGGCCTGAAAAATCATTTGAGTGGCCAAGTAGTGTGCCCGTCGCGCAATTGAATTCAGAACATCGCGCTGAGATTCCAGGGCTTTCAAATCCAGTGCTTTCGTGTCCGACGTTTTTGAGTCGCTTTTCGCCATTGTACAACCTCTGTTTTTCAAGCTTATTGTGACGTCATTGCTCTAGGCGGGGGAAAGTAACACTGATATGCCTGAGAGGCAAAAAAGATGCGGAGCGTTTTGAAGGTCGAATCAGGCTTCGAGTATGAAATCCCAGCGGATTTTGATGGTGCCGTCCATCTCAACAATGCCTTCTGGGGGGTTTGGGAAGGGGGCAGCCTCTTGAAAGGCTTCCACGGCGGCATCGTCGAGATCGCGAATGCCGGAATCGTTCAAAACCTGCACTTTGACAAGTTGTCCCTTGCGGTTCAACGTGATCATCAAGCGAGTGACTTTGTCGTCTGTTGAGGCAATCGATCGCCCCTCTTTGATAATTTTAGTCATTTTTTCACGGACTTTGCCACCCCAGTGCTGATTCAGTTGGCGGCGAATGCGGGCATAGAAAGAATAATAAACAAATTCCCGAGTGCTGAGCAGAGTTTCGGCGCCTTTTTCGACATCTTTTAAGTAATCCGAGGTCTGGCTGCTTTCCGCTCCCGGCCGGCCTAATTGATCAGATGGACGGTTGGTTTGAGTCATCTGCTTTTCGTTTTGAGAGGCGACTTGCAGAGCATTTTCATCCAAAGTGCGTTCCATCTCTCGCTCTTGGTCTCGTTTGCGTTCGACCATTTTTGAGAAATCCAGTTTGGGCCGAAGATCTTCGATTTTGATCTGAGCTCCGCCGCCATCGCCTGAAGTTTTTTCGTTGTCACGATTTCGGAAATCCCCAATTTTTTGCGCCACAGTTTGTTTCTTCACGACTTGATTGTGAGCGCTGAGAAATTTGGTGTCTTCAGGAGTTTCATCGTTCACAGGCTTTTCGCTCTGATCGACCACTTGTTGAGTGACTTCGGGGAGCTTTGTTTTCTTTTTCAAAACTTCCACTGTCGGCGTGGTTGTGAGCGGTGCGGGAAGGAACGAGATCTCCACTGTTTGAGGTCGAGTTTGGGGCTCGAAAAGCTCAGGCAAAAAGACGGTCGCCAGGAGCAACAAACAGTGCACCAGAACCGAAGCAATCAAACTTTCTCGTATTTGCCATTTTTTCATTTCAAGTCCAATGACTCCCTATCGGAAAAAAGACACTTTTGGTGAATGTTTGGGTTCAAAAATAAGTCTAGGAATTCCCCAGTCTGGCCAATTTTTTGTTGGCCGTCTTCAAGACTGTTCCTAAACTGAAACAATGCAAATTCAGGCATGGTGCCGGACAGATCGCGGTCTCCGCAGGGAAACCAATCAGGATTCTTTTCTGATCAACAAGGATCTGGGCCTTTATATTGTGGCAGATGGCATGGGAGGGCACTCCGGTGGCGAAGTCGCATCCGCCCTGGCTGTTCAATCCGTTGAAGAGTTCGTGAAGCAAAACGCTTCCACTGGACTGAAGCCCAGTGATTTGCTGACTCGAGCTTACGAATCGGCGAGTGCTCGCATCTATGAAAAAGCCACTCAAGAAACTCGACTTTCCGGAATGGGCACGACGATGGTCCTAGCCTATGTCCAAGATGAGACAATTTACATTGGCAACGTGGGCGACTCTCGGGCTTATTTGTATCGCAAGCCCCATTACTGGCAAATCACGGAAGATCATTCTTTGGTCAATGAGCAATTGCGAGCTGGCATTATCAATGAAGAGCAGGCCCGAGGATTTTTGAATAAAAATGTGATCACTCGGAGTGTTGGTTACGAAAAAGAAGTTCGGGTCGACATTGTTGAGCGATCCCTTCTCGAAGGCGATTGTTACCTCCTCTGTTCCGATGGTTTTTCAGGTCTAGTCGAGGATGCGAGTGCGACAGAAATGCTCAATTCATCAACTCCTGAAAAAGTTCCTGAGCTGGGTATCGCTCGCGCCCTCAAAAACGGCGGTGACGACAACGTCACTGTGATGTACTTGCAAGTTCAGCGCTGACTATTTCAAAAAATAAAATGCTAAGCGTTAATTGCGGTGTTTTTATCTTGGCCCCGAGCTTGGCCATTCTCTAAGATGATGTCGTGGAAAAAAGCGCAGTCGAAAAGAAAAAAGTCACATTGTTCATTGTGACGAATGACGCTGGCCAAACGAGAAAAATCGTTTTGCCGGCCAGTTGGTTGAAGTCCATTTCCTTGCTCAGTGGAATTTTGATCTTAGCGATGGTTGCGGCTTTTGTAGATTACTTGGGATTGCTGGCGCAAACGGCTGAAAACAAGCGATTGACCGCTGAAAATGCACAACTGGTAAAGCAATTTCAGGTCGTTGAAGGCAAACTGCAAGCTCTTGAAACCAGCTTGGAGCGAGTCAAAACTTTTACCACCAAGTTGAAATTGATCACCAACGTCGAAGGCGAAGATCGTTCTTTGAAGCTGGCGATGGGAGTTCAGCCTCCGGCAGGACAGCCGGTGGATGAATTCGATCAGCCGATGACTGAGCGGGGACAAGTTTCGGAGCTGGAAAAAGCCGATGCGGAATTCAGCGAGAAAAAACCAGTGGACGAGATGAAGGGTGAATTGGCCGTTCAGGACAACCGCGACTACGCTTCGCTGGCCATTCGCATTGATAAATCGATCAAAGATTCGCAATTGCGGGAGCAAAGTGTTTTGGATCTCTGGGAATCTTTGAGTGAGCGTCAATCTCTGCTCAACTCGACACCCAATATTCGTCCGGCCAAAGGCTGGTTCACTTCACGCTTCGGCTACCGAGTATCGCCATTTACGGGTCGACCGGCCTTGCACACCGGTCTTGATTTGGCGGCAGCTCCCGGTTCTCCGGTTTATGCGCCTGCCGATGGAATCGTGACATTTGCTGGCTATGACGAAGGCTACGGAAAAATGATCACAGTTGATCATGGTTACGGTGTCACCACTCGCTATGGGCACAATGCTCAGATTTACGTGCAAGTCGGACAAAAAGTATCCCGTTGGGATGTCATTGCTTCTGTTGGAAATACGGGGCGCTCAACGGGTCCGCATTTGCACTACGAAGTGCGCGTAAATGGCGTGCCACGCGACCCAGCTCTTTATATTCTCGACGACTGATTTTTTCGATCTGCGCACAGTTTAGACAGCTGTTCACAGGAATGTTTTCACTGGGGAAAAATCGGACCTCATCTCTCCTAAATCGAATAAAACCTGGCCCCGCTTTTGAAGAGTGATCTATCGAGGAGGGGGACCTTAGTGTCTCACTTTGAGATGGTTGTTCGGTTGGCTTTTAAATTGATATTTGCAGTCGCTCTTTTGGGCGGATCTGTGAAATCGCACGCTTCCAGTGGCAAAGTCAGACGAGCCCCTGCGGCCATCAATCATGCGGCGATGATGGTCACTCGTCCTTCAAAAATCTTTTATGGAGAACATGGGACCTCCTTGTCTCCAGACTTGATCGTCAGTTTTCATCAAGCTCGATCTCAAGAAAAGCCATTTGATTTTAGCAAAGTCATTCCTCTGGATATGACTCCCACGAAGAATTCCCAATTGGTCTTTTCTCGAGTGGCTGATCGCAGTTTATCTTCGTTTTTAAATTCACCAGAGATCCGTCAAAGTGCAGTTGGCAGAGCGGCCACCGAAGTCGAGCAGAAAATGAAGCAAGAGGTGGTCATCGGCGGTGGCGATCCGAAGTCCATTTCTCACAAATTGAATTTTCACATCCAAGCTTTCCAAACGACGGCGGAAGTGGAGTACACGGGCTTGACCAAAGCCACTCTCAAATATGTGGCTTCTGAAAATCGATTGGCTTTGGAAGTCTGTGAAAAAGCGATTGGATCGAGCGATATGGTGCTCAGTCACTCTATCGTTGGCACTATCGCCAAATCCGAAGTCAGCATGCGCTGGACATTCTAAACTTTGCTGCCAATATCCGAGCGCTTTTGCAATCCCATCCACTGGACTTTGTTTGATTGGGAATAAGCTTTTTCGAGAGACTCCTTCAAAGTTGAACCCAAGCCAATTGAATTCAAGACGCGTCCTCCGTTGGTGAGCCAGCGGCCTTCGCTGTTTTTCTTGGTGCCCGCGTGCAGGAAGTAGCTGGATTCTGTGGACCCTTCAATGTCTCCATCAATGAGCAAATTTTTTTCAGGATTCATAGGATAACCTGGTGCTGCCAAGACCACACAACTCGAGTAGAGATTTTTCGTCTTGAGAGGGAGCAGTTTTCCTTTGGAGAGTTCCTGCAGAATTTGTCCCAAGTCGCCATCGAGCAAAGGAAGAATGACTTGAGTTTCGGGATCTCCGAAGCGGCAGTTGAACTCGAGAACTTGGGGCCCCAGTTCAGTGATCATCAAGCCAATAAACAAAACTCCCCGGTAGAGATAGTTCTTTTTCTCAAGCTCCGCCACAGAAGGTCCAACAATTTCTTTTTCAATTCGAGCCCGCAGTTCAGGAGAAATTTGCAAAGGTGCTACAGTTCCCATGCCGCCAGTGTTGGGTCCCTGATCGCCATCCGAGAGTCTTTTGTGATCTTGTGCTAAAGGAAGAGTCTGCCACTCTCGGCCATTGGTGAAAATCAAGTAGCTGAGCTCCCATCCCGGCATGAACTGCTCCAAAAGAGCCTGATCACCAGCGGAGCCGAGAATTTTCTTTTCAAAAAGATCAAAAGCAGCCGCTTCCAGTTCTTGCAAATCTTTGCAAATAAACACGCCTTTTCCTGCGGCTAAGCCATCGGCTTTCAGCACATAAGGGGCAGTGAATTTATCGGAAACTTTGCGAACGTCCTCGAGAGAACGGACGATTTCAAAATGAGAAGTGGGAACTCCAGCTGATCTCATAAATTGCTTGGCGAAAATTTTGGAGCCTTCCAATTGGGCGCTCTCCGCCGAAGGGCCGACAGTGAGAATCCCTCGTTCACGCAAGCGATCAGAAAGTCCTTCGACCAAAGGATCCTCAGGTCCGATCATGACGAATTCAATTTCTGTTTGCAGGCAGAATCGAATCAGGGATTCTGAATCGCGCCAATTCAAATCGTGACAAAGAGCTTCGCGACTCATTCCTGCCGAACCTGGAATGGCGTGAACTTCAGAAACGGATGGAGATTGTGAAAGTGCATGCACAAGAGCATGTTCCCGACCGCCCTGGCCAATGACTAAAACTTTCATTCTTCCTCCTTGCGAGTGAATTCAAAGCACTTTACTCTGAATCCCTATGGAAAAAGTAGTCTTTATATCAGGCAAAAGAACACCCTTCGGCGCCTTTGGTGGCAGTTTGAAAGATGTTTCCGCAACCGATTTGGGTCTCGCGGCAACAAAAGCAACCTTGCAGCAAGCGGGGCTTTCCGCTGAGCATGTGGATCACACAATTTTTGGAAACGTTGTGCAAAGCGGAGCCGATGCTGCTTATTTAGCTCGACATATTGGTCTGAAAGCCGGAGTCCCCATGGATCGCGGAGCTTTCATCGTCAATCGTTTGTGCGGCAGTGGATTTCAGTCTTGGGTTTCGGGATTGCAAATGATCCAATCGGGCGAAGCCTCTGTGGTGCTTGCTGGCGGGGTCGAGCAAATGTCTCAAATTCCCTATGTCATGCGCAATGTGCGATTTGGCGGAATTCGAATGGGAAATGGTGAACTGGAAGATGCGATGACTTCGGCATTGACCGATGCCTATGCGGGAATTCCAATGGCCATCACGGCTGAAAATTTGGGATCGAAATACGGAATCACTCGCGAGCAAGTGGACGAGTACTCTTTGAAAACTCAGCAGAGATACAAAGAGGCCCTGGCCGCAGGCAAAATTGCCGAAGAAATTTCTCCTGTTGTGATTGAAGGCAAAAAAGGCTCTGTCACTGTGGACAAAGACGAACATCCAAAACCCGATGTTGGTTTGGACAAATTGAAAACTTTGAAGCCGCTTTTCAAAAAAGATGGATTGGTCACAGCTGCCACGGCTTCCGGAATTGTGGATGGAGCGGCCTGCTCTCTGCTGATGAGTGAATCCAAAGCCAAGCAATTGGGAATGAAGCCTTTGGCAAAAATTGTTTCCTACGCTTCGGTCGGTTGTGATCCTTCGATCATGGGAATAGGTCCGGCAGCCGCTTCGCGAATGGCCTTGCAAAAAGCCGGATTGAAGCTCGAGCAAATGGACTTGATCGAAGTGAACGAAGCTTTCGCAGCTCAGTACTTGAGTGTCGAAAAAGAATTGGGACTGGATCCCTCTCGCACCAACGTCAATGGCGGAGCCATCGCGGTTGGACATCCTTTGGGTGCTTCGGGAACCCGAATCATGAACCTTCTGGTCTATGAACTTCATCGTCGTCAAGCTCGCTACGCTCTGGGCACTGCCTGCATTGGCGGCGGCCAAGGCATCGCGGTGATTATCGAAAGGTAGCTTTTAGTTTGGATTTGAATCTCAGAGAAAGAACTGTCGTTATCACCGGGCCCGTGGGCCCGACCTTGCAAAATCTGGTGATGGGTCTCACGCAAGTCGGAGCCGATGTGGCTTTGATTGACAGCGATGCTGCGAAAATGGAACGGTTCTGCCAAAACGTCAGCGATCAACGCGAGGTCAATCCCAAATTCGGCCGAGCAATGGCCATTCCTGTCCAGTGGGACAATTTCAATTCCATTCGAGACGCTGTGGGAAAAGCCGCGCAGACTTTCGGCAGCATTGATATTTACATTGATTCACTGAGCGAAGTGCGACCTTCTCCATTTCATGTCGGGAGTGAAAACCCGGCCATCGAGTCGCTTTTGCATCACAATTTGGCTGTGCCTTTGCGAGTCACTGAAGTCGTGGCTCCATTTCTGAAAGGGCGTAAGCGCGGTCGCATTGTTTATTTGCTTCAAGATGCCATGAACCGTTCTTTGATTTCAGATGCCGTGGCCACGGCCGCGCGCACGGGCTTAATTGCTTTTTCCAAAACGCTTGCGCGGCAATTGCAAGACGTCAATGTGACTGTGAATTGTATGTCTCTGGGGCTGACGGAAGAGTATCTCCTGGGTCACTTTCCTGATTGTTCAACAATCAAAGAAGCGCATGAAAAAATGAAAGCCGTGGATCCCCTTTTCCGAATCACGGAGCCCGAGAAAATTGCCAACTCGATTCTTTACCTGTGCAGCAATGCGGGATCAGCAGTGACGGGTCAGCACATCGTCTTGAACTAAAGCTAAAACACCAGCGGACAATCAGCGAACAGTGGCCATCACTTCTTGAGCTTTGGCGTGATGATCAGCATCGACATACAAGCGATCGATGATACGAGCCGCTTCGTACTTCTGGAAAATTTCCGTGGTTTGATCAATTGGAGTTGGAACATCCCAACGGTCGTATTGGTCAATCACGTAAATCGGATAAGCGCGGTCTTCCGGAGTGCTCGAGTGGTATTTCGACAGACGAACTTTCGAAGACGCCCAAATGACATCAATTCCTTGAGCTTGCAAAGTGTCGCGCAATTTTTCCGGTCGAGTGTTCTCAGCCGTCGTGTGAAACTCGGCAAACATTTTATATGGCTTCTTGAGAGCAATTCGCTGCGCCCACTGATTCGGTGATGCCGCCAAATGCTCGTACAAGCGGAAATCATTGTACTTGGTGTAATCCGCAATCGAAGACGGCAAGCGGAAATCGCAGTCCGCTGAAGTCAAATAGCGATTGAGCATCTCTTCGTAAACAATGCACTTGTGATGAAAGTAAACCATCAAGTGAATATGGTGGCGTGAGATCAAGAAATCATCGAAAGTGTAAAGCGCTCGGCGATTCAGGCCCAAATAGTATTTGCCGTCCACCATGTGCGGAATCAAATTGCTGATCATCCAATCGCGATCAAATTTTCCGTAATTGGTGCCTGTGAAGAAAGAATCGCGCTCCAAATAATCCATGCGATCGCAATCCAATTCGCCGCTGACCAGCTGAGAGAGGATCGGGCGGAAATCCATGCCCTTATCCATAAAGAAATCATCTGGAGACTTCAGACTCTTGTCGATCAGGCAAGCAATGTGCACGGGAGAAATATCCGAGAAGTTCGCTTTCAAGACATCACTCAATGGCGAATCCGTGAGATATTTGATTGTGTAATCTTCATGTGTCGCTCGAGTTTCCGCATCGGGCTTGGTCGCGCGCAATTGGCTGTAAAGACCAATTTTCAAATCCTGCAAGGGCGGCATCACTTCTTCAGTGGTGTGAGACAGCGGCCCGTGACCCACATCGTGAAGCATGGCTGCCAATCGGAAAACCTGACGGAACCTCTGACGAACGGAAATATTGGAAAAAGGAAAGACTTTGAACAAGTGATCGAAAACTTCACCGGCCAAATGACAGACGCCCAAAGAGTGCAAAAAGCGAGTGTGAGTGGCACCTGGGAAACTGATATCGGCAAAACCCAATTGTTTGATGGCTCGCAAACGCTGAAACTCGGCCGAGTCCACCACAGCGGTTTCACCGCTGGAAAGGGGAATGGTGCCATGAATGGGGTCGCGAATTTCGATTGCCATAGGAATCACTCTTTTTTGATGGTTTCTTGCAAGGGATTCAATTTAATAGAGTCATTATAGCCGCGCGTCAATACCCCTCTCAAGACACGGTTTGTAATCAGCAGAGCTTGCAGAGAAGGCATTTGAAACAATAAATTCCCCGAGGTTAGAATGCATTGAGTAAAAGAGGAGTGAGAAATGCTTGAAACGGCCGGTGCTGTCACAGGTGATTTGAATTCAAAAAATCCCATGGAAGTTTATCACCAATTGATGCGAGACATTCTCGCGCATGGCGCGAGCAAGACCGATCGCACGGGGACAGGCACATTGAGTCTCTTTGGCTATCAAATGCGTTTCAATCTTCAAGAGGGATTTCCTTTAGTTACCACCAAGAAATTGCATTTGCGTTCGATCATTCATGAGCTGCTTTGGTTTCTCAAAGGGGAAACCAACATTCAGTATCTCAAAGACAACAAAGTGAGCATTTGGGACGAGTGGGCGGATGAGAACGGCAATTTGGGGCCCGTCTACGGAAAGCAGTGGCGCTCTTGGGAAACAGCCGATGGCCGAACCATTGATCAAATCAGCAATGTCATTGAGCAGATCAAAAAGAATCCGGATTCTCGCCGCCTTTTGGTCGTGGCGTTCAATCCGGGTGATGTGGATAAAATGGCTTTACCTCCTTGCCATGCTTTTTTCCAATTCTATGTCGCCAACGGCAAGCTCTCTTGTCAGCTCTATCAGCGCAGTGCCGACGTGTTCTTGGGAGTGCCATTCAATATTGCAAGCTACGCGCTTTTGACTCATATGATGGCGCAGGTCTGCGGTTTGGAAGTCGGGGACTTTGTTCACACTTTGGGAGATGCGCATTTATACTCGAATCATTTGGAGCAAACCAAACTGCAATTGAGTCGCGAGCACAAGCCCTTGCCAAAATTAAAACTCAATCCCAATATCAAAAATATTTTTGATTTCAAATTCGAGGACATTGAAATTCTCGGTTACGAGTCGCATCCAGCGATCAAGGCCGAGGTGGCCGTATGATTTTGTCTTCGATTGCAGCCATGGCGCAAAATCGAGTGATCGGGAAAGAGAACAAACTTCCCTGGAATCTTCCGGAAGACATGCGCTATTTTCGTGAGAAAACTCAAGGTCACGTCATGATCATGGGAAGAAAGACTTTCGAGTCTTTTCCCAAGCCTTTGCCAAATCGCTTTCACATCGTGATCACTCGGCAAGAAGGTTACAATTTCTCCGACCCCATGGTTCAAGTGGTCAATAACCTCCACACAGCAATTGAACTGGCTCATATGTTGACCAGCAAATACAAAGCCAAGTTTGGCGATGAAGCTTTCATCGTCGGAGGCGGGGAGATTTACAAGCAATCCATGGATGTGATTGACCGGCTTTATTTGACAGTGATCGAGAAGGATTTCGAGGGAGATGCCCATTTTCCCGAGTTTCCCGAGGAAGATTTCAATCTCACCTATCAGGAAAAGCACACAGAACCGCTTCCTTTCTCTTTCCGCACCTACGAGCGAATTCGAAAATAACAGCGAAATTCAGAGACAAATCCCGACCGAGGTCCTGCAAAAAGCGGGATTTTCCTGTTCTTTAGGCCAGAATTTCTAAAAATGAGAACGTCTCACTTTAGGAAATCGGAGACCGTCCGATCAGTAAGGTAAGAGTAGGACCAACCCATGGAACCATTACGGTTCCCCAGCATCACGGATTGATGCCGGTAATCTTCAAGGAGGAAAATTATGGGTCTCAGGATTAACACGAACACGGCTTCGTTGAACTCGCAAAGAGTTCTGTGGAATACGAAGCTCAATTTAGATAAGAGCATGGAAAAGCTCTCGTCTGGATACCGAATCAATCGAGCAGGTGACGATGCGGCCGGCCTCGCGATTTCTGAGAATTTAAGAGCTCAGATCCGCGGTCTGAAGCAATCTGCACGAAACGCCAATGACGGTATCTCACTTGTCCAGGTGGCGGAAGGCGCGATGAACGAGCTTTCTTCAATCACGATTCGATTGAGGGAATTGGCTGTTCAAGCAGCTTCTGATACTGTCGGACCAATCGAAAGACAGTTTCTGAACGTGGAATACGATCAGC
>JACCDW010270481.1_pt1 | contig 14408 bp, 13 predicted proteins | sample 7449781 | NCBI WGS metagenome assembly JACCDW01 (sample SAMN15323449, study PRJNA562643) | freshwater metagenome | isolation source: river surface water | place: USA:Blue River Watershed | collected 2017-08-18
CGTTTGTCTTCAAATGAAAACAGAATTAAGTTGATGTCCGTTACTAGGGAATCATTCTTATTTTCGCATCAGAAAATTAAATCATGAAGAATATTACCGTAATCGGAGCAGGAACAATGGGCAATGGAATTGCTCACGTGTTTGCACAATATGGCAACAAAGTAAACTTGGTGGATGTCAACCAAGCGCAATTGGATCGTGCCTTGCAAACCATCACCAAAAATTTGGACCGTCAAGTTTCGAAAGGAATTATTGATGAGGCAGCGAAGAATGCAACATTGGCCAATTTAAGTTTGGTGACGGATTTGAAAACCGGAATTGCTAACGCTGATTTGGCAGTAGAAGCGGCAACCGAAAATGTAGATTTGAAGTTGAAGATTTTTCAATCGATGGATGAGTTTGCGCCAGCGGCTTGTATCCTAGCGTCTAATACAAGTTCTATTTCGATTACAAAAATTGCATCTGTAACCAAACGTCCAAAGCAGGTGATTGGAATGCACTTCATGAATCCAGTTCCGGTGATGAAATTGGTTGAAGTAATTCGAGGTTATAGTACTTCAGATGCAGTAACAGAAGCTGTATTTGAAATGTCCAAGCAATTGCAAAAAGTTCCTGTAGAAGTGAATGACTATCCTGGATTTGTTGCCAATCGTATTTTGATGCCGATGATCAATGAGGCCATTTACACGTTGTTCGAAGGTGTTGCTGGTGTTGAAGAGATTGATACAGTAATGAAGTTGGGTATGGGGCATCCAATGGGTCCATTGCGTCTTGCTGACTTTATTGGATTGGATGTTTGTTTGGCCATTTTGCGAGTGATGAACGATGGATTTGGAAATCCAAAATATGCACCATGTCCTTTGTTGGTCAACATGGTTCAGGCAGGTAAGTTAGGAGATAAAAGTGGCGAAGGATTCTACAAAGTAGATCCAGCAACCAAGACAGCGACAGCGGTAAAATTCAAATAAGAATTTTGAAATAAAAGATAGAGGCTTCGGCCTCTTTTTTTTGTGCAATAAAATAGTATCGGATTGTGTATTTAAAATTATTATCCGATATTTGTTGAATGAACTGGAAAGATTATCCTTGGGGTGAGGAGAAGTTAATGAACATGTTGGAAAGAGTCAATCAAAAAAGAGATCGGCTCAATCAATTGCGACCTATTCCCGCCATAGCCATGGAGAAATTGCGAGAGAGTTTGATGATGGAATGGACTTATCATTCCAATGCAATCGAAGGCAATACGATTACCCTTCAGGAGACGCGTGTCATTCTTTCTGATGGAATTACCGTGAGTGGAAAAACGTTGCGAGAACATTTTGAAACCCTCAATCACCATGAGGCCATTGCCGCATTGGAGGAAAAAGTTTCCCCACATTACAATCTGAGGGCAAGTGACATCATGCACTTACATGGTTTGGTATTGCAACGGATTGAGAAGGAATTTGCAGGTCGCTACCGCAATGCCGGTGTAAGGATCACAGGAGCCAATTTCACACCGCCCAATGCATTGAAGGTGGATGATTTGATGGAGGAGTTGATTGAATGGGTGAATGAAAAAAATGAAATTCCGACCATTGTTAAGGCTATGATTTTTCATCACCGCATGGTTTGGATTCATCCTTTTTTTGATGGCAACGGCAGAACGGTTCGTTTGATATTTAATCTTTTGCTCATGAGTGCTGGTTTTCCCCCGGCCATCATCTTGCAACAAGATCGAAAGAAATACTATGATGCGCTGAACAAGGCCAATCAAGGCAACTACGAGAAATTGCTGTTGATTGTCTTGCAGGCTTTAGAGCGATCCTTGGATATTTATCTAGGGCATTTGGATAATTCGCATGATCAATTCCAAACCATTTCTAACATCATCAAAGAGATGGATGTTCCTTATGGACAAGAGTATTTGAGTTTGTTGGTGAGGAGAGGAAAAATCGCAGGATACAAAGAGGGAAGGAATTGGTTGACGACTGCAGAGGCGGTGGAGGAGTATGTGAATAGCAGGAGAAATTAGCTGATAAGAATGTTTTGAGTTTTTTGTGAATCAGTAAATCAGTGAATCGGTGAAGAATTCAATTTCTTTACCAAAACAAACCGATTCCAATAATTTTTAGATGCGTCATATAAATCAGACGTCATCCCTTTCTTGGGGAAGGGCATGGATAGTCCTCCAGGATAAGCAGTAATCACATTCCATCTTGATTTATTCCAATTGGCTACAATAGTGAATTGTCGGGTAGTAGGCAACGCTGAAACAGGCAAAAATGCAATGCGCTCTTTGTCTCGATACTCAAATTCAATGTTGGCTTCATTGATTTCACTTCTTGCTGTTATTCCCAAATATCCAATGGGCTCCGGGTATTCGAATACAAAGGCTTTTCGCATTCGCCCTTGTTCTTTGTCTTCAATGGGTTCAAGTTTTTGAGCGATATCAACCAGCTTTGAAATGTGATCGATAAACGGTAAAAATGTGCCGCCTGCTTTTTGACTTCCGTGACAATGTCTCTCGAAATGCTTTTGTGTGGCGCTATTGAAAAATAAATGAATCACTTAAAAATCTTTTTCAATCAAAAGTTCTATCCATTCGGCACATTCATTTAAATCATTAATCACAATGTCCCAAACTATTTCCAAATCCACCCCAAAATATTCATGAATGACGCGATTTCTTAGACCAATCAGAGAGCGCCAAGGAATCTCTGGATTATTTGATTTAATCTCATCTGGAATTCTGTTTGCTGCCTCCCCAATGATTTCAAAATTTCGAATGACAGCATCTATGGTTTTATCATCGTTACAAAACTCTTCAAAAGAATATTGAAATGTGTATTTGTGGATTTTGCTCATTGAATCGAGCATGTCTTCCAACAAAAGTTTCGCATCCCTTTTAGACATAAATCAAATCATTCTGAATTTGTGCAAAATACTTTTGCTTCACTCCACTTTTTGAAACCAAGTCTACATTCATTTTTAAAATATCCTCAAGTTCATCTGCTAAGTCAATAAACTTAAACCCTATCGAGTCAGAAAACTCAACGAGAATGTCAACATCACTCTCTTGTGTTTGTTCTTCACGCGCATACGAACCGAAAACAGCAATTGTAGCGATAGGATACTTTTCTATCAGATTAGCTTTTTTCAGTTGCAATGATGCAATGATTTCCGGTAGTGATTTCATTCATTCAAATATAGTTCAATACTTTTTGGCTTGCAAGAAGTCATTTTCAAATCCTTATATTTGATACATGAGATTTTCTTTATTCTTTGCCTCTTTGATCCTTGCATTCAACATTAATGCGCAGTATCATCACTTATCCAAAAATCATCAGAACGATCCCAATATTCCCGAGTGGGCGATTGAGATGTACAAAGACAATCCGGATGTTTCTCGGGTTAAGGAGATGTATGAAAGTTATTTCTCCGCTCATCCTTTTGTAAAGACGGAGCACACCCAATATTACAAGCGATGGGTCAATTGCATCAAGGCCAATATGAATGGAAGTACAATTGCCATGCAATCAGCGCCTCAGCGTGGAGGTGGAAATCCCATTTGGAATTATTGCGGCCCTGAAGTTCACCTCGCATCGGACGGAACGGAGACAGAAATCAGTGAGCATGCCAATGTATACTGCCATGATCGCTCGTTATCCAATCCACAAATTTTGTTTTGCGGCACAGAGTCGGGTGGGTTGTATAAGTCTATAGATGCAGGAAATACCTGGAACTATGTAACTGCTCAGTTGATGGTGGGAGGAGTATCTGCAGTAAAGATTCATCCTACCAATCCAGACATTGTTTTCTTTTCTGCAAACAACGATATCTGGAAGTCCATCGACGGTGGTGTTTCGTGGTCGATTTCTGGACAAGCTTCTTTCCAAAGTTTAAATATTGCTGCATGGGAAATGATCTTTCATCCATCTATCCCCAATATGATTTTTGCAGCTACCAATCAGGGCCTTTTCCAATCCATTGATTTGGGATTGACTTGGACAGAGAAGTTGCCCAATGAATGTATGACGGTTAATTTTCAACCCAACAATCCAGATGTCGTTTATACTGTGCAATTTGAACCAACCTTGGGGATCAGCAAGTTTTACAAGAGTATAGATGGTGGAAATTCATTTGATATGTATGACAATGGTTGGTTTCAAGAATTACCTGGATTTGAAAATGTAGAATGTTTAGGAGGCCACATGGCGGTGACTGAAGCAGATCCCAATCGCATTTACGTTTTATTGACAGGCTACGGAACCTACAACACGGATGTAGAGCTGAATGGTTGGATTGGAACATATGTGAGTTATGACGCCGGTGAGACGTGGTCCAATCCACATGGATTGATAGGCACACCATACAACATCGATGCACATCCCAACCTCATGAACTTTTCTGCGGATGATGGAACGTATACGCAGATTCATTACAACACAACCATCATCGCATCGCAGTTGTATGCCGATAAAATATTAATCGGTGGTCTTAATCTTTGGAAGTCGGAAGATGCAGGCGCCACCTATCAAGGAGTGGGCGGATATATCGGCGGTATACCTTATTTACATGTCGATCAACAAGAGTATCGCATTTATAAAACAGGTCCGGACACTGAAGAAATATGGGGATCAAACGATGGGGGGATTCATTTCTCGTCGGATTTCATGGCCACTTTCACTGCCAAGAACAGAGGCATTCGTGCGGTGAATTTGTGGGGATATGATCAAGGATGGAATGAAGATATCATGGTGGGAGGTCGATACCACAACGGGAACATGGGTTACCTTGAAAACTATGGACCTGGAAATTATCTTAGCTTAGGTGGAGGTGAAGCAGCAACGGGCTACGTGAATTACAGCGATGAGAACAAAACATATTTCAGTGACATACAAGGGAAAGTATTGCCAGAGAGTGTAACGGAAATTCCAACCAATTTTTCCGTTTCAATTTCACCCAATGAGAGTTATTGGAACAACGAGAGTTCGCGCATTATGTTCTCACATGCTTACTATGATGAGGCTTTCTTGGGAAAAGACAATGTTTTGTACAAGTCGAACAATGCATTTTCTTTCGCACCATACTTCACCTTTGGAACCAATGCTGCAGCCAAGTTGCTTTGGATTGAGCAATGTTATACAAACCATGATGTGATGTATGTGCAACAACGCGAGAATTCAGTTAGCAAACTTTGGAGAACAACTGACGCAGGAGTCACATGGTTATTGGTGGCGCTTCCGTTGACGCAAAACAATATGGTTTTTTCATTGGGAAGTGGAAGCCAAGAAATTTATTTGACTTTTCCCAATGCCGCCGTTTCGCAGCGCGTATGGAAGACCTTGGATGGTGGATTGTCTTGGACAAATATTACAGGCACTGTTCTGGGTAATGATAAACCATGGGCTGTCGCACATGTCCTTGGAACGAATGGCGGAGTTTATATAGCAACGAGTAATGGTCGTGTTTTGTATCGAAATGCAACCATGTCCGATTGGGTGGAGTACAGTGAAGGATTGCCAGTGAGCACAGAGGCTTTGCGTTTGGTTCCTTTTTATCGCGATCAAAAAATCAAATTGGCTTCTTGGAATTTGGGTGTTTGGGAAGCACCCTTGTATGAACCAACCAACATGATGGTTGATTTTGCAGCATCGCAACGCACATTTTATTGCCCAGGGGATGCTATTCATTTTGTGGATCATTCGGTTGTTCCGCAAGGCGCTACATACAATTGGACTTTCGAAGGAGCAACGCCAAATACAAGTACTTCAAAGTATCCAACTGTTACATACAACAATGAAGGAACTTTTCAAGTGACATTGACAGTAACTTATAATGGTCAATCCATGTCGATGACCAAAGATCAGTATATCTCAGACTTGCCTGCGTATTCGGGTCCAGTAGTAGAAAGTTTTGAGAGTGCTGTAATTCCAAATTCATGGCGTTATTTTCATTTGGACAACAGTGGATTCAATTGGAATATTTCAGATCAGTGCAGTGCTTATGGTAATGGAACATACTCCATGAAGTTTGATAACTATTGGGTGGATGCTCAAGGTGGAAGAGATGAAGTGTGGTTGCAAAAAACGGATTTGAATCCTACAGAGCAAATCGCTTTGCATTTTGATGTCTCCTATGCGCAGTATGGTGGCCAGTACAGTGATACATTGGCAGTGCTTGCATCTCAAGATTGTGGAGCGACTTGGCAATTGTTGTTTAGAAAAGGTGGTGATGAATTGGCTACTGCTCCTGACAACACGGATGCATTTGTTCCTGCTTCAGAAGAATGGCGTCATGAGGTTTTGATGTTGGATACGATTCTGGATTTTAATGAGACTACAATTTTTGCATTTCAAAACAAAGGGCATTATGGCAATCAAATTTATGTGGACAACATTCAGTTACTACCATCTGTAGGAATTGCAGAAAAAGAGATTGATCTCAATTGGAGTTTATATCCCAATCCTGCAGAAAGAGTTCTGAATTTGAAATGGGATGTTGGAATCGATGTTCAGTTGGTTCAGGTAATTGATATGCAGGGACGAATTGTCGAAAGGAACAACATGCCATTTGGCAATTCATACAGTTTGCAGGTGACCAATTGGCCAGCTGGCATTTATTCCGTAGTAATTAGTAACAACTCCCACCAATGGGTTAAAACCTTTGAAAAGAAATGAAAATAGTAATCGTTGTAGCGACTTTGATTTTGGGATTGCTGCCATGGAGCGGCAATGCGCAGACTGAAACTGGAACAGCTAGTTTTTATCACAATAAGTTTGAAGGAAGAAGAACAAGTAGCGGTGAGGTATTTAAACAAGGATTGTATACTTGCGCGCACAAGTCTTATCCTTTTGGAACCATGCTCAAGGTGACCAATTTAAGCAATGATAGTACGGTTGTTGTTAAGGTCAATGACCGATTGCCGCAGCGTTCCAAGCGATGTGTTGATTTGTCGATGGTTGCTGCAAAGCAATTGAACTTTGTAGGAAAGGGGTTGACGAAAGTTAGGGTTGAAAAAATCGAATAATAAAAAAGGCTCCGCTGGAGCCTTTTTTTAATCTTCCAATTGTCCAAACTTACCCATTTGAAAGTCTTGGTAAGCTTGAATAATTTCCTCTCGCGTATTCATGACAAAAGGTCCGTAAGCTGCAATGGGCTCTGGAATTGGCTCTCCGTTTAAGACCAATACAACAGATTCTTCCATTGCTTCAATTTCAAAGTCAGTTCCATCATCTTGGAATACAACGAGCTGATTGGCCTCTGCAATTTGGTTGTCATTGATCTTTACTTTTCCACTGATAACAACCAATGCTGTATGATCATGTTGCGCAAAGCTTAAATCAATTTTCCCACCGGAATTCAAAAATGCATTCATCAAGAAAACAGGTGAAAAAGTTTTTGCAGGACCTTTAACTCCTCTATACTCACCAGCTATTACTTCTACTTTACCGGCGTTGTTTTCTAATTCCAATGGTTGAATATCGGCTCTTGTGATGGCTTGATATCTGGGAGGCGACATCTTATCCTTGGCCGGAAGATTTACCCAGAGCTGCACCATTTGAAAGACACCTCCTTGCTTGGCAAATTCTGCTTCATGGTATTCTTTGTGCAATACGCCAGAAGCTGCAGTCATCCATTGAACTTCGCCCTCTCCTATGGTGCCTGAATTTCCGCTGCTATCGTGATGCGAAACTTTTCCTTTGTAAGCCAGGGTCACGGTTTCAAAACCGCGATGCGGATGCACACCAACACCAGGCGGATTATCAGTAGGTGGAAAGAAATGAGGTGAATTATAATCCAACATGATGAATGGATTCATTCTTTGCATCCCTACCAAACCGGGGATATAGTTGTGAACTCTAAATCCATCTCCAACCATATGGGGTGGTGGAGGACTCATTACTTCTTGTACACTTTTCTTCATGACATTCTTTTTTTCAATCCAACACTCATGCGATAACGGTCATCACCGTATTCATTCATCAGGTCTTTCATCCAAATACCTACTTGGTTAAATCCAATTTCATTTCCCCATGTCAAAAGTCCTTTGGGATAATTGACGCCTTTGGTCATGGCCAAATCCAAATCTTCTTCGGAAGCCAAACCGTAATAATGAGAGTCGCATGCTTCATTGATAAGCATGGCTAAAATTCTATTTTGAATCTGTTGTTGTTTTTCTGCATTCAATTGAACTTCAGGACAACCTTCAGGGTAGGTGTAAAATCCTTGACCACTTTTTCTTCCAAACCATCCAGCTTCAACCAATTTCTTCTGTGTCAAGCTGGGTTTAAATCGAGGGTCGAAGTAAAATGCTGTGAAGACACTTTCTGTTACGGCATAGTTCACATCATGCCCGATTAAATCCATTAATTCAAAAGGCCCCATCTTAAATCCCAAAGCGCGCATTGCAGTATCTATTTCAGGTTGCGATGCAATACCTTCATCGTAAATGCGCAATGCTTCACTGTAGTATGGACGCGCAACGCGGTTGACAATAAAACCGGGCCAGTCTTTTGCAATTACAGGAACTTTCTTCCAACTTAACATCAAATGCTTAAGATCTTCAGCATATTCCATTTTACTCTGCGTCGCAGGAATAATTTCTACCAATGGCATCAATGGAGCTGGGTTGAAAAAATGCAATCCCAGTATACGCTCAGGGTGTGCACATACCGATGCAATAGAAGTTATGGACAGCGATGAAGTATTGGAGGCGATGATACAATTGGAGGGAAGTAACTCATCCAGTTGCTTAAATACAGATTGCTTGATTTCTAATTTTTCAATGATGGCCTCAATCACCAATTCGCAACCTTCAAATGAAGAAACAGAAGTGCTGGTTTGAATATTGGAAAGTGTCTTTTGCTTATTCTCTTCGGTCATTTTTCCTTTTTCAACCGCCTTGCTTAATGATGATTCAATTCCATTTAAACCGTGTTCTAATGCGGCTTCTTGCAAGTCAACAATAATTACAGGATGTCCGGCCTGTGCTGCAACTTGGGCAATACCTGCGCCCATTGCGCCTCCACCTAAAACGCCAATTTTTTTCATGTTATAAAGGAAATTCTTTTTTTAATATCGGAATGAGTTGTCGATTAAATATTTCAACACCCGATTGATTCAAATGATGAGGGTCGTAAAAATGTTTAGCCTTATAAGTTGAATCAACGGGATTGAAATTGATCATTGTGTCACAATACGGATTTAATATTTCAAGCATTTCCTCCATATTTTGATATTGATTGTAGTATTCAGCCGTCATCGGCGCGAGAACAAAAACGATTGGTATCTGCCTTTTCTTTGCCTGTTGTGAAATGTATTGAATCGCATTCAATTGTTTGTTATTAACTACCAACTGAATAGGTGAAGATGAAAATTTTGAAGTTGGGGTGAATTTGAGTTTTTCTACAAATCCGCCTTGAACATATCGTTCCATTTCAAAATCACAAGGTATACTTTGTATCGGATTAATTGCGTTTTTGATGACAGAATAAAGCCAAGTATTGTAACCACTGACATCATTGGTTTGGAGCATCATGGAATTGGAAAGCGAATGTATCCCTGTATTGGAAATGAAATCCAAGGTGGATTCTAATCCATTGCCATTGTATAGATCTGGGAAAATCTCAAGCACAATCATTTTGGGCTGGATTTGATTGATGCATTGTGATAGGATTAACGCTGATTGAATAGGCGTTTGCGATGAAGAGCCCCAATTGAATGCAGTTAAGCCTTCGTTTTGAAAGAGACGGGTGTCAAAACCTCGATAGCAGTGTGATGAACCTAAAAACAGAATGTCAACTTGATGGATGGTTTGTGATTCTAGAAATCGATCATTAAGCTTGCCGGCACAAGTAGGTTTGTATCGAATGTTGGTTGGTTTGATCCAATCAGACCGAAAGGACAGAAGTGAAAAAAAACTTAGAATACAGAAAAATAAGCTCGCGGTGAACAATGCAATATTTTTAATCAGTACCTTCATCACGAAATGGTCAATAGTCTGCTTTCATTGGTTGCAACAAAGTTACTGAGGTGCACGCTCATTTGGTGGTGCCTTTTGATAATTATTCCTTTGAAAGTAAATGCTCAATCACCGGAAAAATTGGAGTGGTGGGGTGATCAATATACAGATGAGGGTAACCATGCAATGGCGGAGTCGTATTATCGCGAAGCTTACATTTTGGACTCCTCAAGTTTTGAATTGGGATTCAAGTATGGGAGAGCCTGCTGGCACAATCATCATGACGAACGAGCGATTCAATTGTTTGAAAAGACAATCAAGAAAGATCAGGGCAAACTTAGGCCTGACGCCTTCTTCTATTTGGGCAATTTAAATATGCGAAATGGCAGGTATCCTCAAGCCATTCAATATTGGAAGAAGTACAGACAAAAGACCAAAGGAATAAAAGAATTTCATCCTGAAAAAGAAGCTGTCGAATTGGGAATCAAGTCTGCTGAATGGGCAATGAAACAAGTGAAAGTGGACAGCATTCAATTTTCATTTGCTGCGATAAATTCCGAGAGTTCTGAGGGACAAGCGTACTGGGTTGGCGATAGTATTGTTTTTCAAAAATGGGACTCACTTTCTTGGAAAATGGGCATTGCAGATTCGGCATTGAAGACCCAGGTGAATTACAAAGAGACTTTTCAAAATCATGATGTGATTCACATTATACCATTTAATCAGGGTTGGATAGGTGTGGGACATTTTGGAGATAATAACCAACAGTTGATTTACAAAGACCGAAGTGGAAACTGGAAATTGATTGAATCCATTGCAGCATCTGGAACCAAGAACTCGATGCCGTCCATAGGTCAATGGGATGGTTTCAGCTACCTTCTGTTTGGTAGCAACAGAAAAGGAGGTGTAGGTGGAATGGATATTTGGTTTTCTCGCTGGGACAATGGTCAATGGAGCAAACCACGACCGATGGATGAGCAGATCAATACCATTTATGATGAGATAGAGCCGAGTTGTCACAACGGACAATTGTATTTTTCTTCAAAGGGTCATTTGGGTTTTGGTGAGTTTGACATTTTTAGAGCAATAGGATCCCCTGATAATTGGAAAGAGATAGTCAATTTGGGATTGCCTATCAATTCGCCTCAAAACGATATAGGCATTTCAATCAGACAAGATTCCATTGGTCAAAAGTGGATTTGGAGCTCAGCCAGAAAAGGTACTGGATGCTGTTTGGATATTTACGCATACAGTTGGAAATCCATCGAGCGAAATTCGCAAGATTCGATACCCAAGGAAATTTCGCTTTTAGAAATGTGGTTACCATTACCGCTTTATTTTCACAATGATGAGCCTTCTCCAAAATCAATAGACACTGTAACCACTTGGACATACCAAGACTGTTTCATCTCTTATCAGAAAAAAGGAGGCGACTACAAGCGAGAATTGAATGATGAAAATGAGTGGGAACAATTTGAGCAGGCCCAATTGATTTATCGATTTGATCAATGGCAAAAGACCATGACCATATTGGAGTCAAGACTTACCAAGGGCGATACATTGGTATTGGTTGTTCGTGGCTTCGCGAGCCCACTGGCGGCGGGGGATTATAATTTGCGGTTAACTCAACGCAGAATATCTTCAATTCAAAACGATTTGGAACTGTGGAACAACGGATCATTAAAGACTTTTATCGGAAATCAATTGAAGATAAAATCCCTTCCATTTGGTGAAACCCGCTCAGCTGCGGTGAGTGATGATCGAAACAATGTCAAGGAAAGTATATATGCCAAAAAGGCTCGTGAAGAGAGAAGAATAGAAATAGAAGGCATTGAATGGCGGTCCTCAAAAGGACAATTGAAACGACTTGGAAAGACTCAATAAAATGAGGTTGTTGTTTCTCCAATTCATGTCTTTCTTACCATTTTCATATCCCAATCCCCAAGCCTGCTTGTATTCCAATCGCCATAGCCAGTTTTTCGGAGTTGAAAAGTCGATGTTGGCGCTTATGGCTGAACGGCGGTCATAGATGGTGGATTGATCAATCAAAAGAAATGCAGATGAAGGAACTTGCATATATTCATAACGAACAGCGGTTTTCCAATGCTTATTGCTGATGTATTGACCAATAGCAACGGGAGAAAACCATTGATGATCAATATTGCTGATTCGAGCTGTTCCATAATCAAGGCCAGCAATGAATGACCACTTTTCACGAGAAATTTGGGAGTAGAAATTGTGATAACTTCTCACTTCATTGACGCCAGTTGTCGTGTAGCCTGAGAATCCATTGTAATTGATGGTCCATGTGTCTTGTAAATTGTATTGGCTGCTCCAACCCAAGGACCAATGTTCTGCAGGCAACACCAAGCGTGCTTGTTGCCATCCTGTAAGCAAATAAATCCCCAATTTCCATTTTTGATCGAGACTTTGGTATTGGCATTGAATTCCACTTTCATAGTACGGGCTATTTTCAGCGAGCATACTTCTGCTCGCAGTTAAATTGGCGTCGCTTCTAACGCTTTCAAATCCAATGTGCGATGGGAAAATGCCAGCCATTATTTTTAAACCAGGTAGTTTTTGCGCAGAGTATTGAATGTTGGCATGAGATAGCAATTGCGAAATCGTGGGTTGATCCGCATAGTTTCTTCGAACATATGCACCATCATGAATTCCCAATTGAAATTGCCAGGTGTTGTATTTTTTTTCAAAAAGCACCTGAGCGTAATTGATTTTAGGACTTCTCAATTGATGGTGATTGTAATAAAAATCTTCTTGAAACTTTCGGTTTTGATAAGTTGACATTCCAAAATATCCCTCTCCGTAAAATTGTAATGAATACATGGGAAGAGGGTCAATGCTATTTCCTAAAGCATAAAAAGGAATGAAAATGATTAAGGTGAGAAGGCCTTTCATATTACATCCATCGAGCGAGTTTCCACTCTTTTTGTTGTTGTGCAGTTAAAAAAGACCACGCCAAAATTCTACTTTGTTTGTTGCCATGCAACAAGGGAATCACAACACTTTGCTTGACTCCCATGCTGGTTAATATTTTTTGGAGTACAGGAATATTGTCTTTTTGTGAAACGAGCGAAGTGAACCAAAAACATTGTTTACCATATTCCGCGCTTTCTTTGATCATGTCAGAGACGAATCTAATTTCCCCTCCATCGCACCATAACTCATGACTGCGACCACTGAAGTTCAATTCTTTTTGAGGAATCTTATCTCCATATAGATTTCGCAGTTTTCGTAACGCTTGCTGGTCTGCTTCTTTCTCAGAAGAGTGAAAGGGTGGATTGCAAATGGTAACATCCCAAAATTCTTTCGCACCCATGATACCATGAAAAATGTGCGTGTCGTTCTCTTGGTATCTGAGTTCAAGCTTGTCTTTTAGAAACGCATTATCTCGCTTGATTTTCTCTGCATTTTTAAGTGCGGCTTTGTTGATGTCTGACCCAATGAAATTCCAACCATAAGCATGAGCCCCGATAATGGGATAAACGCAATTGGCACCAACGCCAACATCCAATATCTTAAGATTGTTGGGGATAATCTTGGTTTTTACTAGATCACTTATGTGATGAATGTATTCGGCTCTTCCCGGAATAGGAGGGCAAAGAAAACCTTCTGGAATATCCCATTGATTGATATTGTAGTATTTCTTGAGCAATGCTTTGTTCAGTGCTTTAACAGCAGCGGGGTCAAAGAAATTGATGGTGGTGGTTTGAAATTCATTTACAAAAACAAATGGCTCCAATGAGGGCTCACATGCAATCAATTCAGGAAATGAATATCCGTTTTTGTGAATGTTGTTGGGATGAAAATTAGACATGCTCAATTTGAAATAAAGATTTGCCTTCAATGACCTGGAATCCCAACGAGGTGCTATGTGAAAGTGATACCATTTTTTTTGCGACATCCTCTGCCCGTATCGCTTTGTATCGATAGGGTATGAGGAAATTGAATAATGGCATAATCAATTGTCCTATTTTTTCGCCGAACCTAAATTCGTTCCTTGCACCAATAAGCAGAGATGGGCGAATAGCAAATACACGGGGCAAATGTTGTGAGATTATATTGCTTTCAATTTCTCCTTTGAGTTTAAGGTAAGAATTGGAAGAATGTTTATCGGCTCCAATAGCTGAGATAAATATGAAATGTGTGCAGTGTTTTTGGTGGGCATATGTCGCAGCATTCACGGTAATGTCGAAATCTATTTTTCGATATTGATGATGATCGCCATGTACCTTTTTTGCAGTGGTTCCAATACAACTGAACACAACGCTGCCTTCTAAGATTGAGTTTTGAAATTGAGATTCATTTTCAAAATCGACAATGACTTGTGTTAATTTGGCATGTTGTAGGGGCTGTAATTTTCTTACCAATATTTGAACTTGACTGAATGAAGAATCATCAATCAATTGTTTTAAAATATTACTTCCCACCAATCCGGATGCGC
>JACCDW010789433.1_pt1 | contig 14406 bp, 3 predicted proteins | sample 7449781 | NCBI WGS metagenome assembly JACCDW01 (sample SAMN15323449, study PRJNA562643) | freshwater metagenome | isolation source: river surface water | place: USA:Blue River Watershed | collected 2017-08-18
GATTCATTGGCTTTGCCAACTGAGCAAATAGAAATTTTCAATTAAATTGATTTTCATCAAATTTAATCAAATTAAAATAAATGGATTTTGGCTACTGAATGGTGAATTCTTGGGTATGATCCTTGCCCAGGGTAAAGGTATAGTTCCCTTTCTTTAAATCACCAACATACAAACAAGTTCTTTGAGTTTGCCCTGTTATTTTACCTTGCATAATATCTACACCTTTGGCATTAGTGATGGTATAAATTTTACTTTCAGTATCTTCATTAGAGAAGCAAACTTCTAAAATACCGTCTTTGACTATATTGTTTAAACTAAACATATAAGCAAGCAATCGTTTTGGGGTAGCTAATATAAGCTGGTATAAAATTATGTGTTTTAATAAGTATTTAAAGTAGATTTTCCTCGATTTGCCTTTTCTTCACTATGAATTTAGAATTAATTCTAGAATTTCTAAACAAGGTTATTGATTATTACTTGTTAAATTTGGTAAAATTATTCCAAATTGAAGGAAATTAATGTCTTAGTAGCTGAAGATCATAGCATTGTGAAAATGGGCCTGACTGCCATTTTAAATAGATTAGGTGTCCAAAAAGTAGCTGATGTAAGTTCTTGCATACAATTGATGGAAGAATTAGCTGCTAATGAGTATACTCATTTAATATTGGATATTATTTTACCTGATGGAAACACGGTTGAATACCTAGATAAAATAAATGAGAAATACCCCAATTTGTCCATTTTAATGCATTCTATGCAGCCCGAAGAAGTGTATGGCAAAATCTCTAACAAGTTTAATGTTCATTCTTATTTGCATAAAGGGGCTTCAGAAACAGAGATCAATTATCATTTAGAGCTATTTATACATAACAAGCCTATTCAATTAAAGAAAAAATTAGAAGATTCAAGCAATCCATTTTCTACACTTGCAGTTAGAGAGCTAGAAATTTTACATTACTTGTTGAATGGCTATAGAACCAAAGAAATTGCTAATTTATTGGGGCTTAAAATGAATACAGTTTCTACTATTAAATCAAATATATTTGATAAAGTAAAAGCAGATTCATTTACCCATTTATTACAATTGGCACATGTACATCAAATTAGCTACTAGGTTTTTTCTAAGGACAATTATTATTGCTCTATTACTAGTTTTTTTTTCAGAAACAGAAGCACAATTACAATATAGTTTCGAAAGAATCAATACTGACAACGGTTTGCCTACCAATGCCATCAAAGGATTACAATTTGATGATAAAAATAGATTTTTATGGGTGGCAACAGAATCGGGTATTTTAAGATACAATGGTTATGGTTTTCAGAATTTTGGAGAGAATGAAAAAATAAAAATTTTAGATGGTAGGATTGTCTTTTTTGATAAAAGAAATGACGGAAGATTGTTTGGTAAATTAATTGACGAAAGGGTTTTTTTAATTGAAAAAAATAAAGTTATTATTGATTCATCTATCAATAAATTAGTAGGTCAAGCTGGCTATTTAAATTATAAATATAATTTAAAGTCAAATTCAATTCAGAAAGATAAATTTATAGAAATTGAACATAATGACTTCCTTCTTCATAAGAATATTTATACAATAAATAATAATTTATTTTATTTATATAAAAACAACCAATTCGACACTTTATTTAAAATCTCTTCAAGTAGTATTGGTTTTATTTTAAATCAAAGAATTTTTCTATTTACCATAACTGGTCATATATATGAGTATAATGATAAAAGTATATCGAAGAATTCTTTATTATTAGAAAAGAGTTTTCCATTATTGAATGGATATAATCCTAAAAATGTATTTTCTCAAATCAATATTTTTCAAAATCATCCCAATGAGCCTGTTTATATTGTTAAAGGGAATAGTTTATTTAAACTTGTTCTTATAAACAATGAGTTAATAACAGAATTAATTACCAATCAATTGCCAGAAAAAGAATTTATCAAGTATGTGCAAATGGATCCTTTGACAAGTACAATATACCTTGGTACAGATAATAGAGGCATGCTAGTAGGTAAGCCAAAGTATTTTAACAGAATTCTACCAAATAATACAATTAATGGTGTGAGTACCTCAGCTTATGCACAATTATTACTGAATAATGGTAATATTCAAATTAATTCTGGTCAAATTTTCGGAGACAATAATTCTACCTCACCCAATATTTTCTATAAGCCTTCTGAAACAGCTACTTATATAACAAAAGATAGTATTCTATTAATGACTAATTCGGATGGGATAGTGGAATATGATTTAATTAATAAAAAAATAAGAAATATTGAAGTAGCAAGTGATATAATTAAAGTTAATCGAAATAATTATATCCAAATTGAAGATTATATATATTCATTTAATGAGTCTGGAATAATGAAGAAAAGTGTTAAGTCTTCATTAAATAATCATTGGAAATATATACTTAAATTCAAAAAAGCACCATTTAATTTTATTGTTTATAGTTTGATGAAGATTAACCAGCATGAAGTTTTAGCTGCCACTACAGATGGATTGTATAAATATGATTTAAATAATAATAGTTTTAAAATTTTCTTCAGAGATAAATCCAATGCTAATTTCAGGACTATATCTGCAATTGGCAATTATTATCTAATTGGTACTTATGGAGGTGGTGTATATATGTATAAAGATGGCATTATTAAGAAACTTCCCTTAGATCAAAATTTGTATTTAAATTATGCGCATTGTTTTATTCTAGACAAAAAAAATAGAGTGTGGGCTAGTACTAACAAAGGGTTATTTATGTCTCCTTCTCAATCTTTGATTGATTTCTGGGAAAGGGGGCCTGGAAACATAAAGTTCAGGTATTTTGGTAAACCAGATGGTATTGACCAATTGGAATTTAATGGAGGTTGTACGCCATGTGCTATTCAATTAAAAAATGGAAAATTTTCATTTCCAAGTATAGATGGACTGATACAATTTCATCCTGATAGTATTAATAATGTCAATATTCAGCCAGTTGTTTATTTTGATAAATTATTAGTAAATGGCAAAGTTCATGACATTGACCAAAGTTTAAAGTATTTACCTTCTAAGACAAAAAATTTAGAATTACAATTAGGTGTATCTGGAATGCTTTCGCAAGAAAATATAATAATTGAATATAAATTAGATGATGAAACATGGAATAGATTGAATGTTATCAATTCAATCATAAAATATAATAACTTGGAATTTGGGAAACATCAATTAAGTATAAGATCAAGAAATACAATTAATCAACTATGGTCAAATACAAATTTATCATTTAATGTAGATTATCCATGGACACTTCATCCGCTTATGTATTTTGTTTATTTGGCTATTATAGTTGCATTAATTTTATTATATATTCGATTTAAAACAATTATATATCAAAGGAGACAAAAAGATTTAGAAAGAGAAGTGGCTGTAAAAACTGAATCTCTAAATAATTTAAATAACTATTTACTAAAACGAAATCAAGCTAAAGATCATGTTATAGCTATCATGAATCATGATATTTTGACCCCTCTTAAATATTTACATATTACTGCCAAAAACATTTCCAATTCCAATAACGAATTACAAATCAAATCCTCAATCAATCAAATAGCTAATACGACTAAAGAACTTGAATACTTAACATCCAATATGTTAAATTGGGTAAAATTTGATAACATTGAATCGCTGCCTAAAAAACAAAGGTTTGATTTAAATATTTTAACCAATGATTTAATTGATTTTGTGCATCCATTTATAGAAAATAAATCGGTACAATTAATTAATAAAGTTCATACAAATACTTTTATTGAAAACTGGCCTGATTCCTTAAGGGTATTATTGTATAATTTAATAGTTAATTCGATTAAGGCAACTTCTAAGGGTCAAATTGAAATTGGTTACGAATTAAAAGATACTGGAGAATATCGTATTTATGTAAATGATAGTGGTGTAGGTATGAATGATTCTTTAATTCAGTATTTAACAAGTGGAAATATCTTAGAAGATGGATTTGATCACAATTACAAGTTTAAATCTGGTAATGGTGTAGGATATCAAATCATTAGAAATTTATTGATTTTAATGAAAGCTCATATAAGCATAATGAGTAAAGAACATGATGGAACTAAGGTTTCGATTTACTTCGGTAATGATTAATTCTAATATCATTATTTATAATAGAATTAAATCTTAGAATGTTTAAAAATTAATAGAATCTTCTCTAATTACTAGAACTTATTCTAATAGTATAATATACAATAATATGGATTTTTGTACGTTACTTAAACCCATATTAGGATGTCATTCAACAGATTATCAAGGTATTATATTGCTTACATATTTGTATTCATTTCAATATTAATATTCACCACAAAGTCACAAGCTCAAGTTGTATCAATAACTGGTGCAGGAAATAATACAACATGTACAGGATGGACTGTTATTAATAATGGAGTATTAAATCCTTGTGCATCCATTATGCCAAGTAATTTTTACAATTTAGCTATTGGTGAAAATGCATCTTCTAGTATCAATTTTAATATGAATACTAGTGTAGGAAGTGGTTATATTTTGCTAGATTTTGATTTATGGATGGGGAAGTCAGGTAATAATGCTGCGAATACTTCCGATTATGTTAGTATATACTTTAATGGATCTGCAAGTGCAAATGAATATTTTAGAATTAGTCAAATCTCCAATGGCAATTATACCATAGTTGCTTATAATGGAGGAACAATAGTAAGTGCACCTGTTCCAACTGGAACAAGTACAATGGCTAAAGCCGGTAAAGTAATTTTAAAAATCCCTTTTAGCGGAAGACCAACAACTCCTAACAGTACTACTGCATTGACTTTTTTCCATAGTGCTGGTAGTAATGATTATGGTTTTAGTTTTTATAAATTAGGCACTAATGATAATTATATAGGTATAAGTGCACAACCAACTAATCAAACAACTTGTATAGGATCAAATACTAGTTTCTCAGTAACCGCAACTGGATCTGTTTCTGGAACGGCGCCGACAAGTTATACCTATCAATGGTATAAAAACGGTACTTCAATTTCTGATGGTGGTGTTTTTTCTGGAGCTACAACTGCAACTCTTAATTTAACTGGTTTAACAAGTTCTGAAGCGACATCTTATACATGTGTTGTTAGCACTAGTACAGCTTCAGGTACCATATCTATTACTTCTAATCCAGCTACTTTAACAGCAAATGCATTACCAACATTAACAGGAACATTGTCGGCATGTGTTGGTGCTACTTCGCAATTAACAGGTTCTGCAACGGCGAATGTAAATAGTCCTTGGACTTCTAGTAATACAGCCATTGCAACTGTTAGTGGAACTGGTCTAGTGACAGCTATTTCTGGAGGAACTGTTACCATCTCTTACAAAAATAGTAATGGATGTATTAATGCTGTAAGTTTTATTTCAAGAGCTAAACCCGTATTAACTTCTTCATCTGGAAATGCCTATTTATGTGGAGTAAGTACTAGTCCTGCAACTACATTCACCATAACAGCTAATGCAGCCCCATTTGCAACTAGTCCTTGGGTTTCTAGTGCCGTTGGTGTAGCAACTATTGCGGCAACATCTAGTACAACTAGTAGTGCTTTAGCAACAGTAACAGAAGTGTCAGGAGGCACAACAAATATTACTTTTAAAGATATTTATGGTTGTTCAGTTACAACAGCATATACTGTTCAGAATGTGGGTATTTCTGCTATAACTGCAGATGTGACTATTTGTACAGGTCAATCGGTTAACTTAAATGCAACTTCAACTGGTAATATTATCAATTGGTATGATGCAAATGTTTCTTTAGTGAATCCGGTAAGTTCAGTTCTTAGTGGTGTGAATTATATTGTTAAACCTACTACACCTGGAACTTATACATACTATGCTGAAGCTGCTATTCAAGCAACTACCAATTATTTACCCAGTTTAAATTATTATACCTGGACAGTACCTAATGGAGTAACATCTATTTCTGTTCAAATGAAAAGTGGAGGTGGTGGAACTGGAGGTTGTGATACTTATTGTGGTGCTGCAGGTAATCCTTCAAAGTATATTAACTCTTCAATAATTGTAACACCTGGACAAGTATTACAAATTGCTCCTGGATTTAGAGGAGGCAATGGTGGATCAAATGCCACGAATTGTTGTGGTGGTATAGGTGGAAAAAATGCTTATGGGTATAATGGTGGTGATGGTGGTGCTGGTGGACCAGGTGGTTGGTCTGGTGCGGGTGGTGCAGGAGGTGGTGCATCAGTAATTAAAATTTTTAATTCCAATGGAAGTATTGATAGAGAGTATATATTAGCTGGATCAGGTGGAGGAGGAGGTGGAGGTCAATTTGGTGTTGGTGCCAATCCAGTTACTGAGACTTATAGAACTGATGGGGCAAGTGCAGGAGCTGTGGGTTTAAAAACGCCAGGTGATGGTGGTGGTGGAGGAGGAGGAGGAGGAGGTAAAAAAGGCGGGATTGGAGGTGCTGGATCTCCGACTGGTGGTGATGTGGGTGGTTCAGGTGGTAGTGATGGTCAAGATCAATTATATGGTTTAATTTTTTCAAAAGTTGCTTCAGGGGATGGTTTTATAACTATTTCATATGAAGCTCAAGGTGCAGGTGCTTGTGTAACACCAGTAAGAAAACCTGTTGTTATTACAGTAACACAAGGTAATAATGCTGGAACAATTACAGGAACTTCAGTAATATGTAAAACAACTGCCACTAATTATTCTACTATTGGTTCAATTTTAACTTCTGGTGCAACAGGTACATGGGCTAGTTTAAATACTGCAGTGGCAACTGTAAATGCAACTACTGGAGTAGTAACAGGATTGACTGCCGGTACAGCTACTATTACCTATACGATTACGGGTGGTTGTGGTGGAAATGCTGTAGCAAGTAAACAAATTACCGTAATTGAACAACCTGTTATTACATTACAACCATCATTAATCAATCAAGGATATTGTTTAAATACAACAGCAGGTTTATTAAATGCTACTGCAAGCAATGCAACTTCTTATCAATGGTATGCAACCAATTCAGCAACTCCTTTTGGAAATGCTTTGAATTTTGATGGAACAAATGATTATGTTGATTTGACAAATTCAAGTTTATTGAATTTTCCAAGTTCACAAGCATTCACTTTAGAAACTTGGATAAAGAGAAGGACAAATGGTGGAGGTGTTTTACTATCAAGACATAATGCAACAATTTCTGGACAATACATTTTAGCGGTTAGTACCGATGGTTTTATTACTTTTCAGAGAGAAGTTTCACCATATAATTTAGTTTCAAGTTCTACAATTCCATCTAATGAATGGCATCATGTTGCTGCAACTTATGATGGTACATCTATGACAATTTTTATAGATGGAGTATTGACTGGATCTATGTCAAGTACTGCAGTTTCTTCAAATGCAAATACGGTAAAAACATTAATTGGAGCAAGATTATTAACAAATACTCCAGGAGATTTTTACAATGGTGAAATGGATGAAGTTAGAATTTGGAATGTTGCTAGATCAATATCAAATATTCAAAATTATAAGAATAGTGAATTAGTAGGAGATGAATCTGGTCTTGTTGCATATTACAAATTCAATCAAGGAGTTAATGCATCTACAAATACCAGTGTAACAACTATAAATAATAGCACATCTAATTCTTTGAATGGTACAATAACTAATTTTAGCTTGAATGGAGCAAGTTCTAATTTTGTTTATAATGTTAATTCAGGGGTTATAATTTCAGGTGCAAATTCAACAAGTATTAGACCATCTACAAGTACTGCTAGCGATTTATATTATTATATGACAGCTTCTAATGCAGCATGTTCTGTTACAACTAATTTATCTGCAAGAGTAAGAGTAGTTGCTGATTGTACTGGATTAGATGCAGATGGTGATGGCATATTAGATGAGAATGATATAGATGATGATAATGATGGGATTCCTGATGAGAATGAATGTAATAATTCAATTCAAGGTATATCTTGGATTTACTCTTCTAATACATCGGCTTCAACTATAAATGATGCGACAATTATAAGTTCTGGAAGTAATCAAGTTGCAGGTAGTGGTTTAACACAAACTATTTCAGGTACTACTACTACTTTATCAAATGTTGGAGCTTCAACATATTCACAAGCTATTACTAATAATGAATATCTTGAATTTCCATTTACAGTTTCATCAAATACAATTTATTCGACGCTTTATTCAGTGGGATTTGGAAGATATGTTGCTACTAATGGTGCATATAAAATTTCAATTGCTATTTCGAGTGATAATTTTAGTACTAAAACAGATTTGCTTACGGACTATTCAATGTCTACAACATCTGGCCCAAGAATTTTGAATATTGATCCTCAATATCTTTCTAAAGGGGGTGCTTATAAAATAAGATTCTATTTCTATGGTGCTACAAGTATTGATATAGATGATTTCTTATTTAATTTTGCAAGTTGTGATACAGATGGAGATGGAATACCTAATAGATTAGATTCAGATTCAGATGGTGACGGTTGCCCTGATGCAAAAGAATCTAATGTTTCTGGAACTTTATTAAGTGGATCATTAAAGAATGGTACAATTGTAAGCCCAACTACTACCAATAATGTTGCAAGTTCTAGAACAGCCGGACCATTTGGTTCTAATGGTTTAGCAGACAATGTAGAAACATCATTGGATAATGGTGTAGTCAATTATATAACTTACTATAACATTAATGCTTTAAATGCTAATATTAATGCTTGTTTAGATTCTGATGGAGATGGTATTAATGATGTTTTTGATTTGGATGATGATAATGACGGAATCCCTGATGATACAGAGACAACTTGTACCAATGCAAATAATACAGATAAATCGGGTATTACCATTTCTTCTTCAGTAACATGGAATTATAATGGCTCAAATACTTTTGCAAATTTATTAGATGGGGTTGATGGATCTTCCAATGTTGCTTATCCTCCAACAACAACAGGATCTCTAAATAATCAAACTATTTTACAATTTGATTTACCAAGACCTAAAGTACTTACTTTAATTGAGTTAGGTAATTATTCTGGTCAAACACCTTTTTCAGCTGGGGGCACATATAAATTACAAGGATTTGATGGAACAAATTGGATTGACATTGGTGGCACACAAAGTTTTGCTAGTACGGCTAAAATTTATGCGAGTAATAATTCCTATAAATTAGATATGTCAACTAATATTACTCCATATAGTAAATATAGAATTTGGGGTATTTCTGTTGCTGGTGTGGGTAATTGGATGAATGAAGTATATTTTGAAGAAAGATCCTGTGTAGATAGAGATACAGACGGGGATGGAGTGAAAGATAGATTAGATTTAGATAGTGACAATGATGACTGTTCAGATGCAAAAGAAGGAGGCAGTTTTAGTTTAAATAGTGGATTAACATTTAGCTCAAGTTCTGCTGCCGGTGTTGCATCTAATACAACTTTGAATAATGCACAAATTACTGGCGCAGTTTTTGGTGCTAATGGTTTAGCGAATTTGCTAGAGACAAATGCTGATAATGGCATCATTAATTATAAATCTTATTATACCACTTATGCAACAGTATCTAATAAACAGGTTTGTAATCAAACTGATTCAGATGCAGACGGAATAGCTGATGTATTAGATTTGGATGATGATAATGATGGGGTGTTGGATACTGATGAATGTTCTTTAAGACAATTATTTTTAGAAAATTTTGAGTCAGCTACTGTAACACCTTATCGTTCAGCAGCAATTTATCAACCTGGTACTTCATTAAACGGACAATTAGTGGCTGGTGGTGCTAATGGAACTGCCAAAACACTTTTTAATAATACAGGAGCAGGAACTTATGTTGCAGGAGATATTTTTTGGGGAACTATTTCTCCTATAACTGTCATTCCTAATACGAATTATGAGATAAGTTACTTTATGAAAGACCAAAATGGTGTTTCATATCCACAGGTTGAAACTTGGGTGAATAATACTAAGATTAATAATGCAGTAACAATAACTACAAATTGGGTAAAATATACCTACAATTGGAATAGTGGGTCAGCTACCCAGCTTGATCTGTCGCTCAAAAACTTGAATACTTCAGGTACTGGAAACGATTTTTATATTGACGAGATATCTGTTGCGATTAGATGCAGTGATATTGATACTGATGGTGATGGTATCCCTAATCGATTAGATCTTGATTCAGACGGAGATGGTTGTTCAGATGCTAAAGAAGCTAGAGTGACTGGAACTTTAACAACTGGAACTGTTATCAACTTGGTAGATAATAATGCTGGTGCTGGAACAGCGACTGCAACCACTGCCAATTTTGCCAATTCAATTGCATCAGGGCCTTATGGAACAAATGGGTACGCTAATTCTTTAGAAACCTCTTTGGAAAATGGAGTTGGAAACTATTCAATTACTTATACTACATATGCATTAGATAAAACAAAAGAATTGTGTACCGATAGTGATGGAGATGGAGTTCCAGATGCATTAGATTTGGATGATGATAATGATGGGGTTACGGATGTTGCTGAATGTGGCTCTAATAATTTATTGTCTTATGAAAATCAAGGGACTTTCGGGACTGGAGCTGTTCCTAGAGCATTAGTAGATTATACAATCCCGGGGTATAGTTACTCATCAACCAATACTGCAGCTTCTCAATATGCAATTATTAATAAATCTATGAATGGTGGTTGGCATTCGGCTGCTTATTGGAATTTATATGGTCATACTAATGGATCTTTATCTGATGGATTTTTGGCTTTAAATGGTAGTTCTGTAGCTAATGTTTCAATTTACAATCAAGTTGTAAGTTTAGAAGCAGGGAAAAAATATACTTTTTCTTTTTGGAGTAGTGCTGCTGTAGCATTGAGTGCTGGAAGTGGATATATATTAAAAGGAGAGATTTCGAATAATAGTGCTCCATCAACAATTTTAAGTTCTATTACAACTTCGGAATTATTAACTGCAACTTGGGTAAATACAACCTTAGAATTTACACCTATTACTAGTGGTCAATATTTATTTAACCTTAAATCAATGTCAACTGCATCTGGTGGAAATGATTTTGCTATAGATGATGTTGCTGTTATTTCACCTTCTTGCGCAGATATTGATAATGATGGTATTCCTAATAATCTTGATTTAGATTCTGATGGCGATGGTTGTCCTGATGCAAAAGAGGCTGGGGTTAATGGGACTTTAACTTCAGGAACAGTTATTAATACTACTAATAATACAAGTTCTGGCACTTATTCTACTACTGGTGTTGCAAGTGCAATAGCTGTTGGACCTTATGGTAATAATGGATTGGCAAATGGTGTAGAAACATCAGTGGACGCTGGCACTATCTCTTATACTAATAATTATGATAGATATGCAAAAGACAAGAATATTAGTTTATGTATAGACTCTGATAGTGATGGTATACCTGATCCAATAGATATAGATGATGACAATGATGGTATACGAGATTTTATTGAGCAAGGGTCTTGTCCTGCAATTTCTTCAACTGGATTAACATTTACTGGAAGTACAAATTCAGTTAGGATGAGTGGTGGTGCATTAAATGCAGTTTCCACTACAAATGGAGCTTGGCAAACAGCTTATTCAAATCAATCTTTAGCCTTACCAATACATTTTGAATTTAAGCAAAACAGTGTGAATGCTTATTCAATGATTGGATTATTTCCTGTTGGTGCCACAAAAACCTTATCCAATTATAATGATAATGGATATAAAATATATTTCAATACAACAAGTGTTCAAGGATACATGCCTAATAATGGCATAAATGCTTCAAGTACATACCCCACAAATACATCAATTGTTACAGGTGATTTATGGGAAATGGATATAGATCTGTTTGGTTATTTAACAGTAAAAAGAAATGGAACAAATTATATCGCATTCCAAGCTGTTAATTCAAATTATAATCTAGCGATTAGCTCATACAATGACGCAAATAATAACCCTGCAACTTATACAGATTTAATCATTAATGCTAAGTCAGTTACATTTAGTGGTACTACAACTAATTGTACAGAATTAGATACGGATGGCGATGGTGTGCCCAATAGATTAGATTTGGATAGTGATGGTGATGGTTGTACAGATGCTGTTGAATCAAATATCACTGCTGATTTAATCAGTGGAAATGTTGTTAATGGTTCTATTGGATCAACTACCACTACTAATACTAATAAAGCTGTTATAGTTGGACCTTATGGTTCAAATGGTTTATCAAATGAAGCAGAGTTAATTGATGACAAAGGAATTACTTTTTATAATCCTACATATACTTATGCATTAAATTCAAATACTAGAGCTTGTTTGGATTCTGATGGAGACGGTGTTGGAGATATTTTTGATATAGACGATGATAATGACGGAATTCCTGATTTTACAGAATCAAAAGGTTGTCCTGAAATTAGTAATCTAACTTTTAATGGCACAGCTGTTGTAAATAAGACAGCAAATAGTATATCTGCTTCTTCAACCTCAAATGGTACATGGCAGAATGCTTATTCAAATGAGAATTTTAGTTTGCCTATTCACTTAGAATTTAAATCTTCTCAAACTGAACCAACTGGTTTGATTGGACTAATACCAAAATTAGGAAGTAGAACACAAGGTGCATATACTGATGATGGATATAAAATATACATTGCCGGAACCACCATTCGAGGTTATTTGCCAAGTAGTGGAACAACTCCTACCAGTTGGAGCCCTACACCAGTTAGTAATTCTGTAACACAAACTGATCCAATTCTAGGAGAATTATGGGAAATGGATATTGATATCAATGGCTATGTAAATATAAAGAGAGGTGGTCGCATTTATAAACAATTCCAAGGTGTTGAATCTGATTATAATTTAGTTATTACTACTCCTACTAATTCTGGAGTTGGAGCGATTAGAGCATTTACTGATTTAAAAGTAATTAGCGCTTCTGTTACTACCTCTTCTGGCGTTTTGACAACATGTACAGAATTAGATACAGATGGTGATGGTACTCCAAACAGATTAGATTTAGATAGCGATGGTGATGGTTGTACTGACGCAAAAGAAGCTGGGGTGCCTGGAGTTACAACAACAAGTTCAGCGCCATTTGGGGCGAATGGATTTTCAAACAATATTGAATTGGGTGCTGAAACTGGAACTATAAGTTATACTTCAACTTATGCTTATGCAACAAATGGCTTAGTAAGTCTATGTAAGGATAATGATGGTGATGGTGTTCCTGATTTAAATGATATTGACGACGATAATGATGGAATAAAAGATTTTGATGAACAAATTTCTTGTCCATCTTTAACTGGATTGACTTTTAATAGTTCTGGTAAAGCAGTGTTTACTTCAAATAGTATCACTACTAATAATGCCAACTCTTGGTTCAATATTTATTCTAATCAAAAGCTTAGTTTGCCCTTACATCTAGAGTATAATTTAGCTGATATAAATGGATCCTCCTTTATTGGATTTATTCCAGTTGATTATAATAAAATACTCACAGCAGGTAACTATACGGACGAGGCATATAAGATTTATCATTCTAATGCTACATATTATAGCCAAATGCCTACTCAATGGACTCCAGGCTCTACCACTCAAAATGTTGGGGATCTCTTTGAGATAGATATTAATATAAATGGGGTAGTTACTGAAAAACAAAATGGGGCAATTATAAGAACATTCAATGGATCCACTACTGATTATTACTTTACATTATCTGCTTATAATTACAGATCTTATGCTAATGTCAAGTTAATCGCTGGTGCTGTTGATGGAGTTGCTTGTTCACAATTAGATACTGATAATGATGGTAAACCAAATTATTTAGATACTGATAGTGATGGAGATGGATGTAATGATGCTGTAGAAGCTGGATCGGCTCCTATTGGGACAAGTGTTCCATTAATTGGGACAGTTGGGTCTAATGGGTTAGTCAATACCAAAGAGACTATTGTGTCAGGAGTAGAAACTGGTAAAATTACTTATACTTTAAATTATAAAAATGCAATTACTTCCAATTTAAACGGATGTACAGATACTGATGGTGATGGGGTGCCTGATTTAATTGATGTGGATGACGATAATGATGGGGTACCTGATTTTACAGAGTCTCGTTCTTGTCCTTTATTGACTGGATTAACAATGACTGCTTTAACTGGAGCAGGAATTGTGCCATCTTTTACACCAAATAATCAGAATAATACTTTCACTATTTCAATGACCAGTACAAATGGTAATTGGAATAATAGTTATAGTACACAGTCATTCACGCTTCCGATTCATTTAGAATATAGAACCAATAATCTTGCAGAGGGTATGATTGGTTTTATACCAACATATGGTCAAAAGACTGTATTGAATA
>JACCDW010374118.1_pt1 | contig 14405 bp, 7 predicted proteins | sample 7449781 | NCBI WGS metagenome assembly JACCDW01 (sample SAMN15323449, study PRJNA562643) | freshwater metagenome | isolation source: river surface water | place: USA:Blue River Watershed | collected 2017-08-18
AGTAATTCTGTAAATCCGTTACATTCAAATTCGCATTGTCGCCCGTTGGCGTAAATATGTAGGTGCTGCCACTAAGCGACCAACTACCACTGCTGGTAGCAACATTCGTAATGCGTATGTTGCTATGCTGCGCCTCCACTAAAAAAGTGCATAGCAAGAACATCAGCCCCCAAACAGGCTTGCTCAACCAAGCAAGAAGTCCTAGAAGCTGACGCATAAAATCAATAATAATAGTCAATTTGAACTCGGTCATTGACAATTAAACTAGCACCCCCGTTATTCACAGGATTGTAGGTCGCGCTAGTTCCCGAATTAGAAATAGCGGTTTTTGAAATTCGGACCCCATTAATGTAAATCCGAATGGTTGAATTGACATTGGGTACTTGAGTCAGGGTAAATACCGTTTGGCCGGGAGTAGTAATTACATATTCATCTGACACAAATCTGACCAAACTATAATCCGTATTAATCGTTGCCTGTGAAACTGCGAAAGTTCCATTTCCTTTTAACATCCCCGTTAAACTTGTAGCACCCGTACCACCTCGACCCACCGCAATCGTTGAACCATTCCAAGTTCCAGACGAAATATTATTCACCGCATTCGTCGTACCATTCAAAGTTAAATTACCATTAACGATTAGCGTAGAGCCCAAAGAAGTAGGACCATTAGTCCCTAATGAACTAGCAAAAAACCCATTCGTTCCATTTAAATCATACGTTGCTGTTGTCCCTGTAAATGATTTATCGCCGGCAATAAGTTGATTTGTTGTTAAGTCTACAAAATTCTTCGTGGCCGAACCTGTTCCTCCATTCGCCACCGAAAGAGTTCCTGACAATGCAGTTGTGGGCACCGAAGCCCAAGTTGCTGTACCACTCCCGTTGGAGGTCAACACAAATCCTGACGTACCATTGGTATTGGGATATAGAATCCCCCCAGCGGATAAAGTTCCCGCAATAACCGTATTTCCGGAAGAGGAAGCGACGCTAAATTTTGATGCACCTACAGCAAAATCTGCCGACAATGTTTTCGCTCCTGCCACCGTTTGGGCCGTTGTCAAATCCACAAAATTCTGCGTGGAAGAGCCCGTACCACCTTTGGCAACGGAAAGTAAACCTGAAAACTTGGCGTCTGTAACGGCTCCTGAAGCGATTTTTGACGCTGTTATAGCATTATCTGTGATTACTGGCGCCGCCGCAGTCGTACCTGTTCCACCTAAATCACCTGCCAAACGCACCGAACCATTGGTGGTTGTTGTCGCATCGGACGCTACCGGTAAAACTACTGAGCTATTCGTGCCCGAGATGGTTAATGTTGAACCTGTAAGCGAAAGTGTTTGTGTTTCTGTTAGTAAGCCTGTAGATGGCAACCATTGCGTTCCATCATATTTCAAAACCTGGCCCGTAGTAGGGGCCGTCGAACTCAGCGTTTTCCCTTGTAATTTGGATACCAAAGGAGCTGCCGCCGTTCCACCTAAATCCCCCGCTAACCGAACAACCCCATTCGTTGACGTCGTTGCATCCACCGCAACAGGTAACACCACTGAACTACCCGTACCCGAAATGGTCAAGGTAGACCCTGACAATCCCAGCGTTTGGGTTTCCGTCATGATCGAGTTATTGGGTACGTATGAAGTCCCATCAAATTTTAAAACCTGACCAGTGGTCGGCGGGGTGGCAGCTACTGGAACGCCTTGAATCCGAACCACAGAAGGTGCAGTAGCAACACCGCCTAAATCTCCGGCTAATTGTACTTTACCTGTCGCGGTGGATGTGGCATCACCGACGGCCGGCAGCGTAACAGAACTATTCGTTCCCGAAAGTGTAACCGTGGTTCCCGATAATGATAATGTTTGGGCCTCCGCCAAAACCACTGCATCTGGAACCCAAGCGGTTCCATTGTATTTTAACACCTGCCCAGAAGTGGGTGCCGAGGAACTTAAGGTTGCCCCTTGCAATTTTGAAATCATCGGTGAGGCAGCTGTACCACCTAGGTCACCAGCCAATTGCACTTTACCTTTTGTTGTGGCATCCGCATCGACGACATTGGCATTCACCATGGCCGATTGCACAAATGCAGTGGTGGCGATTACATTTGAGTTATTTCCTGATGATTGGGTGACTGCTGTCGTAGTACCCGGTAAGACGGGTGTACCGGTAAAAACAGGCGAGTTTAAATTCGCTTTGGCATCTAATGCTGCCTGAAAAGCAATTCCTGTTGTCGCAATATCTACGTAATCTTTAACCGCCTTTGCGGATGGGTATTTTTGATTGCTAGTACCATCAGCTAACACATCCGTCGTTTTGTTGGATAGGTTTTCCTTAAGTGCTAAACCAGGAACGGTAGGATTTGTAGCTGTTCCCGATAAATCCCCCGCCAATTGCAATTTACCCGTTGCCAAGGTGGTCGCATCCGGCGTGCCTGTCGTGATGACATTGGACATGGCATTATCGACATAGGATTTTACGGCCAACTGCGATGGATAAAGCGAATTACTCGGCCGTGAATTACCAAGGTCTAATGCTGTCGACTTATTGGAAAGCATCTCAAAACTATTCGCCATCTGACTTGTCTGATTTTGCAAATTGGCGAGTTGGCCCGCCAAACTGGACGAAGCACTCGCCGTATTTTTAATCCGCTCATCATGTTCACTCAAGGTGGAACGAATCGAATTCAGCGATACATTCACAGCAACAAGTTGCGTTTGGGTACTATCTAGTCGAAAGCTCAAATCACTGATCGACTGATCAATCACGATAAACCGAATTTTGTTGGCCTGTTGGTTCGCCTCGATCTTAGCCGCACTCTCCTGTATAGCAATGGTATTGACCAAGACACTTTGCTTGAGCGGATCTAAATCTTTGGGTACTAGATACCCTACATCATTTGAAAATTGACTTAGTTTCGTGGGTGAATCGCGCACATTTTTGTAATCCACCGAGGCGGCATAGAGCGCATAAGGCGTAAAGGTCAGAAGCTGATTGCTAACTTCAGTAAATGTAGATGAGCCATTGAAATTCACACTTACATTCAGTTTTTTGAGGTTCTCATCCCAAATGATGGAATCAAATTGCTTGTATTTTGATTCCCCAGAGGCTGCATTTGAGCCTATATTCCAAGCAGGTATACCTTTTCCAATGACTAGATTAACTAAACCATAGGCATCTGTTTTTGTCGCATGAATTTCCTCAAAATCAATCCCTTCCTTAGAAACTAACGTAAATCGCAGCCAAACATTTCCATTCGCCAATGGCTGACCTGAAATCACCTGACCTGGTATCTCAATCGGATTTGGGTCCAATATGACCGCTTGGTAATTCAAGCCGTTTTGTTGGCCATATGCCACCCAAGAAGTAAAGACCAAGAATAAAATGAATAGATTTTTATACATACGATCTAGCTTATTGATGCAATCTAATTCCCATCGCGAGCGTCATTGGCGCCATATCCAGTGTGCCCGTTGGCGTTGTTTTTGAATAATGAGTTTGATAAGAAGCGACGTGTGCAAATGCACTCACTTGTGCATTTACGCGTTTATTTACTTCAATTTGCACGCCACTAAATAGGCGAAGACCTTTAAATTGTGGTTCCGCCAACAGATCAAAATATCGCGAATCCACGAGCTGTTGGCCCGCCACCAAATACTGCCCCATCACCCTTCCGCTTACCTGAATAGACCAGCCTTTGATCAAAGGAATTCTGGGTCCAAAACCAGCTGATACCCCTACATAATCTGTTTGGTAAGAAAAAGCAATTTGTTGGACATCCCCAATCGAATTAAATTGATTATAGTTCAGCCCTAGGTCATAGTGAAATAAATTTAGAAACTTAGCTATTTTAGGCCGCTGACTAAAGTAAATGGCTGATTTTGAAAATTTGGAAATCAAACGAACGGTGTCCAGCAAGACATGTTCATGGGCAATATCTAGATGTAAACCAGATTGCCGTTTTAATAAGTCAACTGGCTTACCTGCTGAATTCTTAAATTGATATTGGGTGATATTGGAACCGATGGCCCACTTCCAAGCTTGCGCCTGAGTGGAATAAATAGGGACGAACAGCAGGAGAACCACCATACTACGAACGCAGCAAATGGCCCATCCCCTGAGGAATAGATGAATCATGTATCTTAGAACTAGGTATTCAAAAACTAAATCTAGTTAGTTTTCGTACCACGAATTAAGTCATAAAAATCCTGAATAGAAAATTTAAATGGCCAATCAGTCAGGGGATTATCAAACGAAAATGCAAAAAAGAGAACTATTTCAAATCTACATTATAATGTAGTCCTTTATTGGCCCGCTGTGCGCGCGCGTGTTTGATAATTAAATAAGCCACATTGATCATATTCCGCAATTCACACAAAGGAACGGTGATGCGTGATTGTTTGTACAATTCCTCATGTTCGAGGTAGATTAATTCCAAGCGGTCATAGGCCCGTTTCAAACGGCGATCGGTTCGTACAATACCCACGTAATTAGACATAATGGATTCTAATTCACGTGCCATTTCAGTCACTAAAACTAATTCCTCCGGGTGCCGCGTTCCCTCATCATTCCAGTCTGGAATACCTGCTGGAATGTTTTGCGTACCGAATTGACTGATTGATTTCTCAAATGCATTGTGTGCGTAAACAATGGCTTCCAAAAGTGAATTGGAAGCGAGTCGGTTCGCACCATGTAAACCGGTATATGAGCATTCCCCAGCTGCGAATAAATTCTCAATGTTGGTCTGACCATAATGATCGACGATAATTCCTCCACATAAGTAATGCTGGGCAGGTACCACAGGGATCATTTCCGTAGACATATCAATGCCAAGTTCTTGTAGACAATGGGCGTAAATCATGGGGAAATGCTGAAGTATTTCTTCTTTTGGAATATGTCGTGTATCTAAATACACGTGATCTGTCCCGTTGATCTTCATTTCAGAATCTATCGCACGTGCAACTACATCGCGAGGTGCTAAGGATAAACGCTCATCATAGCGTTCCATAAAGGTAGAACCATCCTGATTTTTCAAGATTCCTCCATGACCACGCACGGCCTCCGAAATTAAAAAAGAAGGTTTGTGGCCTGGATTGTATAAGGCGGTGGGATGAAACTGAATAAATTCCATGCCTTGAACGAAACCTTTCGCTCGGTAAGCCATGGCAATTCCATCTCCGGTGGCAATAGTGGGATTCGTCGTAGATTGATATACTTGACCAATTCCACCGGTAGCTAGAAGTGTTGTTTTCCCTAAAAAGGTTTCTACTTTCTTCGTTTTTTTGTTCAAGACGTAAACACCGTAACATTGTTTATTAGGTGTGTCCTTCGTAACCTTCTCCCCTAAATGATGCTGGGTAATTAAGTCGACCGCAAAATAATGGGTAAAGAAATCAACGGATTTAAAGGATTTAATTTTGGCTAAAAGAGCGCGCTCAATTTCGTTTCCTGTAGAGTCCTTATAATGTAAAATGCGTTTATCGGAGTGTCCTCCTTCTTTCACCAAATCAAAAGTCCCATCCGATTTACGGTCAAAAGCCGTCCCATAAGCGATTAATTCTTTGAGACGTTCGGGCGCTTCGCGGACAACCATTTCGACAACAGCCGGATCAGAAACGAAATCCCCAGCGACCAATGTATCTTGAATATGTTTATCGAAAGAATCTTCTGCATCCCAAACAGCAGCGATTCCGCCTTGCGCATATTTGGTATTGGTTTCTTCAGCAACGGTTTTGGTAATGAGCGCAATCTTGATGGGAATCTGCAAATCCTCAAAATGCTGGGCGACTTTTACCGTGTAAGATAAACCCGCAATTCCAGAACCGATTACAATAAAATCATACGTAGGCATAAGCGCTCATTAATTCTACAAAGTAACCAAAAACTGCCGTAGAAATGAAATGTAGATAATTTATTGTACTTTTGCCGACAAATAAACGGTAAACCCTTAACAATCAAATTATAACTCAATGGAATCAAACAACAATTCGTCAAAAATCGCCATCATCATCTTGGCAGTTTTAACAGCAGTCCTAGGTGTATTATATTTTCGTTCAAATCAATTATCGAACGAGCAAGCAACAACAATTGAAGAAAAAGCAACTGAATTAGCGAATACGCGTACACAATTGGATTCGATCTCGACTCAATTAGATAGCAAAATCGCTGAAATTAAAGCATTAGGTGGTCAAGTAGCTGATTTAGAAGCCTTGAAAGTTCAATTAGAGCAAGATAAAGCTTCCTTAAAGAGTTCAAATCATGCAGCGATCGCATCGTATGAATCAAAAATCAAAGAATACAATTTAGTTTTAACGCAAAAAGACGGCGAAATCGTTGAATTGAAAAAGCAAAATGGAATTCTAACGGAAAACAATCAGGTCTTAACTACTCAAAATTCGACATTAAATACGGAGAATTCTGGGTTGAAAAACCAAAACAAATCGTTGGCAGATACGCTTTCAGAAGTTGCTGCAAAGAACAAAGAATTAGCTCGTAAAGTGAGTATTGCTGCTGCATTGAAAGCACAGAACATCCGAGTATTAGCCGTAAATGCCAAAGGTAAAGAAACGGAACGCGCTCGTTTGAACGGAAAGAAAATTGACAAATTAAAAGTGATGTTTTCTTTAGCTACTAACCCAATCACCAAATTGGAAAACAAAACAATTTTTGTTCGCATATTGGATGGTGATGGCGCAACTCTTTCAGATGAATCAATCGGTTCTGGCAAAATAAACTTGAACGGAAAAGATACGCCATACACAACAAAGCAAGTGATTACGTATACAAACGATAACCAAGAAGTAAGTGTAACCTACCCACGCGGAGGTGTTACGTACAAACCAGGCAAATATCAAGTTGAATTGATTTCAGAAGGTTTTGTGGTGGGTAAAGGAGCGTTTGAGGTCAAGTAAGAAGTAAGAATTAAGAGGTAAGAGGTAAGAAGTAAGAGCATTTGCATTAAGCATTAAACTCTTAATTCTTACCTCTTTTTTTATTTCACCTCTTACCTCTCACCTCTCACTTCTCACCTCTCTTTTATTTCTCCCACCACCACTTCGAAAAGCTCTTAGAAAAGAGCAAACTAGCTCCTACGGTTTGGTTGATTTGATAGGAGTTTAAAGAGCCAGCCAGGGAGGTTTGAACATTTCGATTATACGTTTTCAAACGTAAAGATCCGTCCCGTTTGACGAACCACTCCAAGGCCCAATCGCCTAACAAAATCGATGGGCTTGTTTGATTTCGCGCATCCGTAAATCCTCCACTTCGCGTGATTCGTAGTCGATCATTCATATTATAGGACGCCCGTAATTGAAGATTGGATAAAATATCCTGTGTCAATAAACCGCCACCTAAATACACATCTACATTCAAATCTTTATTGATTTTATTAGCCAAACTACTTAATTGATTCGACAACATCTCTGTTACGTTGCCCATCAAATTCCCAATCGCCACACCTGTTCCCCCATACGGAGAGACAAGCTGGCCAAACAACAAAACGTTACTCACCTGACGCGTTAACTCCTGCTCATCGGTTTTGATCCGATTGGTAAACGCTGTCACAGCCCCATTCAAATGTACGTCTTTGGGGTAATCCCGAACACCAATATCAAATGAAACAGACGGAGATAGTAATCGATCCTTTAAATTAATCGTTACGTCCACTGGGTACCGACGCTTAAACTCAGGCAAATTACTCTTGTTTGTCGTATCAAGTAAAATAGGAAACAAGGAAGCATACTGGGTATAAACTGCTTTGATATTAACATTCCCCTCCATCGGATCACCCGTCCAAGAAATCTTAGAACCTCGCTGAATCGCAAACTTCTTGTTGATCAAATTTTGCAACGTAAATGTGTAATCCCCTTGGTCAATGGAATAATCACCATTCATTCGAAAATCCCCCTTCTTATCCAAGGTCATATTCAAAGCGCCATTCCCATAAACCCGCATGATATCACCTTTCTTTTGATCAAACTGAACCTCGCCATAAGCCTCCGGCGTTAAACTCAAATTTAAATCCATGGTAATCCCATCATCCTTCAATACCTCGGTAGTTCGTTTTTGATTCGTAGCCAGCTCTGCTTCAATAGACTCACTCAACAGCTCATAACTATCCTCTTCCTTGACCTCCATTTCTCGATCCAACGGAATAAATAAACGTGTACCACGTTCACTTTTTAAATTGGCATAAATTAATAAATCATCCACCGTACCGGAAATACGCATCGGTCCAGAGGCGAATCCAGTTCCGTAGTAATAAGACTTCGAATCACGTACCGTATTAAGCAACTTAAACCGATTCAAATCTGCTGTCAAATTCATTTCAAATGGCTTGCCTTTCGGGAAGTTTACTGTAGCATTTAAGCGCGCTGTATTTCCCTCAGGATCTTTTAACAACCAATTAACCCCTTTAATCTGACGCGATTGGAATTGCACCGTATCTGAAAAAAGAAGCTGCGTCTTTAAATAATCAAAGGTTGTCCTTCCTCCCTGAACGGCAATTTTACCCGCAAAAACTGGATCTGTAATCCCCCCACCCACATGTAAATTACCAGAGGCTTCACCCAACAAACCCGAAAATAAGCCCGTGGTAAATGGTTCTAAAATTTGCAAATTAGTCTTGTTCAATTCAACTTGAACATTGAGTTTTTCTTCTTCCCCAAAGGGTTTATAGGTGCCACTCACCGACAATACCGATTCGCCCAATCGGTTTAAATGATAGTTCAAATCCATGAGTTGCTGGTCCGCCTGATACGTCCCAACCCCCTGAAAATTCCCCATATAAAATTTATTCAATCGCAAGGAATCGACCGACAACCACGAATCTAAACGTGTATTTTGATACCAATTCTGCAAGCTAATTTCCGCATTCATGACACCCTGTGCCTTCGTAGCAAACAATGGCCCCAAGGTTCCCAATTGAAACTTCCGGACGCGTAACTTAATTGCCTCCGTCGAATCTGTGGAGATACTTCCTTGTAAAGCAATGGATTGTTTTTGGTTGGAAATTAATACATGTTCCGCCTTCAATGATTGCCCTTGAATGTATACACGGTTCTCCGGATCAATCGACCAATCTTGCCCCAAAATACGAACATAGGAATCCTTGAATCGCAAGGACAAACCGTCCTTTTCAAACTTCCAAATCCCACCAAAATGGGCCATATTTTCCTCCCCTTGTTGTTTAAAATCCAAACCAAAATTGATACGATCCTGATCCCACAAGGCGTCTAATTTCAAATTCTCGGTAGGTGTTAAAAAGTTTAACTGCTGCTTGCGCGATTGAAAAATTAAGCTTGATGACACCTCAGGTCCACCTAGAAATTTAGAACTCTGGAATGAAAATACAGACTGATAAAATTTATAGCCACCTAAAACCAACGTATCCGGATAGGCTTCTAAACTAAGCGAAAAACTACGCCCTTTGGTTATATTTCCTGAAAATACCGTATTCCGCCCCACGTCAACCGACGGGAAAAACCGTTCCATTAACGGTCCTATGTGATGGCAGATCACCGTAAAATCAGCAGCATATTTCTGGTCAACCGCATGTACTTTGGTAGCATAGTAGCGATTCCGCTCCACCTCATTTTTCGCAAAATACAATTTGTATTCATCCCACAGTTGGCCTAACTCCGTTTGCATTTTTGTTGGCACAAAATCCCCAGCCAGCTCGACCGAAACAAAAGGAGAACGCAATTGATATTTCTTTTTCGCCCCCCGCGCATCTGCTGAAAATGTCACCAAATCCATCGCTAAATCAGGCTTATTTGGCATTTGCCAAAGTACATCCTGAAACACAGCACGTCCATCAATATCGTCGATATCTTGCAAGGTTATATCCAGATCAAAGCGCGACTTGACGCGCATCGGCTCATCAATTAGGTGCAAATTTGATAAATCAGCGCGGTCCACAACCCCCTCCAATTGATATCTCGGCTTTGCTTGACGCAAATTAATTTCGCCCGTCATTGAAGCGACTAAATGTGAATCTTTCACCGCCACTGTCCCCTTAAATAATTGCTTCTGCAAATTACCTTTCAAGGCCACACGTTTGTAACCATAACGGTTAAAAAATAACTCCGAAATTTGTCCATCGAAATCGACATTTGCCGACTGGTTTGAAAAGCCCGTCCCTTTCAATTTGGCTTCTAAATCAATCGTTCCCACATAGTCCTCCAGACTTAACAAACGACCTAATTTAAACTTGCGCAATTTGACAAAACCATCATATCCGGAGAGCGCCATCGAATCTTTTAAATGCATCCGGACATCTCCTTCCATATACCCTAATCCGGTATTTAACTGCCCAGATGTTTGAAAATCCACATTGGTACCCTTGAATTTACCGCCAAAGGAAACCGCCCCCAATATGCGCATTTTATCAGCAGCAGATTTAGAAATAAAGACCGCCAAATCCTCCGGAATAAATACCGATTGCTTCATATTGAAGTCCATCTGCGTCCGATCAATATTGGGTAAGCCCACAAAATCAAAGTCGCCTCGTAAGATACTTTTTTGGCCAAAACCCAAGGCAAACTGCCGCAATTTGAGGTTGTCGACGGTGCCGGCCAACAAGCCATTTAGCTTGTACATTCCTTTGTAAGGAGCCATGGATGCTATAAACTTGCTAACATCGTCACTTGACAACCGTGAGTTGACCAAGCGAGCCTGCATATTAGCACGCGTAATCCACTGCGTTAAATCATCGATTTTCTTGTAGTTCACCACGAATCGATCAGAAATCCAAGAATCATTAATGCGCAAGCCCAACTGATCAAACCGCATTTGCTTGTCGGAAATCATGAACTGGGTATCCAAGCGCTTGATGCGTAAATTAGTCTGCGGGGCAATCGCATTAAATCCAATCGTTTGTAAACCAATCGTATCGCCTTTGGAATAAAACTGATGAACGACTGAGTTTATGTGAGCGATTTCAAAATGTGATAGGTCAAAATGCTGCGGAGTAGCCGTGTTTTCAACTTGCTCATCGTCTAAAATAAAGGTCCCATCAACTACCTCTGCTTCTTTAATCACAAAGATGCTAGAACCTGTTTGTGGGCCTGTGCTATTGCGATTTACCCAAGCAATAATTTGATCAATAAAATGATTTAGATTAACCGTCCCTTGCTTTTTTTCTAGAATTAAATGAACCCTTGGTTGATATAAACGGGCATAATCCATGGTTGGCCTACCTGTCTGCAAAAACAAATCAGAGATGCTAAAATTAATATCCAGCTTCTCAATGTAGATCATTTCTTTGCCCCAAGGATCTTTCACACGTAAGCCCTTTAAACTAAGCTCATCGAAAAACTTGATTTGAATCCCTTGCAACGTCAGTGGATACCCGATGGCTTTCTCGATTTTAGGACTAAAATAATGAGCTAACAGGGTTTGATTGGCTGGGGCACGAAGGAGAAGAATGCATGTGAAAACGAGCAAAAAGAATCCCAACAATCCATAGAGGACCGTTTTAGCGAGGATCTTTAGGTATTTTACCATGTTTACTATTTTTGCCCTATTTTTGCAGTCCAATGGTCCTACTCGCAATCGAATCTTCGTGTGACGAAACCTCTGCTGCCGTAATGGTCAACGGAGAATTGAAGTCAAATATTATTTCCACCCAATTAATTCATACGGAATGGGGCGGAGTCGTTCCCGAATTAGCAAGTAGAGAACATCAAAAAGCGATCATTCCTGTCGTTCAAGAGGCTCTGCAAAAAGCAAATATAAACAAAAATGACCTGAATGCCATTGCATTCACACGTGGGCCAGGTTTGTTGGGCGCACTGCTCGTAGGTACCTCATTTGCGAAAGCATTAGCACTCAGTTTAAACATTCCACTCATCGAGGTAAATCACATGCAAGCGCACGTTTTGGCGCATTTCATTGAAGACCCCAAACCTACATTCCCCTTTCTTTGCCTAACTGTAAGTGGTGGACATACGCAATTAGTCTGGGTAACTTCCCCGTTGCAGATGGAGGTGATCGGCGAAACGCAAGATGATGCCGTGGGCGAAGCCTTCGATAAAACCGCGAAGTTAATTGGTCTACCTTATCCGGGTGGACCGCTCATCGACAAGTTAGCGAAAGAAGGCAACGCAAATAAATTTCCATTCTCCTTGGGTGAAATGCCTGGTTTGAATTTTTCATTCTCCGGAATCAAGACCGCCATTCTCTATTTCTTGCAAAAAGAGACACAAAAAAATCCCAAATTCATAGAAGAAAATAAGGCTGATATTTGTGCATCCGTGCAAAAAACACTCATCGACATGCTATTGCGAAAAGTTAAAAAAGCGATGAAAGAGAAGCAATGCAATCAAATAGCCATTGCGGGAGGTGTGTCGGCCAACTCAGGATTACGTAGCAGCTTACAAGAATTGGGCGCCGAGTTAGGTTGGGAAGTATTCATTCCCGCCTTTCAATATTGCACAGATAATGCAGGCATGATTGCGATGGCGGGACATTTCAAATACGAAGCAGGAGAATTTACAGATCAAGACGTCGCCCCTCTAGCACGATACTGTTTGTAGTCCTCATGGCAAACCTGACAGGATTGCCATGGCTTGAGGCGCTTTCGCGCCGATTCCCAAGCCAGAATAATTAACCCCAGGTTTTATCCTGCAGGATGTGTTCAATGCGTCTCTACACCAACGATTTTAACGCATTCCAAAACGCCATTTTCAATGGCTTCTCATCATCCGTTAACGTAGATATAAAGCGCGGGAAATAATAAACTTTACTATTTCCGATCCCCACCACTTCTTGCACTTGTAAGCCCGCCAGGGTGTGCTCCCCTAAAAATATATAGCGCGTAGCTTGCGTTTTTTCAACAAATTCAGCTAGTGGAACCTGAATTTCCGCAGGATCAAGCACCGACCAATTCGTTGCCGGAAGCACCATAGGTGGTGCCGAGAAAATTAGGGATAAGCGGGATTTTTCAAGATCAGAAATCTCGCCAACAATCAACCAAGGCGTAGATACGTCGGGTATGTAAGCAGCATCTGACGCTTCCACTGGAGCCTCCACGACCTGACCGGCAGGGCGGTCGGCAGGAACCCAATAGATGACATCATCCACATACAAGGCCGCCAAATCTACTCCCTGATCCATGTTTATGCTAATGAACCGCGCAACACACACGCCTCGCGATCTGGGCCTGTCGAAATAAAGTTGATCGGTAAATCTAAATGTTGCTCTAAAAATTTAATATAAGCCGAAAGCTCAACAGGTAATTCCTCAAAACGACGCATACCTTCCAATGAACAATTCCAACCCTTCAAGGTCGCATATACTGGCTTTACTTTGATGTCCGTGATCTCAAATGGAATTTGATCCGTCACGGTACCATCCGGCATTTCATAACCCGTACATACCAAAATTTCTTCAAAAATATTCAAGACGTCCGCTTTCATCATGATCAACTGAGTTACCCCATTAATCATCATGGCATATTTTAAAGCTGGCAAATCGATCCAACCGCAACGACGCGGCCGACCAGTCGTTGAACCAAATTCACGACCTTCCTGACGCATACGCTCACCCACCTCATCTTCCAATTCCGTCGGAAATGGACCCGATCCCACACGTGTGGCATAAGCTTTAAAAATTCCAAATACCTCACCGATGTTCTTTGGTGCGACACCTAAACCGGTGCAAGCACCCGCCGTAATGGTATTTGAAGAAGTGACAAATGGATAAGATCCAAAGTCAACATCTAACAAAGATCCTTGCGCACCTTCCGCCAAAATCGTCTTACCTGCTTGAATCGCATGATTCACGGAATATTCAGAATCCACCAAATGGAATTCCTTCATAAACGCGACCGCATCAAAAAACTCTTTCTCGGCAGCAGCTAAATCATACTCAAATTTATATACATCCAAAATCGCCTTATGACGATCCACTAATGCCTGATATTTAGTCGGGAAGTCCGGAGAAATCATATCCCCCACACGCAATCCTTGACGTGAAATTTTATCTGTGTACGTTGGCCCAATACCCTTCAACGTAGAACCAATCTTCGCATCACCTTTCGCTTTTTCATACGCCGCGTCTAACAAACGGTGCGTAGGTAAAATAATCGAAGCCTTCTTCGAAATCTCTAAATTCTTACGTAAATCTAAGTTGAAGTGCGCCAAGCCCTCAATCTCTTTTTTGAAAATAATCGGATCTAATACAACCCCATTACCAATGATATTCTGAACTTCTTGGCGAAAAATTCCGGATGGAATTTGATGTAAAACATGCTTAAATCCGTCAAATTCAAGTGTATGACCCGCATTAGGTCCTCCTTGAAAACGTGCCACTACCTGATAACGAGGTGCTAACACATCCACAATCTTTCCTTTACCTTCATCACCCCACTGTAGGCCTAATAATACATCAACTGCCATAAAATTGTAATCTATATGATA
>JACCDW010257505.1_pt1 | contig 14401 bp, 13 predicted proteins | sample 7449781 | NCBI WGS metagenome assembly JACCDW01 (sample SAMN15323449, study PRJNA562643) | freshwater metagenome | isolation source: river surface water | place: USA:Blue River Watershed | collected 2017-08-18
ATTGTATTTTTAGGTTTTTCTTTGACAGATTCTACTTTGGATTCCTGTTCCTTGGATTCTTCTTTTGTAGGAGATTGAGTTTTTTTACTGTTTTCACTTGAAAACTCTCCAATCAACTTCAATAAGATATCAGCATGACAAGGCTCTGGAGCACACCAACATCCAAGAACTTTTCCTTTCAAGCTAAGAAGTTTTTCTTGTAAAGAAGGATCATCAGCAAGTTTTTTCCGAATATCCTTTTCAAACTCTTTGATCACTCTATCTCTTTCAGCTTCTGGATCAGCAGCGGATTTATCAATCGCAAATGGATTGGCAAAGATGGATCCAGGATGAGGAACCAAGATTTTGTTTGTTCCTTTCTCTTGAAGTGTATCTTTGATTTTATTTGCAGTATACTCTTCTCTATATTTCTTTCCTTTTCCTGCGACATAGAGATCAGTATACATATCCAGAAATGGTTCTGAACCATCAATCTCCATACGAATGACATTATATCTTCCAACGTAAACATGCGAAGGATCATTTAACCATTTAACAAGATTATATCCTTTTCCATACTTCTTTTCTAATGATTTGGATGAAACACATTCAACTGACATTGTTCTACCTATTTCAATACAATATTTCCTTTCAATTTTAACAAAAAAAATGTTATCTTTTCTTTTGTTTTTGTTGGATTTAGTTGAGGAGAGATTACTCAGCAGTGATCTCCTTCACGACGATCGGGTTCCAGCGATAGTCAGTGAGACCATACTCCCAGTAGTTCTTGAGCTCATGGAAGTCTCCATTGAATCTCTCGTTATTGGGACCACGAGTCATGACGACCCAGCCGAAATCACCACATCCCTCGTACTCTCCATCTTCCAGAGAGGTTGTCTTGAGATTCTCCTCAATCTCTTCAGGTGTCTCCTCAGTCTCCAGGACCATGTGGATCTGGAACTCATCCTTATCCCACTCTGCAGAGAGGATCTCACCGTCGAAGTAGAGTGACTCTACGAATCCCATAGCATCATTAGTCTTGATATGATCAATGATACTGTGCTCAGCATAGTAGTCATCTGTCCGCTCAAAGGCGAGGGTTCGCTTATTCTCCTCCTCAGGAGTCTCATTGAACTCTGCCGCATCATCGGGGTGATGAGTGCTGAAGGTGAAGTTGAGTGTTACGTTATACTTCTTGGACATTTTGGTGTGGTACAATCCTTTCAGTCAATATAATATTTCAATTTTATTATCAAGACTCTTTTTGTAAGACAACTCATGTATTAAAAAAAGAGATGCTCCAGGTGGGACTTGAACCCACGACTCTCGCCTCACAACGTATACAGTTATTTGTATAAGAGCGATGCACTACCAACTGTGCTACTGGAGCGCTGTTTTCCCAAATCCAACCTCCAACCGTGCCTCTTTTGGGAATCGGACCCAAGACCTTCCGCTTACAGGCAAAGCCGCTAAGCATTGCTTACAAGGCGGATGCACTACCACTATGCTAAAGAGGCAAAAACACTCCTGGTGGGACTTGAACCCACGATCTTGTGCTTAGAAGGCACACGCGTTATCCAACTACGCTACAGGAGCATAACTATCCATCGCAAAATTATATTGTTTGAACATTTTTTATTTTTGGTCAAAGACCCTCACCGCTTGTGGGGCTCGAACCCACGACTGCAGGATTAAGAGTCCTGCGCTCTACCAACTGAGCTAAAGCGGTATACGTTGTACCTTTTGTGAAGAGTAGTACAAACTCAATGCGAAGAATGGGATTCGAACCCATGCGGCTTGCGCCATGCGAACTTGAGTCGCACTCCTTAACCAACTCGGACATCTTCGCTTTCCACAGGATCCATTGATTTCTTTAACAAATGAAATGATATTGCTGTTAGGATCCTTAGCGACTATTTACTGGTAGCCGCTCGGCCAATTTTTGGCACCAGCCAGTTTTGCAAGATATGGGATTCGAACCCATGAGGATTGCTCCACGTCGACCTCAACGACGCCCCTTAACCGCTTGGGTAATCTTGCTCCCGTGAACACAGATTCCATTGAAATACCTATTGTTTTTTGTTTATTGCTGTACGGAATCTTAGATTGTGCGCTTATCGGGAATCGAACCCGAGTCTACGGTGTGGAAAACCGCAATTCTACCACTAAACTATAAGCGCAGACACGCCGATAACGTGCACCTTTGAACTTTTTGGTGGAGATAGTTCTAAACTCAATCTTGGTCTTACTCGGAGTCGAACCGAGGTTACAGGATTCAGAGTCCTGTGTCATAACCAACTAGACTATAAGACCACAGTAGCACCGAATGGTTTCGATCCATTGACTTTTGGGTTATGGGCCCAACGCGCTCCCGCTGCGCTACGGTGCTAGAAATCGGGAAGATAACATGAATGACAGAATAACGCACAGAAGTAAAGTTTTCCCAAACCGGGAATCGAACCCGGGCCAATCGCGTGAGAGGCGACTATCCTAACCACTAGACTATTTGGGAGGGATGCGAAGAGTGGGGTTCGAACCCACGCGTATTTCTACAAGCGATCTTAAGTCGCTCTCCTTAGACCAACTCGGACATCTTCGCAATAAAGAACAGGATCCCATTGATTTCTAAAGCGTGAAATATGGAGTTGCTGCTTGGATCCTTAGGGTGCTTTCCATCCAACACCACCGCACCTTCCAACCTTGATTATTGGATCAATTTTAAGCCCTGTTTTTTATAAAATTGAAATAAGTTCATGTTAGCAATGCGTCACAACAAAGAGAATGTCATCCATTACCGTATTCTTCCGAAATATCATGCATCCACGGTTATATACCGTGAAAGCTGTTCTTTATTGCAACGGTAAAGAAGTAAATATTTCATCCTATCCTGATATCTATCAAATGGCAATTCTAAAGAGCATTAATAGTCTTTGGGACGTGCCTAATCAAGCAACCTTCTGGTTTGAAGCTGAGATCATTCAAGTCTGTGGGTGTTTCAAACGTGTACCTCCTACAGTCTATGTATCCTGCTACAAAGAAGATCTGGTAAAAGCAAACTTCAAATCCAAACATGATATTCCAGTTCGCTACCGCTCTAAAATGTTCAATAAACTTCATACTATCAAACCTGAATACGCAGGAATGAAATCCTGGTGTGAGAATATGCAGGTCAAATTCATCATACCAGATAAATAATAAATACGGATTTCTACGAAATCAAAAAAATCACTAAAATAGAGATATGCCAATACCAAAAACAGTTCATTTTGTTTGGATAAATGGTACGCGAGATTTTTCACAAGGAGAATATATTGCTGTACTTTCTGCTATTTTAAATACATCATATGATGTTGTTCTTCATACAAACTTATCTCCCAAACAAATCAAATCAAAATACAATCCTTATAAACTCAAGAAATATAAGAAGTTTTCTGTACAGAAAGAAGACTTTTCTTTTGGTATTCATGGATTAAAATTAACCTTTGCTTCTCTGAGTGATTATTATCGCATGAATATTCTTTATAAATATGGTGGTATATACTCTGATACAGATATTCTTTGGTTTCGCGACATTCCCCAAGACTTTTCAAAGATTGATTTTTTTGGTTCTTATGAAAATGGGCATCCTCAATACAATACACTAACGAATGCTATTATCGGATCTAAAAAAGGCTATAAACCTCTATTGGAATTACAAAAGACATTTGATGAGATTGTTGAAAATGTCAAAGAAAAAGGAATCACAGACATCAGTGATAAAACAAAGTTTCCTAAGACACATTGGACATTTTTTAAAGCTTCTGTTGATTTTATTCGCAAAAATGCTAAAATGCTTCTTCCACAAAAAGAGTTTTATAGAAACGGAGCAAGGAGAATAGGAAAAAATCTGTTAAAACTTGGCGTGAAGATTGATGACTATGCTAAGAAGTTAGCAGGAGAAGTAAAAGAAACTGTCATTAACATACAACTTGATGATGTGACGGGATTTCATTGGTATAACTATCTTTATGATTTTGAAGAGATTATCCAGTTACCAGGCATGAAGGAAAAAATCAAAAATGTTTTGGAGGAGATGCCTTAATTTTTTTCCTCTTTATTTTTGTTTATTCACTGAGGAGATTGGCGATATTTGCCTTGATCTGCTCATTCAGAATATCTAGTTTTTGTTCATATACCATGATTTCATCTTCTGCGTGAGACTGCCTATCTGCCGCCTCAAAGGCGGCTACAGTATTTCCCTCATGGAGGAGATCGCTTTGGATATCGCGATTGTCTTCGTACATCTTGGCGAAATACCTCAGTTTCGCCTTATAGAGTATACGAAGAGCTACGAGTTCATGGAGTGATAGAGTCTTCTTGAAGTCTTCCTCTTCCTTCATCATTCTTGCATAGTGACCTGGTGTGTTTTGCATCTTGATCGGTGCTTCCTCGGGGTACTAAGTACCCTTGCGCATCAAATTTCAATTTTATTCACAAGAGTAAAAATATTGTATATGTATTCTTATGAATAGTCTTTACCTTTTTAGAGTTTCATGATACTCTGAGGAAGAGGACCTTTGAAGAGACAGAAGGGAGAAGGTTGTAGACGCTGACGATTGAAGTTGAGAGCGGCTTGTACAGTCGTAGGAGTATGTCCTCTATGAGTCTTACAGCGAATGCGAACTTGCGTAGGGCATTGGAAAAGAGGAACTCCCCAACCACAGACATCTTCACCAGTATGATAGAGTCCCATACCTTGAATCTGAATATAGGAAGAGCCCTTCATTTTGTAGTACTCCGCAATGGCAGTTGGTGAGCAGCGAATCCTTTGGTCACGGAAGAATTCTTTTTCCTTCTCCCAAGTCTCATGACTGATATCTCCTTTCTTGAAAGAAGGAATACGTCCCTCAAAGGGTAGGAAGTTAGGAGGAAGACAGGCACGGTGAATACGATTCCGAGGAATGTCTGGAATGATGAGCTTATCATTGGTGAGAACGAAGGCGCGTTGTCCTCCTTCGGAAGTTCCAAGATTCTTCGCTTCAATACTTACCTTCTTTCCTTTCCACATGATTACAGCATCATCCTCTTCAGAGGGTGTATTACTTGGAGTGAACTCTTTGAGGAGAGGAACTTTGGTTTCTTTATCACAGAGACTTGTGAGAACAGCACCGAGTTCATTCTCAAACTTTCCTCCTTTGACAAAAGCAATCTTGCCACGGGACTCAGGAGAAGGAGAAGGAGACGTTAAGACAGGTGTAGAAGGTGGAGATTTAGCCATGTTCTCTACCACAGATGCATATGTCTTGGCTGCAGTTCGGCGAAATGGAACCTTTGTTCCTGGAGGCGGTCCAAGTGCGACCCGCCAGAGGGTTGTAGGTTTGGATTCTTGTGATTTCATAGCGTTCTTGAGTGGAGTCATTCGGTTGGTAACCAGGCGCTAAGGCGCCTTGATTTCAATTTTATTTCAAGATGAGCAAGTAACAAGAAAAAAAATATTTTTTTTCTTTTTGTATTGGACAGTCTTGTACTCTTTTTTTTTAGAGTTTCTCTTGGAGTTCCATGAGTTGCTGATCGATATTATCATTCACGAGATATACGATCTTTGCTTCATGCTTGAGGTCCTTGATCTGCTTGATGAGATCATTATATCGCTTGACAGCATCTGCCTTTTGCTGCTTGAGATCAGCGATGAGGGCAGTACGCTTAGCGATTTCGGGACCTTCCTTACGAGGTACATCACGGAGCGGTTGATGTACGATAGTCTTAGGAATACCCGTTTTTCCAGGACCTGTCATGAAGTCCTCTACCTCTTGGGAAATAGGAGGACGCACGAACTCGAAGTTGATACGGTGGGGGAGATGAGTTTTGCGTGCAGGATCATAGTCATAGATATATCCACTTGTCTTTTTACAGAGACCGATGACCGTCTTGCCTTTGCGGAGATAGAAGTAGGGCTGCTTTCCTTCTGCGAAAGAGAGAAACTCATTGATCTGAGCGATCTGGACCCTTGAGATGTAGTGTTTATCCCGAACTATCCATATATTCTTGGAGAGATAGGTATTGAGTCCTTCCCAGGTTCGTCCACATTGCTCGAACCGAGTCATGAGATTTTCATGGATATCATAGTGGATTCCCAGGGATCCACTTACTGGAAAACCTGTCTTTTCATCACGATTGACATCCTGCCAGAAGAACTTATCGAACTTAGCAGAACCATATCCTGCGATACTGAGAGTCATAGGGACATCAGTCACAGGAGGAGGAGTTACAGTGCTTTGCATTTCAGTTGATTGCGTTGACATCTTTGTTTTGTTGTGTAGGTACTTCTCGAGAAACAGGCGCTAATTTTCAATTTTACGAGTAAGAATATATATACAAGTTCTTCTACCTGGCATACATGAGAGGTAAAGAATAAAAACTAAAAATAAAATTGAAATCATGCAGCACCTTGATCATTAGTATCGCAACTCTCAAAATGAATACATCATCTAATACATCATCTAAGCAAATCATTCGTGGCTACCTCCAGACTCGTGACGGTAAACGACTCGGTGTCCATATTCCTGAAGATACATCAAAAGATGTACAGGAAATGGAAATCTCAGTAAATGTACGTCCATCTATCTGGCACATGATCATCTCTGAAGAGAAAGTCGTTGGACCACAGGGACCCTATATCCTCACTATCTACCGCTTCCTTTTGGAAGAGCAAGTAGCAGGGAAGGATTTCTATCTGGATCGCTACTGCCGAGGATATAAGAATGGAAAACGTGTAGATAAAGTCGTAGCGTTCGAGTACTGGAATGATCGCAATCCTGCACAGAAATGGCTCATGGAATCTGTAGAAGATGGTTTCCTTCTTCATTCCTACTGTCGTCTCCATGAATACATGAAGATCAATGAGGAAGGTAAACCTATCTGTGTCCGCCGTGGGGAACCAGGAGACGTCTTTCAGTTCATTGAACTCTAAGACGAATCTACTCCACAACCTCTCAAAAACAAAAAATAAAAGAAAAAATATTTTTTTTGTCTTGTTAGTGGTTAATAAATCTCTTTCATTAGGCAGTTGGAACAAGGTTGAGATTGTGTACAGTTTGGTTGAACTGGTGAGCCGTCATAAGACGAGCTTGACAGAAGTCAGGGAACTGCATATCTACACGAGTATTTTCAACTTTATCTTCTCTGCGTGCCATATTCTGAAGTTCAAACGTAGGATCATTTTCAGCTAGTAGAGAGGCTACAAGTTGCATTCTGGCTTTGTTAGCTGCCCAGATGGCATCCTCATGTTCCATAATTCGTTCTGATAGTTCAAGGTTAGGATTTTGAAGAGCAGTGCCTAGATTATTTAGAAGAGTATCAAGCTCAGTCATCTTGGCATCAAGATAGGGGACTACAAGATGAGAAGGTTGAAAGGAGAGATCCAGATAGGCTTCGCAGAAAGAATACCAGGCTTCTGCTACATGAAGAATAGGGATACCCCGTGAACCATCTACAGACCGACGAAGCGTGTGGACATAGGTTAGATACTCTTCAAGATCCTCTGCTTCTACCTGGGATGCTTGATCCTCTCGGTCAAGAAGTTGATTTAGACGTTCTGATTTATTCTGTTCAAGCATAGATAGGCGAAGAGGATGAGCTGTTTGGAGTCTCATTCTGGATGCGTTTACACCTCCAAGAATAGAAGGGAAAACAGGAAGGATCATTTCAGCGGAAAGATTGGAAAGAATGTTCATTGTTCTTAAGTTGGATTGAAAAGCCCACAGGGCTTGGCAAAATTCAATTTTTCACCAAGATCTCAAGAATAAAATATCAAAGAACAAAAAAAAATATTTTCTTTTGTTTTTCTTTTTTTTGTTTTTTTATCTTTTTTGTTTATCCATATCAGACTTTATTTAGTCTGACTCAGAGGGAGATGGAGGGAGAGGAGGGAGCGTTGCCTGCTTATTCTTGGTACGGGCTGCGCGACGCTTATTCTTCTCATCCTCAGAGAGCTTGTAGCCTGGCTTAGGACCGCGGCGCTTCTTGGTCTCAGAGTCGGAGGAGGCGACGGTGGATGCATCTCCAGTAGGTCCAGGGGCTGGCTTGTCAGCCGTGCTCTTAGTGCTCACTGCATCATTTGTCTTACTGACGGGGACGCCAGCGACGATGTGATGAGGGAGACGCTTCGAGTGCTCCTTGAGGGCATCTGGATAGGTCGGACGCTTAGAGACACGACCATCCTCTACCGCCTTCTTGAGATCAGCGTTGGAGAGATTGGCGTAGTCGGGATTCTCACGCTTCCATGTGTCCACCATCTCGGCGTAGAGCGCCTTACGCTGAGTGTTGTACTCGGCGATGATGGGGTTGATCTGGCGCTTGGGCTTAGACGGAGCATCAGGATCAGCAGATGCCTTAGGGGCACGCTTATTCTTAGGCTTTGTCTTCGTGGCGTCGATCATGGATCGGAGAGATGCGACTGTGGACTCGAGAGTATCGAGCATGGTAGCGAGATCGCTCATGTTGATATTGTCGGTGTTCATCTTGGTTGTCATCTGTTGTATTTGGAGGTGGTGATAGTTAGTTAAGCATTTCAACTACTTCAATTTTACTTCAATTTGACGAGGTGGTTGATCTGGTTAATCTTGAGGTACATGAAAATATTCTGACTTAGTTAAGTTTTATCTGATGGTTGATTCTTGGTAGATTGCGATCTGATTGCTCTGTATCTCTTCAGCCACATACAATCACCCAGCCTTGCTCTACAGCCCCAACTTGCATGCCCTTGCCACGCTTGGTCTTTTCAAGATCAAACAAGATACTAACCCAACCCAAACCGTTCAAACGCCGCACTGCACTCAAGTTTACCATCAATATCTTAATCTATCTAAAAACCAAAAAAAATACATGAAAAAGATGAAACCGATATTCCTATCGCGCGCAAGAACGAGCGATTTTGGATTAGGTTTATGCCATTAACAAGATCACGAAGATCTCGTGGAGCGGTCAGCTGGGGGTGGGAGGCAGGTCAGGGTTCGGAAGACCTTCAGTGTTTGCGGTGGAGTGCTCATCTGAGATCATCCAAAAGCCTGACCATTTGATTTCATCTTTTCCAACAAACAATAAAGTTTGCTCTTTGTTTCAATTTTACCTATAAATTGACCACTTTTGTCTGTTTATAGATGTACACACGATAGGTCTTATTGCTCTTAAATCAATTTTACAGACGAATTGATTGTGCGCCTACGTCAGTCAAAATACCTCTTTTCAAGATCTTTTGAAGATAAGATCAATTCATAAATAAAATTGAAAGGCTGAGCCAGCCATAGAGTCAGTTGGGAATATGATCTTAAATGATCTGGACGTGTGTAATCTAAAACCTTCTATGATGTGGATGAAGGGGCGGCACACGACATTCGGAGATCTTGGGGAGAGCCCAGATCTCCACGTGCGAATGGTGGGGCACAGAAATATTCCTTTTTTTTTTATCTTGCCAAGAAGGAATATGGATTGGCTCTATGTTTGGTCTCCCCGCTATCGGTTCTTCCACGAGGTCTTATATTCCAGAATCCAGCATCTCCAAGGTCTTCGTGTCCATCCCGTCTTTGCCGACCAGCATCTCTTTAACCGTCTCAGTGAAGATGGTCACTTTCTTGCAGGCATCCCTGTAAAGACTACAGTCATCGTCAACTACATCAGACAGAATCTGGGCAAGACCTTTTTTTTTACAGATGTGGATCTGATCGTTATGCCCTCTTTCACTATCTTGGATCTTCTTCCTTACACTACCAATGAGATAACTACCATGAGAGAGTGGTCAGATAACCCAACTCCAAATATTGGATGTCTCCTCATTCATTGTACACCAGAGACTCTTGCCTTCTTTGAAAGGATGCTTCTTCGTATACTACGAGATAAAGACGCAGACCAAGATGCTTTCATTAAAGAACTATCTTCTTTTTCTGGAACAGTAGGAACCTTCTCAGCAGACCACTTCCTTCAATCTCATATGTTTAAGACAAAGGAGGTTGATCCTTACCAGATGAAGATAGTTCAATGCATAGTAGGTCAAGATAAACCAACTGATATTATTGCAGAGAAAGTCTGTATGATAGACCAGTTCATGAAGATAGAGCCTTTTAAGCAATATCTTCCAGAGGATGTCTATGTCCTTTTGTATGGTAATCAACTACCTCAACCATCTCAGCCACCTGAGGGAAGTTAAAATTGGGCAAGTTCTTCCCTCGTCAGCCAACTCAGTTTTTCCAAATGATCTTCTCAGCACTTCTCTTTGCCCTTTCTCACACTGCTATGAACTACATGAATACAACGCCATCAGAGTATTTGAATCTAACTTATTACAAAGAGCAGATTCCTGATTTCTCTAAGTTTAACATGACGTTCACTTTTCCAACCATCTATAAGAATATAAGTTATCCAACTACATTTCAAACCTTTGAAGTTTCAGAATCACCTTGGGCTGTCTACTATTTCCTATCAGGAGCACTCTTCTACTTCGCCACTGCATGGATTCTAATGTACAAACCCAATGAGTTCCAAGCGATTGATGGCGTAGCTAGTATGTCTGATTTCACGAAGACAAAACTTCGTCAACAAATCTCTTCAGAATATAAACCCAAGCGTGAAATCATGAACCTTGTAGAGAGCAATGGAATGGAGTTTGAAGAGTTTCTAAACCGCATGGTTGGAAATACTAAACGCCGCCGTGCTTCTGTACATTAAAGGAAGTAAGTTCTTTGCAAATCCTAAAACTATTTTTACTATCTCCCGAAACAATTTAAAATTGAATTGTCAAAGTTAGTTTTTTTCATACAAGAATAGATGAAAGAGGACATATCCACGCAAGGTGTAAAGTACATTGGGAGTAAAGCATCTTTGATTCCCTATATTCTTCGCGTATTGGAAAAACATATTCCCTCTGCGAAAACTGCGATTGATGTCTTTACAGGTACGACTCGTGTAGCGCAAGCCCTTCGTGCGAATGGTTTACAAGTTATTACAAGTGATCTTTCTTGGGCGAGTGAAATATATTCTGGAGCCTACATTGAGCACACAGGAAACAATCAGCATCTTCAACCAAAGATTGATGAACTCAACAGCTTGGAAGGAAAAGAAGATTGGATTACAAAGTATTATTGTGATGTGAAGGGAGAAGACAATGCTATTATTCGTGTTTGGCAACCTAAGAATGGAAAACGTGCAGATGCGATTCGTGAAAGAATAGCCAAGTGGAAATATGAAGGTGATCTCTATGATTGGGAATACAAAACACTCGTAACAAGTCTTATCCTCGCCTTGGATCGTGTAGACAATACTGTTGGAGTTCAACAAGCCTATCTCAAAGAGTGGTGCAGTCGTTCTCACAATGATTTGCGTTTAGAACTTCCTTCTGTACACCCTGGACCCAAAGGAAAGCATCTTCGTGGTGATTGTCTTCAACTTTCATATCCTCAAGCTGACATAGCCTATCTTGATCCTCCTTATTCATCTCACAGTTACGCCACCTATTATCATATTTGGGACAGCATTGCTCGTTGGGACAAGCCTCAAGTAGGTCTGAAAACAAATCGTCGTTTGGACAGAGTTTCAGGGAGTGAAGTCTATGATGATTCTATGGCAAGTGCGTGGAACAGTAAAAAAACTGCCCTTAGAGCCTTTGATCAAATCATTCAACGCCTTCCCGTAAAATATGTTATGATCAGTTACAATGATGAAAGTATTGTAAGTATTGATGATATTCAAAAACTCTTGAAAAAGTACCCCAAGGTAATCATTGAAGAGATTGACTATACACGAAATATCATGTGTCAGATTGGAAATGCTGCCAAAGATGGCGATAAAGAGTTTAAAACAAAAAATAAAGAATATATCTTCTTAGTGCAAAAGTCCTAACTTATCTTTCCCCCATGCTACACTGTTTTTTATGATATCCTCAGATAAGTTAACATTATAAGCACGGAAATCAAACAAAGATCCCTTGAAGAGTTCATCTTTATTTTCATATTGGCTGGTTGTATTTTCCCAGTTGCTTCTTCCAAGGTAGTTATTACTTGTATAAGAAGCTTGAGGCAACCAACCACTTGCTTGGACAAATCCTTGTTCTCCATTAATATAAACAGCAATATCTGGACGGAAACTATCCATCGTTTTTGCTGTTATACAAATGTGTGTCCATTTGCGTTTCGGAATCACAGATGGTATCACAATTCGCATCTTTCGTTGTTGTTGATCCCAGATTTCATACAAGAGAGTGGCTTTCCCTGTCTGTTCATGAATGATTTTGTCTGTAACACGTGAAGGAGGTAACTTTCTTGGCATGTCTTCAAACCCAGCGCAGGTAAACTCATCCACGTTTGCGCGACTTTCTTTCATGGCTTGTTGAGGAGATACTTCTTCTACAGGTTGTGCTCCAGATTTTCCAGTGGGTACAGTGGATTCTTCTCCACAAATCAACGGAGGGCGGATAGTTCCTGCATCATAAATAGCTTCATCTCCACGACCAAGAATACCAAGAACTACATTATCTCGTCCAGCCCCATTACCAAAATCTACAAAGTGGGCATTGTTAGTAAACTCATCAAAATAGACCCAAACCATTATAGCTCTCATACTACGAAGTTTGACCAGAGATCCAAGTTCAAGATCAGCATTATCACCAAGGCGGACAAACTGATCAATACCGTTGAACGATAGACCACGTGTTACCACAGGATTAGGAGGAAAGTTTTCCACTTTGGCATCTCCTTTGGTGTAGACTTTTACATTCTTCACATAATCTTCCATGTCATCACGAAGACGTAACCAGATCATACATCCACGATAAAATGTTAATAATGTTTCAATCTCTTTGGGTGGAGCACCATCAATCACCAAAGAAGCATCAAACTCTGTATCCAAGGGCTTATTACATAAGGGTTGCCAAGATCCATCTTTATATTTCAAGATGCGGCAATAGGCACCTTTATTCATATAATCGTCACGGCTCAGACGGAGTCCTTGTTTTACAGAAGGAGAACGATATTTCACAGATGAAAGATTTTCAGTCCCTGCTAATGCACATGCAAAGAACTGTTCTTCATTTGTTTTGTCAATCACCATACGACAGAAATCTTGTTCTACACCAATGCGTTGAATATCAGCATACCCTCGGAAATAGCGTCCATCTTGCTGATAGCCAGCTTCATCATCGTCTACTCCTACATCCCCACGTTTAGGAACAAAACTAGAAAAGAAAGATGGCTTGGATGAAAGCACAGGAATCAATGTTTCAAATCCTTCCCGGATAGTTTGAGGATAGAAGACTTCTCCAGCAGCGAAGAAAAATAATAGAAATAAGGCAAATAAAATACTGAACGTCATTGAAGACTCCTTACTAAATAGCGTGACTCTTTTCTCTGTTTTCTTCCCCCTGATTAATCAGAGACCATGGAAGGTGGAACATTAGTAGCACAGGGAGCCTATGGATGCATTTTTGATGATCCATTGAAGTGTAAAAGAAAACCCAAAAAAGATAAACATGGAAAAGTTGCCAAGTTAACAGAGGATATTGATGCAGAACAAGAACTTTTGATTGCTACATATCTTCGGAGTGTTCCCTTATCGCAGAACTATTTTATTATCGTAGATCCGGAATCGTGTTCAGTAAAAGACATAAAAAAGCAGACGGAAGAAGATATTGATGATTGCCGATTTCTTGATCGCGTGGACCTTCAATACACGAAACAGATTTATATGAACTATGGTGGAAAACCCTTGTATCAGATAAATATATATCCTTCAGTCTTTGATTTTCACAAGTTTATGATACACATGTTAGAAGCTGCTGGAACACTTTTGTTAGCTGGAATCTCTCATTTTGACATCCATCCGGGAAATATCCTGGTTGACTCTAACATGACTGCCCGATTGATAGACTTTGGAATGGCATTCAAAGGTCCTACCATCAAAAAATCAATGATTGATCTTCGCTGGAAAGTCTTGCGATTTGGTACTCCAGAACATAGTGAACATTATATCTCTAATCAAGAACCACCAGAGATTACTATAATCAATGCAGTAATCAATAATGATTATTCTCTTGATGATGCTGTTCAACAGGTAGTTTACACAAAAGATATTTTCGGACAAATGACCAGACCTTTTTTTGGTATCTCACGTGCTCATCAAATGAAAGAGTTCAAACAGTTTTGGAAAAGTAGCAAAGCCTGTATGGAAGGTGATTGGGTACTCTTTTTCCGCACGTATTGGAGTGTCTTTGATAGTTGGTCCTTAGGAACCTTATTCTATACGTATTTGATGAAAGAGCTCTCATTTCCACGCTTTGCACAAAGTGATATTTGGACCGAAAAACAAGTTGCGATTCAAGTAGCACTGAGAAATATGTTAGAGATTAATCCCAGAAAGCGTTTTGATGCTATAGAAGCCTTAGCCGTCATGGATCCAGGAA
>JACCDW011248576.1_pt1 | contig 14400 bp, 13 predicted proteins | sample 7449781 | NCBI WGS metagenome assembly JACCDW01 (sample SAMN15323449, study PRJNA562643) | freshwater metagenome | isolation source: river surface water | place: USA:Blue River Watershed | collected 2017-08-18
AGGAATGACTGAGCGTCGTGATAATCAATCAACCACAATGTGGGGCTTTGGTTTTGCCGCACTTACCTGGTCGTTAATTATGCCGATCTGGACCTTCCCCTTTGAAGTCTTTACCGTTCGAGTTCAATTAGAAGGTGCTCTTGAAGGATATAGCGCGCCTGGCTGGGTATTAATTCTCTACGTTGTTTTTATCGGCACAGTATTTCCATACCTTTGTGTGATGAATGGTCTGCGCAACCTATCTGCGACAACTACTAGTGCCTTTGGTTTATTAGAGCCAATATTTGCAGGAATTGTGGCCTGGATGTGGTTCGGCGAATCCTGGACCACCATTCAATTAATTGGTGGCGTGATTGTGATCGCCGGAATTTATATGGCAGATCGCGCAAGGAGCGCTACTAAATAGCTTTCTAACTATCCTTCTTCGGGATCGCGTTGCTGTGTGAAATCTTGCATTCCGCTATTAACTGGCATATCAACAAAGCGCGCAATATGAAGTTGAGCTGAAACTGTAATCGTGCGTGTTGGACCATTACGGTGCTTAGCCACAATTAGATCTGCTTCGCCGGAACGACTCTGCGGGTCATATAGATCATCGCGGTGCAACAAGATAACAACATCTGCATCTTGTTCGATCGAACCAGATTCACGTAAATCAGAGAGCATCGGTTTTTTATCTGAGCGTTGTTCAGGGCCACGGTTTAGCTGTGAGATTGCAATTACCGGAACATCTAGCTCTTTAGCCATTAACTTTAAGTGGCGAGAGAATTCAGAAACTTCTTGCTGACGATTCTCAACGCGCTTACCTGATGTCATCAACTGTAAGTAGTCAATAACAACGAGTTTTAGGTCGTGGCGCTGCTTTAGACGACGAGCCTTAGCGCGAATCTCCATCATGGAAAGATTTGGCGAATCATCGATAAATAGAGGCGCATTTGAAATTTCGCCCATGCGTCGAGCCAAACGTGACCATTCCTCATCAGAGAGTGCACCTGAACGAATATTATTTAAACCAACTTTTGCTTCAGATGACAACATACGCATCGTAATTTCAGAGCGCGACATTTCAAGTGAGAAGATAACTGATGTTTTTCCATCGTGAATAGAAGCTTGTCGCGCAATATCTAAACCGAGTGTTGATTTACCAACTGCAGGACGTGCAGCAAGAACAATCATATTTCCCGGATGCAGACCGTTGGTTAATTTATCAAGATCGCGGAAACCGGTCATTACACCTTCGATGCCAACGCCCTTTGAGATTGCTTCGATCTCATCGAGTGCTTGTGGCAACAAGGTACTTAGTTGTACATAATCTTCAGAGGTGCGTCGTTCGGTAACTTGGAAAACTTCAACTTGCGCTTGATCAACTGCTTCGTCAACATCGCCTTCGACGGTATAGCCAAGTTGCACAATCTTGGTACCGGCTTCAACTAAGCGACGCATGATTGCGCGCTCGCGAACAATCTTTGCGTAGTAACCAGCATTAGCTGCAGTTGGAACAGAAGAAATTAATGTATGTAGATATGGTGCGCCACCCGCACGGGCAATGTCGCCGCGCTTTGCAAGTTCAGCTGAGACGGTAACTGCATCTGCGGGTTCGCCGCGACCGTAGAGATCAACAATTACATCGTAGATAAGTTCATGTGCGGGGCGATAGAAATCGCGTTCGCGTAAAATTTCAACAACATCAGAGATTGCATCTTTACTTAATAACATTCCGCCTAGAACAGATTGTTCAGCGATTAAATCTTGTGGTGGTGTGCGCTCAAATTCCGGCGCAGAGTAATTTGAATTGCCGCCCTGTTGGCCGCCACGATTTGGAAGTTCTGCGATGCTCACGCGTAAAACCTCCCACTAGATACTGACATTTTAAATACTGACATTTTCGCCAGTTTGAGCGTGAATTGCGCTCAGGAGGCAAAGGTATGAGCGTGGCTCCAGTTAAGCGAATATCCCTGCCTGTGGGTGTGGGTAAGCCTGGGGATAAGTCGGTGGATAAGCATGAATTCCTGTGTATAAATCGGTGGATGAACTGTGGCTAACTTTCCAGATACTCAGAAAATTCGCTATATCCGCAGGTCAAGAGCGTTACATCGCCTTACAACTCTGTGCACGAAAGTAAATAACTATTTCTCAACTGTTGAGATTAGAACTCTTTGAGGGAAAATAAAACGGGCCCGACGCAATTAGCGCCGAGCCCGTTCTAATTTTTTATTTATTCAGCTACAACTGTCAGGGTAATTGCTGCAGTTACATGATGATCTAGTGAGACCTTCGCTGAGTGTGTGCCAACCTTCTTGATGTGGCCAGCCATCTTGATGCTGTGACGATCGATATCGATCGCAACTGCGCTCTTAATTGCTGCTGCTACATCTTTATCGGTTACTGAACCGAATAGACGGTTGCCGGTACCAACTTTTACCTTGATGGTAAGAGTTGCTGCTTCAAGAGTTGCCTTGATTGAGTTGGCATGATCGATATCGCGGATTTCGCGCGCTGCACGAGCACGACGGATTCCTTCGATCTGCTTCTCGCCACCCTGGCTCCAGGCAATTGCATTGCCACGTGGAAGTAGGTAGTTACGGCCAAAGCCATCTTTAACAGTTACAACATCGCCTGCTGTTCCTAGACCAGGAACTTCACGAGTAAGGATGAGTTTCATTTAGTCATCGCTCCTTATCGCGCTGTAGATGTGTAAGGCAGTAGAGCTACTTCGCGGCTGTTCTTAACCGCAGTTGCTACTGAACGTTGATGTTGTGTGCATGCACCAGTTACGCGACGTGCGCGAATCTTGCCGCGATCAGAGATGTACTTACGCAAGGTGTTGATGTCCTTGTAATCAATGTAAGTAACTTTGTTCTGGCAGAAGCTGCATGGCTTCTTCTTAAACTTCTTATTAAGAGCAGCAGCCTTCGCGCCCTTATTCTTAGGCTCTTTTAAAGCCCGGTTATTTCTTGCTCCCATTGTGGTGCTCCTTTTCGAGGGCCCTAGCCTTAAAGTAAAGAACTTCGGCTAGGAATGGATGGATAGGTTGGTTTAAAACGGAGGTTCATCGCTAGTGGTGGTTGCCCAGCCGCCAGCAGATGGTGTTGAGGTTGATGCAGCCCAAGGATCATCATTAAAGCTTTCAGCTGCTGGAGCAGAGAATCCACCATTGCCACCGGCAGCACGTTGTGTGCGGGTAACTTTCGCAGTTGCACTGCGAAGTGATGGACCAACTTCATCAACTTCTACTTCAAAGACGGTGCGCTTCTCGCCCTCTTTTGTTTCGTAAGAACGTTGCTTTAGGCGACCAGAGAGAATGACTCGCATACCTTTTGTCAGTGACTCAGCAACATTCTCTGCTGCTTGACGCCAGATCTGACATTGAAGGAAGAGGCTCTCGCCATCTTTCCATTCATTAGTTGCTTTATCTAAATAACGAGGAGTTGAAGCAACACGAAACTTTGCTACCGCCGCACCTGAAGGGGTGAAACGTAGCTCTGGATCGTCTACTAAGTTGCCGATCATTGTGATTGTTGTATCTCCTGCTGCCATTTTCTTCTCTTTCTCTCGTTATCTACTCGTGGGTGCCGTGCTTGTTCTTTGATTTATCTTTAGAAAATTATTCTGGACGAATTAGCTTGGTGCGAAGTACTGATTCGTTTAGATTTAACTGACGATCAAGTTCTTTAATCGCAGCTGGTTCGCAGTGCATATCTACAACTGCGTAAATTCCTTCAGATTTCTTTAGGATTTCGAAAGACATACGGCGCTTGCCCCAAACATCGAGCTTGTCGACTGTGCCGCCGCTATCTTTGATGATCTTGAGATACGTCTCAAGTGATGGTGTAACTGTTCTTTCTTCTAGCTCTGGATCAAGAATGACCATTAGTTCGTAGTGACGCATGCGTTAACCCGACCTCCTCTGGACTAAGACGGCCACGGCATTTCCGTGACAGGAGGGTTAGTGCTCTCATTTCCCAGAATATATTTCAATGAACTGACATATATAAGAGGTGAAACAAGAGGCTAAGGGTAACTCTTGCCCGCCTCAAAGAGAAAATCGGCCAATTTGCCCTGTGAATCAGGCCTATCTGGGGAGCGCAGAGCGAGCGCTCGCCGGACCAGGATGGCGATCAGGTAGATGGTGGCCGCTATCCGAGCCAGGCTGATCCAGGCATATCCCATCAGGGGTAGCCCAAATTTCGCACCAGTAACCGTGGCTAAGTGTTGCCAAATCGCAACGTGATAAATAACTTCACCAACCTGCCAAATCCAAAATGCATGCAAATCTCGTTTATCAATTATTGCGATTAAGGCAAGTGGTGCCAACCATAAAACATATTGTGGTGAATAAACCTTGCTCACACAGGTAACAGCGGCAATCAAAATAAATGCTAGTTGTGCAAGTGAAGGAATGTAATCAAGTGCAAAGAGAAATATTCCTAGAGCTGCAATGCACGCTAGCAAGAGAAGAATTGAAAGGTAATTTAAATTTGCCAGACCGATACCTAAAGCAGAGAGAGCATACCAGATCGAACCCCAATCGGCGGTTCGCTCAATATTTAATTTGTAGAAATACCACCAACCATCAAAAGTTGTCAGCGCAACTGGCAGATTGATTACCAGCCAAGTAAAGAGTGATATCGCTAAATACTTAACAGAGCCCTTTAAATTATTTCGGCGGTAGAAAATATAGATAATGGCCGGAATTAAAAAGATCGGAATAAATTTAGTTGCAATTGAAAGACCTAGAGCGATTGCGCTCTTATCGAAATCTTTTCGATCAAACCAATAAATCGCAAGCATCATCGACGCTATCGCCCATAAATCCCAATTAATATAAAGCGCCGCAATCACAGCAGGTGAGAAAGAAAGTAAGTAACCAAATTCTGGGCGAATACGAGCAGTTATAACTGCAACTGCGATAAATAAAATTGCTATTAGCGCTGCATTAATTAAGAAATAAGTTGTTGTGATTTGAGTAAGTTGCGCAGTTAAGTACATAACCAATCCAGTTATAACTGGATACTCGACTGGTTGATCGCCACTAAAAACCCACGCACCGGTGCCGAATGAACGAGCAGCTAATAAGCTAGGTAAATCTGAATAACAGGCATGAACATATTGGCCTGGGGTAGCCCAATTAATGGCTAAACATGGGGAAAATTTCAAGAAAGAGAGCAAGCTCGCCAGGCTTGCAAAGAAAAGTACTGCGCGGGTTTTCAAGGTATTACTTCTTCTTATAAACCTGAACGCCGCCAGAGGTCATTACGACTGGATCAACTCCACCAATATTTGCTGGTGCTGGGAAATTTAAAACTGGTTCGCCTTTAAGGGCGCCCTTCATAAATGCTGCCCAGATTCGAGCTGGGAAAGTTCCACCAGTTACCGATGTTAACCCGCCAATTCCATTTAGAGATTGCGAAGCGTTATCTCTAAAGAGAGCAACTGATGCCGCAAGTTGTGGCGTGTATGCGCTAAACCAAGCAGATGCATTTGATTGGCTGGTACCTGTTTTACCAGCAGCGGGGCGGCCAAGTTTGAGAGCTGCTCCACCTGTTCCGTTTGTAACAACTGCCTTCAATGAATGAGTTAAGTCGGCAATTACATCTGCGGAAAATACTTCTTGGGTTTGTGGTTTACCTTCATAGAGAACGCCCTTGTTGGAACCCAATACCTGAGTAATCAAATATGGTTTTGCATAAATTCCGTTGGCAGCAAAAGTCGCATATGCATTGGCCACATCGATTACATGTGGACTTGCGGCGCCGAGAACCACAGATGGTGTTGGAACCATTGCAACAGATTCCGGAATTCCAGCGCGACGAGCAACGTCAACTACATTTGCTGGACCAACCTTGATTCCAAGTGGAACGAAAATAGTATTAATTGAATGAGCTGTTGCATTTATGAGTGATGTTTGTCCCCAACCTTCATTTCCATAGTTAGAAACTTCGTAAGGTTTACCTGCATCATCAAAAGTTTGTGGGCTATCGCCATTCCACATAGAGGTAAGTGGGATTCCCTGTTCTAGAGCGGCAATAATTGCAAAGGGTTTAAAGGTGGAACCAGCCAAAGCGATTGATTGAGTGGCATCGTTTAATTGGCGTTCTACATAGTCTTTTCCGCCATACATAGCCACGATTTCACCGGTACCAGGGCGGATTGCGACTAAACCAATATGCATATTATCTGGAGCTTTTGCAGGTGCTTGTTTATTTACTGCATCGACAGCGGCTTGCTGCGCTTTTTGCACCAAAGTTGTTTTTACAATTAAGCCACCGACCAAAATTTGCTCATCGGTAAAGCCAAATTTAATTAACTCTTTGCGAACCGCTTCGATGATGTGACCCTTAGGACCACTCAATGAACCAGAGGTCGCACGTGGAGTTATATATGGAACCTTTAACTTGCTCGCCTCTTTTTCAGTAAGCCAACCTTTTTCGACCATACCTTTTACTACGTAAGCGAATCTATTCTCAAGTCTTGGACCATTATCTTTGTTAAATGCTGGGTCATATAAACCAGGCGAACGCAGAATAGAGGCGAGAACTACAGCTTGCGAACTTGAAAGTTGATCGACTGTGCGATTGAAATATTGTTGAGATGCTGTTTGCACACCATATGAACCGCGACCAAAGTAAATAGTATTTAGGTAGTTTTCGAGAATTTCATCTTTCGAAAGTTGATTCTCTAACTTAATCGCAATTACTAACTCTTTGATCTTTCGCTGAATAGTTCGCTCAGATGTGAGAAATGCAGTTTTGGCATATTGCTGTGTGATGGTTGAACCACCGCGACCATTTCCGAGAGTGATTATGTTATCTATTACCGCTTGAGATAAACCTTTAATGCTAAATGCTTTATTGGAATAGAAATTTCTATCTTCTGCAGCCATAACTGCTTCTCGTAAATGCAGCGGGATCTTGGCAAGTGAAACTATCGTGCGATTCTGCGCACCGATGCGGCCAATTTCCTCACCATTTTCATATTGTATAACTGTGGCTTGGCTATTTACATATGCATTTGGATCTGGGATTGAAACCGTGAAATAGGCAATTGCAAATAAGGTTGATCCGGCGACAAAACCAAAGCCTCCTATGAAGATGGCGGCCCTAAGTAATAATCGCTTGGAGAGCTTAAATGGCATGGTTTAAGGCTACCCGTTAAGCCCAGTCACTATCTTCAAGTGTTCGCGTGTAACGAGGTGGTTTACGTTCGACTCCATCACCCAATACAAATGAGACGCATAAGTGATTCCATGAGCAATCACGGCACACTTCAACTATATAAACCTTAAATTCGCCAAACTCTTTCTCCATCTCGCGGAGCTCAGCTGCGCTCTTAATGCGGCCTGAGTATTGGCCGAGTTGATCGCCAAAGGTGTAGATGAGTTCGACCATCGATTGGTGTTTACAAACCGGACACGGTCTTGAAGTTTTAACCCCATGAAATTTCGCAGCTCGGAGTAGGTATGGGTCGGCATCGCAGGCATTAACCGTTCCACGAAAGAGCGCAATTAAGGTAGCGCGCTTATCGAGTGAATAATCGATGAATGAGCGTTGCGATTTCATTAAAGAGAAGAATAAAGGGTCTTAAGTAACTACGCTTGCCAATATGAATTTCTGGCAGCTACTGCAGCATCCACGGTTATCGCGCCTGCTCTTGGTGCGCTGGATTGGCCAAGCTACAGATGGAATTTTCCAAGGTGCACTGGCAACCTTCGTTCTCTTCTCGCCAGAGCGTCAGGCAAGCGCCCTGAGCGCTGCACTAGCTTTTGCAGTGGTACTTCTGCCTTACTCGCTTATCGGCCCTTTTGTGGGAACGGTACTTGATCGAGTATCTAGACAACGAGCTTTATTAATCTCTAATTTTTCTAGAGCAATTGATTTACTTTTAATTACGATCTTGGTTTTCACTGGTCGAACCGGAATTCAATTAACCATCCTTGTTCTAATTGCATTTGGCATCAATCGTTTGATCTTGGCGGCAACTTCTGCAGGTTTACCGCTTTTAGTTGATCAACCAAATCTTATTTCGGCTAATGCGATGGCCGTCACCGGCGGCTCGGTATTCCTAGTTCTAGGTGGTGGCCTAGGAATGGGACTCCGAAAAGTTTTTGATTCATTTGCTAGTGCCAATCATGTTGATGCCTATCTAATAATGGCTGCAGCAATGGGTTATTCCCTTGCTTCTCTTATGGCCACGCGATTACGCAAGGAAGAGATTGGTCCGTTAAAAGAAGACCACAAACCAGCCTCGTTTGCGCAAGGTTTTATCGAGATGCGTGAAGGTTGGGATTTTCTAAAGGTTCATAGCGATGCGCTCCGTGGAATTATCGCAAATGGATTTCAGCGCGGAGGTTTAACTGCATTAACACTTGTTGGCTTGATGCTTGAAAGAAATACTTTTAATGATCCAGCTGAACCAGAAGCGGGATTAGCTGGGTTAGCTCTAGCTTTCTCAATCGCTGGTATTGGAATTGTATTGGGTGCTTTAGTCGCCCCCTTTGGTGTTAAGAAATATGGTCGACACACTTGGATGCGCGCAATGATGTTCTTGAGTGTATTTGGTCCATTACCGCTCGCGATCTGGGGAAGTGAAGCAACTTTATTTTTAGCTGCATTCTTAACCAGTTTATTTGGTCAGAGCTTTAAAGTGACAAATGATGCATTAGTGCAATCAAAGATTGATGATTATTACCGAGGCCGAGTCTTTGCTGTTTACGATGTTTTAGTAAACGCCGCGATTGTTAGTGGTGGAGTAATTGCGGCGCTCTTACTTTCAGATTCTGGGCGCGGCTGGCAAGTTCCAACTTTAGTTTCAACCATTTATCTTGTAACAGCGCTTCGCTTACTTCGCAGCGGAAAATTTCTCCCACCAAGCAAGTAGCTCTTTAGTCGCTTCTTCCTCACCAAGCGGGCCGCGTTCTAAACGTAATTCCAATAAGAAGTCGAGCGCCTTTCCAACCGTGGCTGAAGGCTTTAAATTTAATAATTTCATTACTGCAGCACCATCTAAATCTGGGCGAATTTTATTTAGCTCCTCGGCCTCCATCAGGCGAGCGATTCGTTCTTCCAGTGATTCATATGCCTTAGCTAAGCGTTCGGCTTTGCGAACATTTCGAGTGGTGCAATCGGCTCTAGTTAAAACATGTAAATGTGTTAATAAATCACCGGCATCACGCACATATCTGCGGACAGCAGAATCAGTCCATTCCCCATCGCCATAACCATGGAATCGCAGGTGTAGCGCTGTTAGCGTTTCAACTGATTCGACGATCTCGCTGGAGAAACGTAAAATCTTTAAACGCTCGCGTGCTAAACGTGCGCCGACAACTTCATGGTGGTGAAATGAGACGCCGCCTCCATCAATTAAGGCACGAGTCTTTGGTTTTCCAATGTCATGCAGAAGTGCAGCAAGACGAATAATTAAATTTGGTCCGCCCAGACGATCTTCTTGAGCAATCGCTTGCTCAAGCACTGTGATTGAGTGCTCGTAAACATCTTTATGGTGGTGGTGTTCATCGATTTCCAATTTTAATTTTGGAATCTCAGGGATTACTAATTTGGCCAACCCAGTCTCAACCATAATTGTTATACCGCTGCGTGGGTTTGCTGACATCAACAACTTAGAAAATTCATCTCTTACGCGTTCGGCGGAAACTATAGAGATTCGCTCAGCCATATCTTTCATGGCTTGTAAAGTACTTTCTTCAATTGCAAAGTTAAGTTGGCTAGCAAAACGTGCAGCACGCATCATGCGTAATGGATCATCGGAGAAAGATTGTTCAGGCGTAACAGGAGTTCTAAGAATTTTCTTAGCAAGATCAGATAGACCATCAAAGGGATCGATAAATTCTGGTGTCGTTGTTGTTAATTCAAGTGCCATGCAATTAACGGTGAAGTCGCGGCGAGATAAATCTCCGGCAATATCTTTTCCGAATTCAACTTCAGGCTTACGGCTCTCTAAATCGTATTTATCACTTCGGTAAGTTGTAACTTCGACAGTTGTGTCGCCGCGCTTTGCAGCTACCGTTCCGAATTCGATTCCGGTATCCCAGATATTTTCGCCCCAACTTTTTAAAATCTTTTTACTTTCAAGAGGCAGGGCATCTGTTGTGAAATCTAAATCATTTCCCAGTCGACCTAGAATTGCATCGCGCACCGGTCCGCCAACTAGTGCCAATTTATAGCCGGCCGATTTATAGGCAGCCGCCAGCGAACTAGCAAGGGGGGCGCGTTCAATCAGAGAGCGAATAGCTAATTCGCCCGCGGCGCCTAATGGACTCGTCACAATAGGTAAGGCTAGAGGACTACCCTTGCACTATGACCCCGGCACCTAGTGCGGGCAGCGAAAGTACGAAGAAGAAGCGGCGACGTAGACGTCCCGGCAATCGCGCCCCACAAGCAGTATCACAAGTTTCGACCCCTAGCGATGGCGCTGTGCCTACCCAAAAGGCGGCGCCTAAGAAGAGCCCGGAACGTCGTCCATACGCCAAACGTGTAGATGAAGTTAGCGCTGGTGGTTTAGTAATCGATTTCTCTGGAACTCGCGGGCTACTAATTGGTCGAATTGATCATAAGGATGCTTCACGCGAGCGACTTCTCTGGTCGCTACCTAAGGGTCATATCGAAGCTGGCGAGACTCCAGAGCAAGCGGCGATTCGTGAAGTGCAGGAAGAGACTGGAATTACCTCCGAGATAACTAAATCTATCGGGGTGATTGATTTCTGGTTTATGGCTGGTGGAAAGCGAATTCATAAAACTGTTCATCATTTCATCTTTAAAGAGGTATCGGGTGAACTAACACCTCAAATAAGTGAAGTTGATGAAGTTTCCTGGTTCCCGCTATCAGAAATAATTGATCGTCTGGCTTATCCCGATGAGAAGAAGTTAATTGCTAAAAGTGGCGAGATTAATTTATGAAGCGCATCTGGTTATTAATTGCATTAATTCTCGGTGCACAATTTGCCTTTAATCCTGCAAATGCAGATGATGGAAAAATAATTCGCTTGGTAACAGAACCTAATCGAAACTTTAGTGGTTACTTTTATAGCGATGAGCTGGCTACCAGACTCGCTCCGACAGGTGATTTAGGTAAATTAGTTTTCTATCCAGCTAATCGACCACGTACCTGGGTTGTTGATGCTGCTTTTATAGATGATGTAATTGCGATGAGCGATAAGTACACCATTGGCTTAGTTGATGGCGAGAAAATAAAAGGTGAAAATTCGGTAATTGCTTCAAATTGGCTAAATCAATTTGCATTTATTTCTACAAATGACCAAGTTGTTGCCCTTCCTTATGGCAACCCAAATTATTTAGTCACTAAAAATTACGCTCCGGGTGAGTTAAATTATTACTACTCCAATGCCAAAGACCGTCTAGAAAACCTTTTAAATCGCGCTGTTTTAAGCGATAAGAGCGGGAAATATAGTCAAGGAAAATTAAAGAGCTCCAATTCGCTGCGGTTAACTTACTCGGAGAATAGAAGGTTAATCACAAATATAGATCGAGTGGTAGATGCGCCTGAATTAACCACCTTACGTCTGCAGCTAGCAAGATTACTCAACTCTTCGATTGATTCAGAATTTAGAGATCGAGTAATTAAGAGCGCTGAGAAAGAAGTTCAGGTTGCCGTTCGTAAATTAAGAGTTGTCTCTGGTCGCTATCGTTTAACTTCTGCTGAAGTGAAACTGCCAATTACTTTAGTTAATCGTTTCAGTACTCCGGTAAAGATCTCTTTGGAATTATTGCCCCGCAATTCCAGAATCCAGATTCAGGGAGTGAAGAATATTCTGATTCCAGCTGATTCAAATATGCAACTCACTCTACCCGCTAATGTAATTACTCCTGGCACAGTTACCGTGGCAGCGCGGATGGTTGATTCAAAAGAAGTCCCAATTACCAAGTTCGCTCAATTAAATTTAAATCTTTCAATAGTCGATGCTCGAGTAGCTTGGTTTACTTCTAGTGCAGCTCTTCTTCTCTTTCTTGCAGCGACCGCCCAAACGGTACGCCGAATCCGACGGGGTCGTAAATGAAGCCGACTGATCTTTATCGTGCCTCCAGCATTATGGCTATCGGCACAATAATTTCTCGGATCACTGGATTTATTCGCGGGGTTTTATTAGTAGCTGCACTAGGTACGGCTTTGCTTGCTGATGGCTACAACGTTGCAAATACGATGCCAAATATTATTTACAACCTGGTCGTAGGTGGTGCGCTAACTGCGATCTTTGTTCCACAACTAATTAGATCTTTTGGCGATGAAGATGGTGGGGTGGGATTTGCATCCCGATTGGTAACCACAATTAGTGCGCTTCTCTTGGCGTTAACTGCAGTAGGAATGTTATTTGCTCCGGTATTGGTCCGTATTTACGCTCCGGAATTTACAACTGCTGGTTTTGAAAATGAGTACTCAATAACTGTGGCATTTATGCGTTATTGCCTGCCTCAAATCTTCTTCTTAGGCCTCTATGCGATGTTAGGACAGGTGGCTAACGCCAGAGGCTCTTTTGCCCCTTTAATGTGGGCTCCAATTTTAAATAACCTCGTGGGGGTAATTCTCCTAGCTGCTTTCTTGATTTTAGTGCCCGAAATTAGCGCCGACACAATTACCGATACCCAGGTGGCTGTCTTAGGTTGGGGAACCACGCTTGGCGTTGTTGTTCAAGCTCTGGTTCTAATTCCGGTTGTAGCCCGAACCAAGATTAAATTGAAGTTGAAATTTGGCTTTGCCGGCTTAGGTAAATCTTTTAAGTTGGCTGGTTGGACCCTGGTTTACGTTTTAATTTCGCAACTAGGTTATTTAGTAACTGTAAATGTTGCGACTAGCGCTGCCGTAAGAAGCGCCCAAGAGGGAATCACTCGCGGAGTTGGGTTTACACCTTATAGTAATGCATATTTGATTATGTTGTTGCCTTACTCGATTGTGACAATCTCGATTATTACTGCGCTTCTGCCGCATCTTTCACGTCTAGTAATTGCAAAAGATTTTGAGGAAGTTAAAGCTCAATTAATACGTGCTATTCGCTTGGTCGCAGTAATAACAATTCCTAGCGCAGTTGGGTTAGCTTTCTTTGGACCGTTAATAACCGAGGTGCTTTTCTTTGGGATCGGACGATCCGATGCCTCATATATTGGTTATGTACTTTCCGCACTTAGCTTTGGTTTAATTGCTTTTTCAATCAATATTATCTTGGTTCGTGGTTTCAATGCTTTTGAAGATACCAAGACTCAAGTTATTTCGATCTTGATAATTAATTTAATCTCTGTCGCGTTATCTTATTTATTCTTAAATACCATCGAGAATGAGTATGTGACTGTATTTCTAGGTTTAGCTTTCTCTATTAGCTACATCGTCGGGATCGTGATCACAATTAGCTTGATTAAAAAGCACATTGGCAAGATGCGTTATTCACTTTTTATTGGTCAGCATTTCAAGTTGATTCTCGCCTCGGTAATCGCAATGGGCCCTGTTTTTATAGCTAGCCAACTCTTTGATTGGCATGGCCCGTTGGCGCTTCTATTGATTCTCTTGGTGAGTGCAGCTGGTTACTTCTTGGTTGCCAAAGTGATGCGGATTGCCGAGATTTCAATGATTATGACCTTGTTGCGCTCTTCACGCGGCACAGCCAGTAATAAGGAATAAAAAGGGTTAAAGAAAGGTTATGGTGAAGCCATGAGTGATGTAGCGAATTTAGTAATTGTTGGTTCAGGACCTTCGGGCTATACCGCTGCAATTTATGCAGCACGCGCCCAATTGAATCCAATTATTTACGAAGGTTCAGTTACCGCCGGCGGCGCACTTATGAATACCACTGAAGTTGAAAATTTCCCTGGTTTTATTGATGGCATTATGGGTCCAGATCTAATGGATGCTATGCGTAAACAAGCAAAACGTTTTGGTGCAAATTTAATCACTGACGATATTGTCGAGATGGATCTAACTGGTCCAGTTAAAGTTTTAAAAGATGGATCTGGAAACACCGTTAAAGCTAAAGCCGTTATCTTGGCTATGGGTTCGGCCTATCGCGAGATCGGTCTTGAGAATGAAAAGCGTCTATCTGGTCGCGGTGTTTCATGGTGCGCTACTTGCGATGGCTTCTTCTTCCGTGATCAAACAATTGCTGTTGTTGGTGGTGGAGATTCAGCAGTTGAGGAAGCAACTTTCCTAACTAAATTTGCGAGCAAGGTTGTTTTGATCCACCGTCGCGATTCGCTTCGCGCCTCAAAAATTATGGCTGAACGCGCGCTCTCTAATCCAAAGATTGAAATGCTCTGGAATACCGAAGTTGTCGATGTTCTTGGCGCTGAAAAGGTTGAAGCTCTCTCACTGAAGAACACAGTCACCGGCGAAGTTTCAAAGCGAGACTTCACTGGGCTCTTTGTCGCGATTGGTCACGATCCG
>JACCDW010095021.1_pt1 | contig 14399 bp, 12 predicted proteins | sample 7449781 | NCBI WGS metagenome assembly JACCDW01 (sample SAMN15323449, study PRJNA562643) | freshwater metagenome | isolation source: river surface water | place: USA:Blue River Watershed | collected 2017-08-18
ATGTCGTACCAGCAGGCAGACGATCTTTCACCGTCACCGACGTACCCGACGCCGTACCACCGCTGTTGCCGATCGCAATCGTGTATTCGACCGTGCCGCCCGTCAGTACCGTCGCCGTACCGGTCTTCGACAAAGTGAAATTGGAGGGAGAGCTAACCGTTGTCGTCGCACTCGCACACTCAGCCGAACTGCAGGTTGCACCCGGTGTCGGCGGCGTGGATCCACCAGTCGGATCGACAGATGCGTAATTCGTGATCGTCCCGGACGAGCTCGGCGCGGTAGTAGTCAGCGTGAAGCGAGCCGTCGCGTTCTGCGCGAGCCCACTCGACAAAGTCACACTACAAGTTAACAGCGCACCAGCACTCGACGGCAATGCTCCACAGTTGACCGCTGCCACCCCAGTACCAACTGATACCGCGGTAGCAATAACGCCGCTCGGCAATTGATCCTTAACGGTTGCAGTCGTACCGGAGGTTGACTGTCCCGTATTAGTAATCGTGAGTGTGTTAGTAACGGAACCACCGGGCAGCACGCTACTCGTCGACGACTTACTCAGCGAAAATCGCGGATCGCCGACGAGAACTGAATTCAACGCGCTATCGACGGGGTCGCTGCTGGTTCCGTAAGTTCCGCCTTGCGTGAACACGCTGGTGTAACCCGAGCGCACCAACAAATACGCTCCCTCACCCGTATCGCCGGTACCAATCTGACCATCGTTACCAAACGCATAAAAGTAAAATCCCTCGACAACGCTTCCCGACTTAAAAAGTCGGCTAACTACGCCGTTGATCGAAACCGACGCTCCGTTTGAGGCGACGTAAGAAACAACGCCGTTGACATTGTTTCCATTGAAAGTGGGATCCGTCGGCGGAGTGGAAGTAAATCTGAAAACCGTACCCGTGATTGGCTGCACATTCTGTAGCTGTTGCGCCTCCTCCGAGAGACTCGACGGGGTACCCGAATACAGCTGAACAAACGAAATTTGTGCGGCGTGGAGAACCGAGGGAGTCACAACAAGTATCGCCGCCAAGACGACAGTGATTCGCACGCGAACGGCAAATGATGTCATGGCACAGAGAAGCGGCTTAATCATCCAAGACTCCAAGCGCAGAGATCGGAGCGAGGCAAAAAGAGGGATTAAACTTCGAAGGCGCCGAATGACTGCGCTTCAACGACCTCTACCCCGCGATCGACTCTAGTTGTTTAATTAGCTGTTAAACGTCTGCGACGCGGTCCGCCCAAGACGAGCGTTAGCGAGCAGTGTTTACGCCGCGCGGAGTCTAGTCCCCGAGCCGAATTGTCGGTATACGACCCTCGGATGATGTACTTAAGTATTATGTTCGCGGTAGCCTAGCTGCATGGACGTACACAACTCGGAGAAAGACTCCGCGCGCGGGCATGTTCATCTAATCGACGACGATAAAGCGCTTCGCGAAACGTTCTGCCGCTGGCTAAGCAATCGCGGCTTCGAGGTGACAGACTACGAAAGCGGTGCGGATTTCTTGACCCGCCACCAGTCACATTTCCCGGCCGTTATCGTTCTGGATATGCGAATGCCGACACAGTCAGGTCTCGACATCTTGAAATCCTTACGCCGAGGCGGAATCGACACGCCAGTCGTCTTCATTAGCGGCGAATCTACGGCGCCAGAGGCAGTGAGCGCAATGAAGCTTGGCGCGATAGACTTCATTTTCAAACCCGCTCCGCTCGAATACGTTCTGCACGCTATCGAAGGAGCTATCGCGAAAAATACTCAAGACAGAAGATCCGGGCTTGAACGAGCCAACTTCATCAAGCGCTATGAAACGCTGACACCACGAGAGCGCGATTTATGTCCATACATAGCTCGCAATGACAAAAACAAAACTATCGCCGCCGCTCTTGAAATCAGCGAACCAACGGTAAAAATTCATAAATCTCGAGTGTTAAGAAAACTCGGATTCTCGTCTGGACCAGAACTCGCCCTCGCACTTTCCAAGTTCCGAATCAATGAGACCGAGTAAGCGGGATTTTCAGACAAACTTCGGTTCCGCCATCAGCGCTTGCTACCGACAGTGATCCACCCCACATCAGCAAAATCTGTCTTGATATGACAAGGCCCAGCCCCATTCCGCCGCTAGTCGAGAGCGCACCAAGCGACTGAAACGACGAATCGAACTCAGCGGGAAACCCACCGCCGTTATCCCATACCGCTAGCGTAAACCAATTTTTCTCGCCGACTGACTCTCGTTCAGTTGTGACGCGCATCCTAGGATGAAAGTTTGCCTGTCGAGTCGCCACCTTTTTAAGAGCCGCAATAGAGTTTGCGAATAAATTAAGAATCACTCGATGAAACAAGACCCCCGTCACCGACAGAACCTCATCGGATCCGAACGAAGAAAGATTGAATACCAATTCGACCCTATCAGCTTTAGCTTGCGATTCAAGCATGGGCCTAACGGCATCAAGCGCCTCGATTGGAGCGACTTTCGAGTCGGGCACCGACACGTTAGTCAGCAGGGATCGAATCGAGCTGATAATTTCACCGGTGAGACGCGAGTCTTGTGCGATGTCAGTTACTGCTTGCCGCGAGGACCAATCGGATAATGAATTTGCTCTCGCAAGTAAATCTGAATTGATCATTATCCGCTGCAAAGGCTGACTCAGCTCATGAATTACGGCAGCATTGAAGACCCCCACGTTGTTCAGTGCCTCGAAACGAGAATGCCGCATGATTAACTGATCACGCTGTCGGACCAACTCCGTCAGCTGCGCACTGACCTGCTCCGCCGCCCGTCGCCTCTCGACCTCTGCGGCGTGCGTCGTCGCAGCCGCCACTTGGGACCGCCTGGAAACATCCAAGGAGTAAGCCCAAAAACCAACGCTGAACAGCATCACCCAGAGAATATTTGCCAAAAAAATCACAAAGCCCTCCAGCGACTGGAGATTTGGCATCAATATCGCACCGGTGGATTGAATAAATACCGCCTGGAATACATTAGCGAGAACAAGCACGACTACCGCTGCACCCATGCTCGAAATACCGCGACTGTCTACTGCCTGACGAGCCGCTCGGATGTTAAAAGTCCAACCTACTTGAATGAATATCAACAGCAAGTGGTGAAGTGTCGCGCCGCGAGGCCCGATATACCCTTCGATGCCCAATATGATCGGAACGGCAATCAACACCGACGTCCAAAGTAGGTACTGCGGTTTACAGGCGGGGTCTGCGATTCTTCGTACGAATTCGTTTAAAAAGAGGATTGCAAGGCAAGCAAAAAAGCGCACTAGTAAAAGTCGCAGTGAACTTGGCAGCTCTGGAATAAAAAGATAAACGGCTACCGCCAGCGCATAAAACATGGAGCCGAGCGCATACAAGCGACTCGAGCTGTCACGATGCGGCCCCGACACAGCCCAGCTAATAAAGGGCAGTCCAGCGACAATTACAAAAGCGACTATTGCGGCGTACAGCATAACCGACTTCCACCGGAAAACACTGGCCCAACAGGGATTCCAGCAGGGCCGCCAGTTCTTGGGTCAATAATAAATGGATAACCTCGGTCGAGCACGCATATCAAGATCTTGCTCCCCCATGTCGGTCTGGAGTTAAACGTACTGATTTGCCTGAACGGTTATGCCATTGTTCGAAAGTGCAGACACGCCTTTCAGTATTCACTCTTGATCGCCTGTGCAAGTCCTACGGCACAGGCCCCGCTGCCGTGCACGCATTGCGCGGTCTCGACCTGACGATTTCCCCAGGTGAACTGCTGGTTCTGCTCGGACCTTCAGGCTCAGGCAAATCGACGTTGCTGAACATCCTAGGTGGTCTCGACCGCCCGACGTCCGGTAGCGCGTGTTTCGGTAATCTCGATCTGGCGACGGCAGACGACGACACACTGACCGAGTACCGACGTCGCCACGTCGGGTTCGTCTTCCAGTTCTACAACCTGATAGCGAGTCTGACCGCTCGCGAAAATGTCGAATTGGTGAGCGAGATCGCTGACGCGCCGATGTCGCCAGACGAAGCTCTGCAGTTGGTCGGACTCAAGGAACGTACTACGCACTTCCCGGCGCAGCTGTCAGGCGGCGAACAACAACGTGTCGCCATTGCTCGGGCGATCGTGAAGCGTCCGACCGTGCTGCTCTGCGATGAGCCGACCGGCGCTCTCGATGTGGCAACCGGCGTCAAAGTGCTCGAATCGTTGCTACACGTCAATGAAACTATCGGCACCACGACGCTGCTCATCACCCACAACTCGGATATCGCCCGAATCGGCGATCGTGTCGTTCACTTTGCCGACGGCATGATTCGCGCGGTGGAGGTCAACGCCCGGCGAGTTGCGCCGAGCCAAGTCCGCTGGTGAGCCCACTCCATCACAAATTGCTTCGCGATCTGCGTCGACTGTGGATCCAGGCGATCGCTGCTGGAACGGTACTTGGCTGCGGGATCGCCATCTTCGTCATGTCCATCGGGACTTATGCCTCGCTGGAATCGGCGCGTGACGACTACTACCGAAAGTCGAAAATGGCCGACCTGACCACGTCCCTGGTCAGAGCGCCTGAAAGCATGGCGCCGTTTCTGGCACTCATTCCCGGTGTCGCCGCCATCGAAACACGTACGGTGGGCTTCGGCTTGATCGACTTGCAGACAGTCGATGAACCGGTCACCGCACAACTGCTATCTCTTCCCGAGGGTCGACGTCCTACGGTCAACGATCTGACCTTGCGAGCCGGGCGCTGGCCCGAGACACGTCGACCCAACGAGGCCTTGGTCAACGAAGCCTTCGCCACCGCGCACGGCATCGAACCCGGTGGAACGATCTCACTCCTAATACGCGGCGAGCGAAAGCGCTTCACCATCGTCGGCGTGGCTAGCAGCCCCGAATTCGTCTTCGCGGTCGCGCCAGGCAGCATTCTGCCGGAGCCCGGACGATTCGGCGTTCTGTGGATCCATCGCAGCACGCTCGCCAGTGCCCTCGAACTCGATGGCGCCTTCAATGATTTGGTGCTGCGCTTATCCTCGGAAACGGCGCGTGCCGCCGTCAGCGCCACCATCGACGAGCGTCTGAAGCGCTACGGCAATCGCGGCACATACGGACGCGAACGGATGCTGTCTGCACGTTACTTGAGCGATGAGCTGTCACAACTGAGAACACTGGCTAGCATCTTGCCGCCGATTTTTCTGCTCGTCGCCGTGTTCCTGATCCACTCGATCCTCGCCCGCCTAGTCGGAATGGAGCGGTCGAATATCGGGCTGCTGAAATCGTTCGGCTATAGAAACTGGGCGATCGGCTGGCATTACGCCCAATTCTCGCTCGCATTTTCCGTGGTCGGCATTGCGATCGGTATCTCGCTTGGCATTGTGGTCGGCCAATACATGACAGGCGTGTATCGCGAGGTGTATCACTTTCCGACCCTCGACTTTCGAGCAGATGCGTTGACCTTCGTCGGTGCTGCTGCAGTCGGCCTGCTCGCCGGTCTATTGGGCGCATTCAGCGCAGTCCGTCGCGCGACGGGGCTCGCACCGATCGTCGCTTTATCGCCACCGACACCGACATCGTTTCGCAAGCTCAGCAGTCGGATAGAGCGGCGACTGGATAGCCTGTCACTGCGCTCGCGTATGGTGGTGCGACGGCTATTCCAGTTCCCGCGTCGCAGCGCGATGACCATCATCGGAATTGCACTCGCATTGGCCTTGTTGATCATGTCCGAGCACTTCCCGATCGCCATCAGTCGTCTACTCGAACTGAATTTCGGTACTGCGCAGCGTATGCACGCGACACTCACCTTCGCCGACCAACGCAACGAGACCGTGTTACGCGAGATTGCCCGACTTCCCGGCGTCGTCATGGTTGAGCCGATGCGCGTCGCGGATGTTTTCTTCTCCAGTGGCCATCGTCGCGAGCGCGAAGTCATCATCGGGCTACCTCAAAACGCCATGCTCAATCGACTCGTCGAATCGAGTGGATCGATCGTCACACCAGACAAGACGGGACTGACACTGTCGACAAGTCTCGCGCGAAAACTCGGCGTCAAAGCGGGAGATCGGATCTCGGTCGAGGCAACGGATGGACAACGCGTCACCACCGAAATCACCGTCAGTAACGTGGCGAGCCCCTTCTTGGGTGGCGGTGCCTACATGGATCAAACAGAACTCGGCCGCCTATTGCGTGAACGGAGTCGAGTGAGCGGCGCACACTTGATCATCGATCCCACACAACGTCAGCTGCTCAATGCGCGTTTGAAGCAAATTCCATCGGTCGTTGGGGTCGCCTACACGGATCGATTCCAGGACGAGCTGCAAAAACTCTTCCGTGAGGGCGTCGGCTTCTTTTCGAATATGTTCCTGTTTTTCTCACTCAGCATGGCCGCCGGGGTTGCCTTCTCGGCGGCACGAATCACCATCAGCGAGCAAGAGCGCGATCTTGCCACCTTGCGAGTGCTCGGCTACCACCGGAAGGCGATCTCGATTCTGCCTCTGGCCGAAATGACCGTTTTGCTGTTGGTCGCGATTCCAACCGGCTTGCTGCTCGGCGCCGCCCTCTCAAATTGGATGATGCACCAGTTTGAAACAGACCTTTTTTCGTTCCCGCTGATCTTCGACCGGGGTGCCTATGCGCAATCGACCCTCTTCATTACAGTGGCCGTGCTGCTGGCGACTGTCTGGGCTCGTCGTCACTTGGATAAAATGCAATTGGTTTCCGCGCTGAAATCACACGAATGAACCGATCACAAGTGTCGAAGTTTTTGATGCACCGATGGTACGCCGTCGCCGCTGCACTGGCGCTGCTTGGGGTGATGATATGGTCGCTCCAACCACGACCTATTCCGGTGGAGGTCGTCACCATCGATCAAGGCGTCGTGCGCAGTACGCTGATCGACGAAGGGCGAACCCGAATGCACGAGACCTATGTCGTCAGTGCACCGATGACAGGAGAACTGCTACGCGTCACCGTCGAGCCTGGCGATATCGTCAAGCAAGGCGATACGCTCGCCCGACTGTCGCGTAACCGCGCAGGATTTCTCGATGCACGAACCGACTCCAGCACGCAGGCATTGATCGCTGCGGCGCAGTCCCGTCTGCGTGCGGCGACGGCAGCGCGCGAATACGCTTCGGTCGAATATGAACGGGCGCAGAAACTCGCCGAATCGAGACTCATCGCCACAAGCACTTTGGATAGCGCCCGCACCCGATTGCGCACTGCCAGCGCCGAGGAAACCACCGCAAAAGCCGAATTGAGTCGTGCCAGAAGCGCCCTGCTCCCGGCTGAGAGCCAAAACTCAGCCGGCCAGATCGCGTTGGTCGCACCCTCGTCGGGCTACATCCTCGAAGTACGACAGGAAAGCGCGACTGCCGTTCAAGCTGGTACGCCGATCATCGTCCTCGGCGATCCGTCGCGCATCGACATCGTGGCCGAGTTTCTCTCGCAAGACGCCCTCCGTATCAAGGCGGGCGATACCGCATTGATCGAGAACTGGAGTACCGGCCAATCCGCTGGTCGAAGTATCCGCGCCATCGTCGAGCGCGTCGAACCTACGGCAAGAACGAAAATTTCAGCGCTCGGCATCGAGGAACAGCGCACTCGAGTCATCTTGCGTTTCGATGAAACGCTGCCAGCTGAGCTACGTGCGCATCAATACCGCGTCGACGCCCGAGTGATCCTAGATCAAGTGGACAAGGTCACTCGAGCTCCACCCGGAGCACTCTTTCGTGACGGGGATGATTGGAGCGTCTTCGTCGTACGCGATCAACGAGCCCGCTTGCAGCGCGTCGAGCTTGGTACCCGCGGCGACGACTTCACCGAAATCAAAGATGGCTTGCGAGTTGGCGACAAGGTTGTGGTATTCCCCAGCCGCGAGCTCTCAGACGGCGCGAAGGTCGAGTTGGAGACATCGTCTCGGTAAACCACTAGAGCACCTCGCATAAGGTGCTGCCAACATGACGCTATGTCATGGCGCCTACTCATCAGGCGAATTCTGCCGTTTGCAGCGATCTGCGCGATCTTCGCATTGGCGACGGTGGCCCTCGATGCCGCACTGCATGCAGCAGGTTGGCAAAGCATTGGTCGATATCTCGGCATACCGGGCACGCTGCTGATTCTGCTATCCCTGACGTACTCGCTACGAAAGCGCGGCAAGATAAAGTGGGGTAAGCCCCGCGCGCTTTTGCATCTTCACGAATGGGTCGCGTGGATCGGCGCCTCGCTGGTACTCGTGCACGCAGGTGTGCATTTCGAAGCCTTGCTCCCCTGGGTCGCCACCGGTGCGATGGGCATTAACGTATTGAGCGGTCTAGTCGGAAAGTTCCTGCTCACCGGCACCCGCGAATCGATTGCGGCACATCGTAAAAAACTCGAGGCCGCTGGCGTTCAACCTGACGAGATCGAAGATCGCATGCTGGGTGAGCTCGCGGCTATGCGCGCCATGACTCGCTGGCGCACCGTACACATCCCGATCTTCTTGACCTTCGCGGTAACCGCAACGGGTCACATCGTCAGCATCCTGCTCTTCTGGAACTGGTCATGAGTCGGCGAACGGTCGTATTCCTCCTGATCGCTCTTCTGGTCGTCGCGGGCCTTTCCTTCATCGCTGCCGAGCAATGGATCGCACCCGGTCATCCCACTGCGGGTCACGAGAAGATCGCTCACGATTGCTTTGCCTGCCATCAGCCATTTCAAGGTACTCCCGCCGAGCGATGCGCGACCTGCCATGACTTCACCAAAAACAACGGTCGCTTGCAGCCGAAGACCGCGCTTCTCGTATTGCATCGCGAATTCTCCGGTCAGGAATGTACGAGTTGCCACGCAGGGCACTTGACGCGGGAAGTGACCTCCGCCACTCCGCGATTCGATCACAGTTGGTTCTTCCCACTCGAGGGGCCGCACGACACCGCGTGTAAAACCTGTCATATTTCCGACGGCTATCGAAGCTATTCATGCACGGGTTGTCATGAGCACTCGCCAGATCGTCTCGCACGCGAACACGCAGAGGAAGGCATCCGTAATCTCGATCATTGCGTCCGCTGTCATCGCGACGGCTCCGAGCACGGAACTGAACGCGAATCGGGGCGTGAACAAGACCACGAGTAATCTGGGGGACTCATATGGATGACCCTCGCCTCAAAGCCATCTTGGCGAGCCCCAGTTACCGACTAGCCGAAGATGACGGAGATTTCCTCGAAAGCGATAGCGCCCGAGCCATCCGTCTTGCGCTCGAATTCCATCGTGCCGAAACCTATCTGCAAGCACACGGTATCGAGAGCACCGTCGCCGTCTTCGGTAGCTCCCGAGTTCGATCACCCGAGGATCCGCTCGCGAGCGAACAGCACCGACACGACTACGAGCAGGCGCGCCGATTCAGCTACGACCTCAGCCGCGGTGCAGCACACGCGCCCGGATGCCATCGACTCGTCGTCGCAACCGGCGGCGGCCCTGGACTCATGGAGGCCGCCAACCGAGGGGCGTCGGAAGCCGGCGCGCCGAGCATCGGCTTCAATATTCGACTGCCGCACGAACAACAGCCGAACCCTTACATCACGCCGGGACTCGCATTCAGTTTTCGTTACTTCGCGCTACGCAAAATGCATTTCATTTTTCGAGCGCGCGCGCTGGTCGCCTTCGCCGGCGGATTCGGCACGCTCGATGAAGTGTACGAAGCGCTGAACTTGGTGCTCACTCGCACCATCGACCCGATACCCATCGTACTCGTGGGATCAGACTACTGGGGCCGAATGCTGGATCTGAATTATCTCGTCGCCGGTGGCTACATCGAGGCGAAAGACAAAGCGCTGGTGTATCAAACTGATTCGGGCGCTGATGCCGCCGCTTACGTGCTGGCGCACTGCGGCTGCGGAAAAGATGGTGGGTCCTGACAGGATCGAACTGTCGACCAACTCCTTAAAAGGGAGCTGCTCTACCGGCTGAGCTAAGGACCCACCGTTTGGGAGGCGCGATTTTACACATATCGCGTCGAATCGGGGACACCCGCTGCGCTGAACCCCTCCCGGCGCAGACGACAGGAATCGCAGACCCCGCAGGCTCTACCCTGTGGGTCGGCCTGGTAACAGGATACGGTCAACGAGTAGTCCACCCCTAGGCGCATACCGGTCTGAATGATCTTTGCCTTACTCCAATGCAGCAGCGGTGCAACCAACCGTACCCCACGCCCTTCGACACCGGCTTTGGTACCAACATCCGCCAAGTGCTGGAAGGCCGTCACGAATTCGGGTCGGCAATCGGGGTAGCCGGAATAGTCGAGCGCGTTCACCCCGATGTAGACGTACTGCGCTTCTAGCACTTCGGCCCAACCGAGAGCCAACGAGAGCATCAGCGTATTGCGCGCCGGCACGTAAGTCACCGGGATGCCGATCGTCGGCTCGTTGGGTACACCGATGGCAGCATCGGTCAGAGCAGACCCGCCAATACCCGCGAGATCCACGCCCATGACGCGGTGCTCCCGAGCGCCAAACAGCTTGGCGATCTTCGCTGCCGCCTCGAGCTCAATCGAATGACGCTGCCCGTAGTGAACCGACAGCGCGTAGCACTCGTGCCCGGCCTCGCGCGCCATGGCGAGTACCGTGGCCGAATCGAGCCCGCCCGACAGCAGCACGACAGCCCGATTCACTGAGGATGCAGTCATGAGCTTCGATCAACGACCGGGGACATCGCCCCAAAGGTATTTATGGAGTTGGATCTGAAAGCGCACCGGTAGACGGTCCTCCAGTATCCAATCCGCCAGATCACCCGCCTTCAATTGCTGATGGCTTGGCGAGAACAAGACGGTGCAGCGCTCAGACAGGGAGCGCGCTTTGAGCTGCTCGCGACTCCACTCGTAATCCGTCCGATCGGCGATGACGAATTTGAGCAGATCCTTCTGATCAAGACGCACGAGCTCGTCATAACGATTTCGCGACTCCTCGCCCGAACCTGGCGTCTTGATATCGACGACTTTGACGACCCGCGGATCGACTCGCTCGAGGGACATGGCACCGCTCGTCTCGAGCGACACCCGATAACCCGCATCGCACAAGGCGGTCAGCAATTCGTGCACCGACGCTTGAGCAAGGGGCTCACCACCGGTGACACAAACATGACGGACCTCGAGCTCAGCCACTCTGGCCAGAATCTCGGGCAACGACCACCACTGACCGCCGTGGAAGGCATAGGCCGTGTCGCAATACTGGCAACGAAGCGGGCAGCCCGTCAGACGTACGAAGACGGTCGGAATGCCCACGGTGTCCGCCTCGCCCTGCAGCGATCGAAAAATCTCCGTGAGCTTGAGACGGCTTTCTTTGCTCACTCAGCGTAACTTCTGCAATGCATCCGCGGCCGTGCGCGCCGCATCGCTATCGGGATAGCGCTGCAACAACTCACCGAGACTGCGTCGAGCATCCTCGTTACGTTTCAGCTCGATTTCCGACAAGCCCTTCTTCAACAGGGCATCGGGCGCCTTGGATCGATCGGGCGAGCGGCCACCGACGGCCGAGAACGCCTCGACGGCACGCGCATAATCGCGACTGAGGTAGTAGGTTTGTCCGAGCCAGTACTGCGCGTTGTCCGCAAGCGGATGCTGCGGATGCGCCGCCAAGAATGCCTTCATGCCCTCGATCGCTTCCGGATAACGAGCCGCCTTGAGCGCATCGAAGGCGCGGTTGTACAAGGCCTCGGCCGAAGGATCGGCCACGGCGGTCGGCGCTGCGACAGACGAAGAAGGGGTCTCCGCTATCGGCGCGGCGACCGTCGCCGGTCGACGTTCGAGCTCGACAAGACGCCGATCGAAGTCAGCCGCTAGATCGGCGAGTTGCTTACGCAGTTGCTGATTCTCGTTTTGCGATGACTCGATAGCACCACGCAGTTCACGCAACTCGGCGGCTTGCGCTTCCAAGCGCTGCGACATCTCGATCAGGGTCTGGCTCTGCAACGTTTGCTCGAGCTGCGCCACGCGCAACTCGAGATCCTCGACTCGAGAGCGCGTGGATTGCGCGAGGAGCGGCGTTGCCGACAGCAACACCGCGCCCGCTGCGAGCCAAGCGATCGAACGCATCAATTGGTGCCGTACACCAACTCGACGCGACGGTTCTTGGCGAAGGCCTCTTCACCCTCACCGCCCATCGCGGGACGCTCCTCGCCGTAACTCACCGTGGCAAGACGCGACTCCGCCACACCTTGCAGCGCCAGTGCACGACGCACTGCCTGGGCACGGCGCTCACCGAGACCGATGTTGTATTCGCGCGTGCCGCGCTCGTCGGTATGCCCCTCGAGACGCAAGCTCACACCCGCCTTGCCATTGAGAAAGCGCGCGTGTTGCGAGAGCAGATCAAGATCGGCACTCGAGATGGCATCGCTGTCGAACGGGAAATAAATCACGAGGCGATTGACGAGCTCCGGCGGCAGGCCGACCGGGTTGCTCGATGCGTCGCCGACCATCCCGGCGGAAACCGCATCAACGCTGGCATCGGGTTGAGCCACGGCCGACTCGCTCTCGCTCTTGGCCACCGGCTCGGCTGAGGCCTCATCCGCTTTCTTGGGCGATGAGCAGGCAGCGAGCAATGCAAGCAAGGCGAGCGGGGCGATGAATCTCAAAGTCATGATGTTCTCCGAAAGCTGAAGTGCGAATTATGACAGGAAGCGAAGCGCAAGACCGTCAGGGCAGAAACGGACCCCAAGCCGGATCGCGAACGTCGCCTCGGTCGGCTTTGAGCCGCTGCGAGATGAGTCCATCCGCAGACACCGTTGCCAATACGCCCTGCCCTCGCTCCCGCGCGGCATAGATCAGCGTGCCGCCATCGGGTGAGTAGCCGGGCGACTCGTCCTGCGAGCCTTTCGACAATACGGACATCGATCCGTTCCCAAGATCCTGCACCGCGACTCGATAGCCGCCGCTGTCACGCGTGATGAAAGCGAGTTGCTTGCCATCGGGTGATAGGCGCGGCCGCGCATTGTAGTTGCCGCCGAAGGTGACTCGGGTGGCCGTCGCGCCCGCACGCGGCTCGGTTCGATAGACCTGCGGACCACCTCCGCGGTCGGAAGTGAAATACAGCCGTGAACCATCGCCCGACCAGACAGGCTCGGTGTCGATCGACGGATGCTCCGTCACACGCGTCAAGGCACCGCCGTCGAGTTCGAGTACGTAGACATCGAGGTTACCGGCGGGCGATGAAAGCGTGAGCGCCAAGCGCCTGCCGTCGGGCGACCACGCAGGTGCGTTGTTCACGCCAGCGCGACCCGACACGCGCCGGCGCTCTGCCGTGCGCAGGCGCTGCACGTAGATCGCGGCACTGCGCGTCTCGAAGGAAACGTAAGCCAACCACTCGCCATCGGGCGACCACGCGGGCGACATCAACGGCTGCTTCGACTCGAGAATCACGCGCGAGTTTTCGCCATCCGCGTCAGCCACAATGAGCTGGTATCGCTGCGCGGGTGGACGCCCGTCGACCGAGACATACGCGATGCGAGTAGCAAAAGAGCTACGTGCACCGATGATGCGCTCGTAGATTTTATCGGCGATCCGATGCGCTGCATTGCGCCAGGCTTGCGGCGAGGCAACCATGCGCTCGCGCAGCAATTTTTGGCCGGTCAACAAATTGGTCAGCTCGTAATCGATCTGATGCCGACCATCCGCCGTCACCGCATGACGTCCGGTCACAAGATAGTCGGATCGATTGGCTGCACCCGCCAAGAATCGTCCGCTGCGCGTGAGGTCTGCCGCCACCACCTCGCTCGAGGGGCGCGGGTCGGCATCGAAGGGCAGCACGGCGATCGGAATCGGATCGGTCACTCCCGAGGTGATATCGATCTTCAATTGGGCGGGCGCTGACGTCGATGCGAGCAGCACAAGCGCAACCCACCACCCTTTCGTAGCGATGCCTCGGAACGAATTAATCATAGGGTCTGAACCTCAACTCCAAAGTACGCTCGAACAGGGCCGGATCCGGCGGTGGCGGTAGAGGCGAAGCACGGAACACCGCCGCTTCGATCGACTGCTTGACCGCTTCATCGCCATTGCAAGTGCGCACTTCGGCGCGCACCACCGTGCCACCCGGAACCTGCGTGACGACGACCAGGCAGTCGAGCCCTGCCTTGGCGCTCGGCGGGCGTATCCAGGCGCGTTGCACGCGCGCTTGAATGGCCTGCGCCCATTGTGCACCGAGACCTGCAAGGCGCGAGGCATTGCGACGATCCTCCTCGGCGCTCAGCGCACGCTGTAACTCCGCCTCGCGCTCGGCCTTGATGCGCCGATCTTCTGCCTCTGCCGCCGCCTTGCGCTTCGATTCGGCTTCAGCCTCCGCTTTGCGCTTTGCCTCGGCCTCTGCCTCCGCTTTACGTTTGGCTTCAGCCTCCGCCTTGCGTTTCACCTCGGCGACGCGCTTGGCTTCCGCTTCGCGTTGCGCTTGCTCCTTGGGGCGATCAGGCTTCGGCGGC
>JACCDW011697103.1_pt1 | contig 14397 bp, 14 predicted proteins | sample 7449781 | NCBI WGS metagenome assembly JACCDW01 (sample SAMN15323449, study PRJNA562643) | freshwater metagenome | isolation source: river surface water | place: USA:Blue River Watershed | collected 2017-08-18
CAGCACCACATGGCTGTGGCCGTTGTGGTGCCACCAGTTGGCGCATTTGACGCGCTGGAAATTGAGCCAGGCCGAGCCGCGCAGGTGGCGGGCATTGGTCATCAGCTTTTCGCCTTGCAGATTGCTGGCGAACAGCTTTTCGCAAAAATCGATCGACTGCTGCGGGTCGGCTTTGTCCAGCCCATGCGCCAGCCAGACGTGCTCCGGGCATTCGACGATGAAGGTCGAGGTGTGCTCGTCAAACTTGTAGACGTGGGCCTGGAACCAGCCGTGTTCGGTTTTCTCGAACAGGAAGGTGAAGGCGTCGTACAGGCGGTTTGTGCCCAGCCAGATGTAGCGGTTGGGCCGGGTGACGATGTCGGGCTGGAAGACCTCGGGCAGGCGGCTGCGCACCTTGCTGTTGATGCCGTCGCTGGCGATGATCAGGTCGGCGTCGGGGTAGTCAAGGTCCGAATCGGCGTCCTGCTCGAAGGCGAGCTTGACGCCCAGCTGCTCACAACGCGCCTGCAGGATGTTGAGCAGCTTCTTGCGCCCAATGCCCACAAAGCCATGGCCGCCCGAGCGGATCACGCAGCCCTTGAAATGCAGCTCGATGTCGTCCCAGTGGTTGAAGGCCTGCTGCACCTCGGCGGCGGTCTCCGGGTCCCACTGGCGCATGTTGTCCAGCGTCTGGTCGGAAAACACCACGCCCCAGCCAAAGGTGTCGTAAGGCTTGTTGCGCTCGACCACCGTGATGTCGTGGTGTGCGCCGAGCTTTTTCATGAGCAGCGCGAAATACAGGCCGGCGGGCCCGCCGCCGATGCAGACGATTTTCATGTCTGGCCAGTCCTTGAAAGTTAGATATTTGAACCTTGAAATATTTTGGCGCCGCTCAGACGTCCCGGCATCCGGGATTTCCCTTGGAAGCTGGTCCGGGCTGCTGCCGCCAGCACAGCGGGCACAATCGCCGTGTTTTGGCGTTTTGCCAAGTCAATTTCTGACGCCACTGTGAACACGACCCCCATGGCCACCCATCCCCAATCGGCGGCATTGCCTGCGGATTTCGTGCTGCGCCTGCAGCAGGCCCTGGCCCAGGCCCCTGTGCTGCATCTGTGGTGCCCTGAGCCTGCTGCGCTGGCGGCGGTGCGCGAGGTCGTGCTGCACACCCTGCGCGAGCAGGGCGCCGCTGTGTCCAGCATGTCGCGGGGGCAATGGTTGCCGCTTTTGCAAACGCTCAACCGTTGGACCGAAGGCCAGCTCAGCGGCGTGCCCTTGCCCGGCGCGGGTCAAGCTGGCGTGTGGCTGCTCGAAGACGCGCACACGCTGACAGCGCCGCAGCAGCACCTGCTCCATGCTTTGCTGGGTCAGTTTGCGCAACTGCCCTTGCGCCTGGTGCTGCTGAGCCAAACAACGCAGCCGCCAGACCAACCCGCCATGGGCGAGCACATGGCCATCGAATGGTTGGCCACCGAGCCGCCAAGCTGGGCGAGCGAGGCTGTACCTGTCGCCCAGCCAGCGCCGGGCAATGCACCAGGCGCTTCACACGGTGGGTGGCCCTGGGCCTTGGGCGCGGCCATTGTGGCGGCCCTGGCGTGGGGTTTGTCTTCAAGTCCAGCGCCCCAGCAGTCGGCCAGTCCCGAGCCCGTGGCGAGTGCGGCTTCACCAGCGCTGGGCGCCGCCTCTTCGGCATCCGAGGCCAGCGTTGCACCAGTCGATGCCGCCAGTGCCTCGGCGCCGCCAGCGCCTGACGAGCAGAAGGCGCCAGGCCTGTCGCCGCAGTTGCGCGGCTGGCTGGAGTCTTTGCCCGAGGGCAGCCATGTGGTGCTGCACGGGCAATTCGCCACCGAGCGCGAGGCCCAGGCCTTCAAGGCCAGGCACAAGCTGTTGGCCCAGGCGCGCATTGCCCCAGGCGTTTGGGTGGGCGGTGAGCCGATGCGCTATGGCGTGCTGACCGGGCCTTTCCGATCCAGCGAGCGTGCCCACAACCACCTGCAGCGCCTGGACTGGCGTGCCCAGGCAAGCAGCTTCAGCCGCGAAGCCTTGCTCAGCCCCTGAAGCGCTTGCGCGTGAGCGCCAGCGCCACCCAAAACGCCGCCACCGCGCACACCGCCAGCACCAGCGCGTGGCGCAGTGCGTTTTCGGGCCAGCGGTCCATGAAGAGCGGCCGCACCAGCTCGACGGCCGCCGACAGCGGCAGCCAGTCGGCGATGGCCCGCACGATGGGCGGCAACTGGTCACGTGGAAAAAAGATGCCCGAGAGGAACATCATGGGCGTGAGGAAGAGGGTGAAGTAATAGGTAAAAAAGTCGTAGCCCTTGGCCAGCGCGTTGAAGATCAGCGCCATGCAACTGAAGGTGATGCCCACGCCCAAGAGCACTGGCCAGGCCACGAGCAGCTTGGGGCTGTGGCTGATGCCCAGGCCCAGCATCACGCCCAGGATGGCGGTCACGGTGAAGAGCGCCTTGAAGGCGGCCCAGAGCATTTCGGCCAGCACCACGTCGTCGAGCCGCACGGGGGCGTTCATGATGCCGTCCCAGGTTTTTTGCACATGCATGCGCGAGAAGGCCGAGTAGAGTGCCTCGAAGGTGGCCGCGTTCATCGCGCTCATGCAGATGCTGCCGCTGGCCAGGAACAGGATGTAGGGCACCTTCTCGCCGCCCAGCTCGACCTGGCCGACCAGCGCGCCCAGTCCGTAGCCAAAGGCCACCAGCCACATCAGCGGTTCGGCGATGTTGCCGACCAGGCTCGGAATCGCGAGCTTTTGCCACACCAGGAAGTTGCGGCGGAACACCGGCCACCAGCGCATGGACAGGCGCGGCGGCGCCCAGGGGTTGGGGTGGATCTGGCTCATGCGTCTTCCCGAATTTGGCGACCGGTCAATTTGAGAAACAAATCCTCCAGATTGGAGGGGCGGTGCAGCGTGCGCAGTTGAGGCCAGGCCTGCAGCGCGGCCAGCAGCGGGCGGCTGTCGCGCGTGTAGAAAAACACCGTCTCGCCGCTTTGCTCGACGCGCTCGGCCAGCACGCGCAGGCAGGCCTCTTGCGCCAAGGCGGTGGCGCCTTGGCCATAGACCTCGACCACCTCGGGTTCGAGGTGCTGCGCGATCAAATCGCGCGGCGTGCCCTCGGCGATCTTGCGGCCGTGGTCGAGCACCAGCAGGCGATGGCACAGGCGCTCGGCCTCGTCCATGAAGTGCGTGGTCAGCAGGATCGACTTGCCCTCTTGCAAGAGCAGCTGCAGGCGCTCCCACATCAGGTGGCGCGCCTGCGGGTCCAGGCCGGTGGTGGGCTCGTCGAGCAAGAGCAGGCGCGGCTGGTTGATGAGGGCGCGCGCCAGGCTCAGGCGGCGTTTCATGCCGCCCGAGAGCTGGCCAGGCTTGGCATCGGCTTTGTGGGTGAGCGCGGCGAATTCGAGCAGCTGCGGGATGCGTTCTCGGATCAGGCGGTCCGGCAAGCCGAAATAGCGGCCGAAGACCAACAGGTTCTCGGCGGCGGTGAAGTCCGGGTCCAGCGTGTCCATTTGCGAGACCACACCCAGCTGGGCCTTGATGGCCAGCGCGTCGCGCGGCATGGCCAGGTCGTTGAAATAGTCCACCTGGCCGCCATCGGGCTCGGCCAGGCCCAGGCACATGCGGATGGTGGTGGTTTTGCCGGCCCCGTTGGGGCCGATCACGCCCAGGCATTCGCCCGGTGCGATTTCGAAAGACAGGTCATGGACCACCGTGGTCTCGCCATAGCGCTTGACCAGGTGCTTGACCGACAACAGCGGTGCATTCATGCGGGCATTGTGCCGCGAGCCGCGCCCCGGCTCTGCGCTGGAGGCGACCGATAAAATCGGCGCATAGTCTTTTTGACCGCTGTGCGGCCTGCCCATGTCCATCACCCTGTCTGAGCGCCTGGCGGTGCTGCCCCAATACCTTTTGCCCAAGCAGGCCCTGACGACCTTGGCCGGGCGCTTTGCGGGCTGGCAGGGCGGCGCCTGGACCACGGCGGCGATCCGCCGTTTTGTCGCGCGCTACCAGGTCAACATGGACGAGGCGGCCCAGCCCGATCCGGGCGCCTACCCGACCTTCAACGAGTTCTTCACGCGCCCGCTCAAGGCCGGCGCGCGGCCACTGGCCGAGGCCGCTTTCGTGAGCCCGGTGGACGGCGCCATCAGCCAGTGCGGCGCCCTGGTGGGACAGCTGGGCGACCAGGTGGTGCAGGCCAAGGGCCACGGTTACAGCACGACCGCGCTGGTGGGCGGCGACGCCGAGCTGGCCGCGCAGTTCGCGGGCGGCGAATTCGCCACGCTGTATTTGAGCCCGCGCGACTACCACCGCATCCACATGCCCTGCGCTGGGCGCCTTGTGCGCATGATCCATGTGCCTGGGGCGCTGTTTTCGGTCAATCCGACCACGGCGCGCGGCGTCGAAGGCCTGTTCGCGCGCAACGAGCGCGTGGTCTGCGTGTTCGAAGGCGAGCATGGCCCCTTTGTCATGGTGCTGGTGGGCGCGACGATTGTCGGCAGCATGGCCACCGTTTGGCACGGCGTGGTCAACCCGCCGCGCGAAGGTGTGCTGCGCGAATGGCGCTACGAGATGGGCATCATCAGCCTCGCCAAGGGCGAAGAGATGGGCCGCTTTTTGCTGGGCTCGACGGTGGTGATGCTCTTCCCCCAAGGGGTGATGCGCTTCCCCCCCGATTGGACGCCGACGCGCCCGATCCGCATGGGTGAGGCGATGGGCGCTTTGCGCTGATGCGCTGCGGGGCTGGTGCAATGGCTTGTTAAACTGAACCGGACCTCCAATCCGGTACACACAACACATGCGCGCCACTCGACATCTGAGATCGAAGCTGTACAAGTCTGCTTGCTGGCTCTTTTTGGGAGGGCTGTTCCTGTCTTACAGCAGCAAAGCAGAGGCGCCTCTGGATGTGCGCGTGGCCTTGGTGATTGGCAACGCCGCTTACAAAAACTTCCCATCCTTGAGCAATCCCGCCAACGATGCCAGGTCGATGTCCGTGGTGTTGCGCAAGCTGGGGTTCCATGTGGTGGAGATGGTCGACGGCAGCAAAAGTCAGATGGTGCGGGCCATTGAGCAAATGCAAAGCTTGCTCCATGGGAAAAATGCCGTGGGCATGCTGTATTACGCAGGACATGGCCTGCAACTTGACTGGCGAAACTACATGGTGCCGGTGGATGCGCAGCTGAGTCAGGCCAGCGATGTGCCACAACACACGATCGACATTGAAAATGTGATCGGTACGTTCAAAAAGTCGACCACGCGCATGAACATCATCGTGCTCGATGCCTGCCGAGATAACCCGTTCTCGGGAAAGGTCAGCAGCAAAGGTTTGGCGCAGTTGGATGCACCTGCGGGCACCTACCTGGCTTTTGCCACATCCCCGGGCAATGTGGCCGAAGACGGTGATGAGAGTGCAGGCAACGGTTTGTTCACGCAGTATTTGCTCAAAGAATTGCAGCGGCCTGCGCGCATCGAAGAAGTGTTCAAACGGGTCCGGTATCAGGTCCGGCAAAAAAGCCAAGGGCGTCAGATACCCTGGGACTCCAGCAGCCTGGAAGACGATTTTTCGTTCAATGATGGCGTCAAATACACCTTCAAGCCCGAAGATCTGCTCAAAGAGGTGCAGCAAGCCAAAGACCGTGAGCGCCAGCCCCAGCAAGCCGCCCATCAGACCACTCCCGTCAAGCTGTCGACCGAGCAAATGCGTGAGCAGCAGTTTGCACAAGAAAAAGCGCAGTGGGACAAGATCAAGGACAGCGCCAACAAAGCTGATTTTTACGATTTCCTCAACCAATACCCCAGTGGGCTGATCAGCGAACTGGCGAGTGCCAAGATCGAAATTTTGGACAAAGCCAAGATCAAACCACAGGCTGACAAACTGGGCATGGTGCAAGACTATGCAGCACAGCGTTTTGCGCCCGGCGATGTGTACGAATTCGTCGGCAAGGACGGCTACACGGGCGCAACCCGCTGGACCCAAACGTTCACGATTCTGAAAGTCGACGAGGAGGGCGCCGATGTCCAGGGGGTGCGCAGCAATGCACCCAGCTGGCAGTTCCGGGTGTCCCATGCGGGTGCGCAACACAGTGACAACAGCGGCAAGTACGACCCGCCCGTGACTTTGATGCCTGCTGGATTGCTCCAGGTGGGCTACAAATGGTTTGCCCGCACCAATTTCACCAGCGCCAGAACGCGTCAGCAGGAATGGCTGGAAGTTTCCGGAAAAGTTGTGGCTCGTGAATCCATTCAAATACCTGCCGGCAGGTTCGATACCTTCAAACTGGAGGTCCACATGCAGTACCAGTCGGGTGCCCGCATGAAGCTCACGATGTGGACCGATCCTGCGATCGGATCGAACCTCAAGAGCATTGCCGAATACCGTCCGGTCCGAGGCAATGCGGACATCACGGTTCGAGAGCTGGTGTCGTTCAGACGTGGTGGCTGAAGCCACGTTTCAGCGCTTGCGCAGCCCCAGCGCCATCACCGTGGCCACCACGATGGCCGCACCCACCAGCTGCAGCGGCGCAACCGCCTGACCCAGAAACACCCAGGCCAGGATCAGCGCGAAGATCGGCTCGACGTTCATGATGGGCGAGCTGCCCACCACGCCGAGCTTGGGCAGCACCATGAACATGAGGGTGAAGGCGGTGCCGTAGAGCAAGGTCAGCAGCGACAACCCGAGCCAACCCAGACCGTCCACCGGCAGTTGCCAATCGCCGGTGACCGTGGCCGCCAAACTGGCCCATATGGCCACCTGGCCCATGGTGGTGAAGGTGCGCAGGCGGCCGTCCAGATCGCCGGCCTCGTATTGGGTGAGCACGATGGCCAGGCCAAAGGTGGCCGAGGCCCCCAGCGCAAAGGCCACGCCCAGGCCGATCTGTGCCCACTGCGCGGCCGCGCCCAGGCCCGAGGCGGCGCCCAGCACATCGAGCGCCAGGCCCAGGCCCAGCAGCATGACCGGCATGGCCATGACGACAAAGCGCTCGGGGCGGTCACCGTAGCACACGCGCGCCCACAGCGCGGCGGCGATCGGGTAGGTGTTGAAGACCAGCAGCGCCAGCGCCACGGGCAGGCGCGCCACCGACGAATACAGGCACACGCTCTGGACGGCGATCAGCGCGCCGATCAGCGGCAAGAAGCGCTTGTGCCGCGCGTTCAAACCCCAGGACACACGCTGGTGCCAGAGGATCAGCGCCACCACCAGGGCGGTGACGCCGCTGCGCGCGCTCACGGCTGTGACCACATTGACGCCGTGGGCAAAGGCCAGGCGCGCGGCCACGTGGTTGGCGCCCATCATCAGGGCGATCAGCAGCAGCGTGGCAAAGCCGGCGAACGACAGGCGTTTGGCGGAAGACATCTTTTCATTGTCGCGGGTACAGGCCCAGCCCCCTGGCATGCAGGCGACTGAGCCCCAGCAGCGCGTCGGTGAAGGGCGTGACCACGCCGGTGAGCTGGCCCAGTTCGCGCACCGCGCTGACCAGCGCATCGAGTTCGACCGGCCTGCCCGCCTGCACGTCCTGCAGCATCGAAGTTTTGAAGGCGCCGAGCTTGCGTGTGACAGCGTGGCGGTCTTCGGGCGCTTGCGTGATCGGGATGCCGATGCGCTCGCCAATCGCCCGGGCTTCCAGCATCACATTCGACATGAAGCCGCGCACCAGATCGTCGTCCAAGAGGCGATCGCTGGTGGCGCCCGTGATCGCGCTGATCGGGTTCACCGTCATATTGCCCCAGAGCTTGTACCAGATGTCTTTCTGGATTTGCGGCGAGAGCGTGGCGTTGAAGCCCGCCTTTTGCAGCAGCGCGTGCAGCGCCTGCACACGCGCCGAGTTCTCGCCCGAAGGCTCGCCGACGATCAGGCCGTCGCCGAAGTGGTGGCGGATCACACCCGGCGCATCGACCGAGCAGCTTGCATGCACCACGCAGCCCACGATGTGTGCGGCAGGGATGGCGCGCGCGATGGCGCCTTGCGGGTCGACGCTGGCCAGCGCCTGCCCTTGCACCGGGCCACCAAAGCCTTGCAAAAACCACCAGGGCACGCCGTTCATGGCCGTCAGCACCACGGTGTCGGGGCCGAGCAGCGGACCGATTTGCTGCGCCACCGTGGCCAGAGCCGGTGCCTTGACCGAAATGACCACCAGGTCTTGCACGCCGAGCGCTGCGGCGTCGTTCGAGGCCTTGACCGGGGTGCTGTGCAGCAGGCCGCCTTGGTGCAGCTGCAGGCCGTTTTTTTGCAGCGCAGACAGCGTGTCACCGCGCGCCAGCACACAGAGCTGCGCGCCTGCGCGCGCCAGGTGCACGCCGATCCAGCCGCCGATAGCGCCCGCGCCAACGATGCAGATTTTTCTGAATTCCACCCCGTTCATGCGCGCCACCCTGTGTCGATGCGGTCCACCTGCCGCACCAGAGCTTCAAACACATCGCTGCCCGCGCCATGGTTCGGGTTGAACTGCAGCGCATCGCGCGTGCACTTGGCGGCGATGTCTTCGGGCACCGGGATGGGCGTGCCCATGCTTTGCGTGGCCAGCTGGATCTCGCAGGCGCGTTGCAGCGTCCACAGAATCGCAAAGGTTTGCGGCAGCGTTTGGCCCCAGGAGAGCAGGCCGTGGTTGCGCAGGATCACCGCCGGCTTGTGGCCGATGCTTTGCAGCACGCGCGGACCTTCTTCGGCGTGCACCGTGATGCCTTCAAACGTGTGGTAGGCGACCATGTCGTGCAGCTGGGCCGAATAGAAGTTGCTTTGCGACAGACCGCCCTCCAGGCTGGCCACCGCCACACCGGCGGTGGTGTGGGTGTGCATCACGCAGTGCGCGCCCTCGATGCCGGCATGCAGCGTGGCATGCACCACAAAGCCGGCCGGGTTGACCGGGTAGGGCGAATCGTCGAGCTTGTCGCCCGCCAGGTTGATCTTGACCAGCTTGCTGGCCGTGACCTCGCTGTAGTGCAGTCCAAAGGGGTTGATGAGGAACTGCTTCTCGCCCCCCGTCACGCTGTCGGGCAGGCGCAGCGTGATGTGGTTGTAGATCATCTCGGTCCAGCCGAGCATGGCAAACACGCGGTAGCAGGCGGCCAGCTGTAGCCGGGCCTGCCATTCGTCGGGGTGGACGCGCGCCTGCAGCGAGGGAACGATGGGTTGCGGGGTGGGGAACATGGTGAGTCTCCTGATCAGTAGGTGGCGCCTTGGGTGGTGGGCAGGGCCTGCACCGAGGCTTTGAAATGCGCGGAAAGCTCGCTGGTGTGGCGCACCAGGATCTGCGTGTCCAGGCCGACGGCAACGAAGACGGCGCCGAGCTGCAGGTAGCGTTCGGCCAGCGCGCGGTCGGCAGTCAGGATGCCCGGTGCTTTGCCGGCTTTGAGGATGCGGGCGATCGCGTCTTCGATGGCCGCTTGCACCTCCGGGTGCGCCGCGTGGCCCACATGGCCCAACGAAGCCGAGAGGTCGGCCGGGCCGATGAACACCCCGTCCACACCGGGCGTGGCCGCGATCGCGTCGAGGTTTTGCAGCGCCTCGCGCGTCTCGACCTGCACGATCAAACAGACCTCTTCGTTGGCGCGTTGGAAGTAGTCGGGATAGTGGCCCCAGCGTGAGGCGCGCGCGCTAGCCATGCCGCGCACGCCGCCCTGGCCATCGTCTTGTGGGTAGCGCATGGCGCGCACCAGCTGCGCGGCCTGCGCGGGTGTGTCGACCATGGGCACGAGGATGTTTTGCGCACCGAGGTCAAGGTATTGCTTGATGAGCGCCGTCTCGCCCACGGGCACGCGCGCCACCGGGTGACGGCCTGGGTAGGCGGCCAGGGTTTGCAGCTGGGCCTGGATGCTGCGCAGGTCGTTGGGTGCGTGCTCGCCGTCGATGACCAGCCAGTCGAAGCCCGCGAGTGCGCAGATTTCGGCGGTGTAGGCGTTGGCCAGACCCATCCACAGGCCGATCTGGGGGCGGCGCTCACTCAGCGCTTGTTTGAAGAGGTTTTTCGGTGTGTTCATATTGGCTTTCTTTCGCGTTGTGCGGGGTCATGTTTGGGGTTGTCATGCCCTGGCTTGATCAGGGCATCCATCGACTTGCTGCGGCATGGATCCTCGGGTCAAGCCCGAGGATGACAGACAGAGCGCCCGAGGATGTCCGTCAGCCCATCAGGTTAGACAAAACGGAATTGCAGTTGGCCGAGCGGGCCGTAGTCCGCATCGAAGACATCGCCGGCCTTGGCCGGCACGGGTTTGGTGAAGGAGCCGGCCAGCACGATCTCTCCAGCGGCCAGGTGTTCGCCCCAGGGCGCGAGTTTGTTGGCCAGCCAGGCGATGCCCACGGCCGGGTGGCCTTGCACGCCAGCGGCCAGACCGGTCTCTTCGACCACGCCATTGAGGCGCAGGATGGCGCCGCACCAGGGCAGGTCGGTGGTGAGCGGGTTGACCTTGTTGGCGCCGAGCACGATGCCGGCATTGGCCGCGTTGTCGCTGATGGTGTCAAACACCTTGCGCATGGCTTTGGTGTGGCGGTCGAACTGCTCGATGCGCGCGTCGATGATCTCGATCGCAGGCGTCACGTACTCGGTCGCTTGAAGCACCTGCTCCACTGTGACGTTCGGGCCGCGCAATTCTTTCTTGAGGACGAAGGCGAGTTCGACTTCAACGCGTGGGGCGATGAAGTTCGTCACCGGGATGTCCAGCACCTGGCCCGGCGTGCAGTCGTAACGCATGGTGTCGAGCAGGGTGCCGTAGTCGGGCTCGTCGATCTGGCTGGCTTGCTGCATGGCGCGGCTGGTCAGGCCGATTTTGTGGCCGATCACCTGTCGGCCTTCGGCGAATTGGAGCTGCATCCAGGCGCGGTTGATGCGGTACCCGTCCTCGATGGTCATGCCCGGAAAACGCTTGGAGAAATGCTCGATCTGCACGCGCGATTTTTCGGACTGGTGCAGCTCGGCCGCGAGTTGCTGGATCTGGGCGTCGGTGAACACGGACATGGGGCGACTTTCTTGAGACGTAAGAAATAGGGGGCGGATCCCGGTCATTGGGGTCGGATCCCGATTTCGCGCAGCGAAACTCGGGCTCTGACCCCAATCACCGGACTGGAGGTACCGGCGCTTGGAACAGAGGGTGGATGTTGCTGTGTTTGGCGTCGAACACTTCGGCCCCCACGTCGATCTGCAGTGTGATGCCGATGTGGCGCTGGGCCATCACCGGCGCGAAGAAGGTCTTGGCCACTTCGACCAGGGTGGTGCCCGCGCGCTGCTGCGTGGCCTCGCTGCGGCCGCGGCCCATGCGCAGGTTCAGGTAGACAAAGGCGTAGTCGCCCGACCCCCCAGCAGCTTGGCCTGCGGCGCCGCCATCGGCCACCGCGTAATGCGGCGCAGGGTAGGCCAGCACGCGCGTGCCACCCGTGGGAAAAACCTGCTGGCCCGCTTCGTCTTTGACGGTGAGCATGGCATCGGCCATCTGGCGGCAAAGCTGCTTCATCTCGACCTCCTGGTCGAGCTGGCCGGTGTAGAGGATCACGAGGTGCGGCATGTTGATTCCTGAGGTTTTGTCATCCACTTGGGTGCTTCTTGTCATCCACTTGGGTGCTTCTTGTCATCCACTTGGGTACTTCTTGTCATCCTCGGGCTCGACCCGAGGATCCATGGATGGTCCGGTCAAGCCGGACCATGACAAGTGTGGGCATGTTCACAGCCTCGTGCTGATCGCCGTGTAGCCATCGGCCTGGCTGGCCATGGCAGCGGGAATCTGCGCGCCGTCTTGCGGCGTCACTTCAAAGATGGCGTTGAGCTGGCCGGTGCCACTGGCGCCGAAATAGGGCGTCACGATGTCCACGCCGCCGTCATAGCCCGTCCAGCCCAGCGCGCCCAAGAGCATGGCGGTGTCGTGCATGAAGCCCTCGCCGTGGCCCTTGCTCGCGTACTCGGGCAGCATCTCGCAAAAGGCCTTCCACTCGCGCTGGCGCCACATCTGCAGCACCTGCTTGTCCAGCTGCTCCAGAAAGGGGCTCCAGACCTTGTGGGCGAACTCGGGGGCCAGGCCGTTTTGCGCAAAGCGGTGGCTGAGCGAGCCGCTGGCCAGGAACGCGACCTTGCCGTTGTAATGCTGTTCGACCGCGCGGCGAAAAGCCCAGCCCATGCGCGCGCTGTCATTGAGGTAATGCGCCATGCACAGGGCCGAGACCGAAACCACTTTGAAATGCTGGTCTTCGTTCATGTAGCGCAGCGGCACCAAGGTGCCGTACTCGGGGTTGAGCGAGGTCTTGTCGTGCGCCAGGGTTTCCACGCCGTGCTCGTTGGCGACCTTGGCCAGCAGGTGGCCCAGCTCAGGGTTGCCTGGCGATTCGAACTGCATGAAATTGATGAAGTGCGGCAACTCGTTGCTGGTGTAGTCGCCCTTGAAATGCGGCGCACAGTTGATGTGGTAATTGGCGTTGACCAGCCAGTGCGTGTCGAACACCACCAGCGTGTCCACACCGAGCGCGCGGCAGCGGCGGCTGATCTCCTTGTGCCCATCGATCGCATCCTGGCGCGTGCCCTGGCGCGGGCCAGGATGCTCGCTCAGGTACATGCTGGGCACGTGTGTGATTTTGGCGGCGAGGGCGAGTTGTCCCATGGTGTGAATTCCTGCAGGAAGGCGCGGTGTAGGGCGTGGTCAAGGACAGATCAATTTGATCTTGGGAAAGTAAGTCTTGTAGCGACCCGCATCGCGGGTGAGCAGTTTGTAGCCATCCGCTTGCGCGTGGGCGCCAATGAAGAAGTCGGGCAGCACGCCGGTTTTGGTGCCGCCGCGTTGGCGGTATTGCCGAAAAGCCAGACCTGCCAGGCGGGCGGCAGGGCGTGAGAGGTCGAGCGTTTGCATGCCCAGCGTGTCTACAAACTGGTCCATGTGCGCGGGTTCAGCCGGGTGTCCGGCCAATTCGGCATAGACCACCATGTTGATGGCCAGCTGGCCTGGCTTGGCATGGCGCAGCTGATTCAGAGACCAAGGCATCCAGATCGGGTCGGCCTTGTAAATGTCCAGCAGCACATTGGTGTCGACCAGGATCATGGCTTGTTCCAGTCTTCGCCGCGCGTGATGGCCATCCACTCGTCGGTGCTGGGGCCGCCCTTGGCGATGCCGATGAACTGGCGAATGGGGTCGTCCGGCGCAAGGAAGGACAGATCGGGCTCTGGTGCCGGTTTGGCGGGCGTTGGCGATCTGGCCTCCACCAGGTATTCGGCCAAGGCTTCTTGCACGACTTGCGATTTGGTCAATTTGCGCGAGGCGCAGTATTGCGTCAAATCGCGTTCGATGGCTTCGGGCAGGCGAACAGACAACATGGCAGCTCCTTGTCATACGGTGTGGTTCATGGTGTATGACGCAAAGTATGACAGATTAAAAAGTTTTGTCATACACCCCAGTGCGGGATATGGTGACCGCCAAGGCTCACCGCCACGTTCTTCGGTTCGCAGAACACTTCGTAGCTCCAGGTGCCGCCTTCGCGGCCGGTGCCGCTGGCCTTGGTGCCGCCAAAGGGCTGGCGCAGGTCGCGCACGTTCTGGCTGTTGACGAAGCACATGCCGGCCTCAATCGCCGCGGCCACGCGGTGGGCCTTGCCCAGGTTCTCGGTCCAGACATAGCTCGAGAGGCCGTATTCGATGTCGTTGGCTTTTTCAATGGCGTCCGCCTCGTCCTTGAAGGGGATCAGGCAGGCCACGGGGCCGAAGATTTCTTCTTGCGCGATGCGCATGCGGTTGTCCACATCGGCGAAGACGGTGGGCCAGACGAAGTTGCCGTTCTTGACATGCGCGGGCAGGTCGACTGCATACGAAGGCTTGTCCAGGCCGCCGCAGAGCATCGTCGCGCCTTCCTTGGGGCCCAGCTCGATGTAGCTGCGCACCTTGGCCAGGTGGGCCTTGCTGATCATGGGGCCGACGATGGTTTTCTCATCCAGCGGGTCGCCGACTGCGATGCGCTTGGCGCGTTCGGCGAACTTGGCCGCGAAGTCGGCGTAGATGCTTTGCTGCACCAGGATGCGGCTGCCCGCTGTGCAGCGCTCGCCGTTGTTGCTGAAGATCATGAAAACGGCGGCGTCCAAAGCGCGGTCCAGGTCGGCGTCTTCAAAGATCACGAAAGGGCTCTTGCCGCCGAGTTCCAGGCTGAACTTCTTGAGGCCCGCACTTTGCACGATGCGGTTGCCCGTGACGGTGGAGCCGGTGAAGCTGATGGCGCGCACATCGAGGTGCGAGACCAGCGGCTCCCCCGCTTCCTTGCCGTAGCCGTGCACCAGGTTGAGCACGCCGGCCGGCACGCCGGCCTCCAAAGCCAGTTCGCCCAGGCGCGCGGCCGTGAGCGGCGAGAGCTCGCTCATCTTGAGCACGGCGGTGTTGCCAAAAGCGAGACACGGCGCGACCTTCCAGGTGGCGGTCATGAAAGGCACGTTCCACGGGCTGATGAGCGCACAAACG
>JACCDW010516250.1_pt1 | contig 14395 bp, 16 predicted proteins | sample 7449781 | NCBI WGS metagenome assembly JACCDW01 (sample SAMN15323449, study PRJNA562643) | freshwater metagenome | isolation source: river surface water | place: USA:Blue River Watershed | collected 2017-08-18
ACTCTAGCACTAGGTGGATAATACACCTAATGTTAAAACAAACCCGGCAATCGCCGGGTTTTTGTTTGGCTAAATATTGCTATGAGCAATGCCTTTACTAATTTTTTAAGTGGAGTTACCGAAGGAGTATTTGGTAACACTGCAAATCTTAAAGACTATCAACACGCAGATCGTCTGTATGTTAGAAACACCTATGCGAGAGCACCTAAGGTAGGATTTCTATATTTTATAAATTTTAATATAAATCAAAAAGCAGTCAAAGATAAAAATTGGATAAACACCAATGCAATTCGAGATGTCGGTATGTTAGTTAAAAAAATTGATATGCCAAAATTTACAATTGCCACAGAAACATTAAATCAGTATAATAGAAAAACAGTAGTTCAAACTAAACTTACTTACAATCCTATCAATATAGAATTTCATGACGACAACACAGACATTACTTCTAGACTGTGGCAAAATTATTATCAATACTATTATGCTGATAGTAACTATGGAGATGCAACTAAAGGAAAATTAAAGAAGGGACAACTCCCCTCGGCTTATACAGATACCAAATACGGAAAAGAAGATAACCCGTACGGTTTTAATAATTATCAAAACGAACCGTTCTTTGAAACAATAGATATATATGTTTTACATCAAGGAAAGTTCACTTTAATAACACTAATAAATCCCATTGTTACTGAATGGTCTCATGATAACTTAGACCAAACAGATGGTGCAAAGATTTTGTCTAATAAAATGTCTGTGGCTTTTGAAAATGTAATTTACAGATCCGGAAAGATCGTTAAAAAGAAAGAACCAGAAGGATTTGGTGCAGTGTATTACGATACAACACCTAGTCCACTAAGTGTTGCAGGAAATGGCACTAATACATTATTTGGTGCTGGGGGTGTAATAGCAGGTGCTTCGGCTATATTTGGAGAAGAGGGTCTGCTGAATAAAGAAAATAAAAGCCCTCTCGATTATCTATCATTAGCTATACAAGGAAATACTTTAGCAAAAAATGCAAGATCACTAAGTAAGTCCGGTTTAAAAACGGAAGGATATAGTATTTTAAATGGAGTATTAGGTGAAGTACAAGCAACTGGGAATCAACCAGGTGGAATCGGCGAAGCTATTAAAACTGGAGCAAATCAAAGTGGCCTAGGGGTATTAGGAAATATTGGTGTAAATATATTCTCTAATAAAAATTCTAGTGTAACAGGAAATACTAAAGCAAAACCTTCTAAACTAACAGGCGAATAAATGAGTACCTATTCTAATATACCTAATACTAAATTACCTAATAGTAGCGATGCAACTGTTAAAGTATTTGATAGCTATTATTCTTCCCCTCTCGAATTACATGCCGGCACATTTGCAGCAATGATTGGGTTTTTTACAGCCAAAGGTTTTGATGAACAATCTGCAGAGTCGACTGCAGTAGTTATTATACGTCAAGCAAAACAAGATGGTTATAATCCTATGAAAATCCTTGATACTTTAAAAGGATTAGATAGTGTTGAAATATCTGCACTAGTAGCAGAAATCATCAATTACAACAGATATAAAACTAGCTACTTAGGGTATGCTTTAAAAAATAACCCTAACTACGAAATTCAAAGAAACATTATCGAAGCGTCAACTAATGTATGAGCTTAAAATTTGCTAAAGACTATTACAAGGTAAAAAATCCTGAAAAATATATAGGAACTACCCCGCCTTTATATAGAAGTTCTTGGGAACTTACTTTTATGACATTCTGCGATAATAATCCTAGTGTACAAGAATGGAGTAGTGAACCTGTGCGTATTCCCTATAGAGATCCGCTTACAGGTAAACATACAGTTTATGTTCCAGATTTTTTAATTAGTTACATAGATAAAAATTCAAAAAAACACGTAGAACTAATTGAAATAAAACCTGCAAATCAAATGGTAAAAGAGCGTGTAGGAAAAAATCCCTATAATCAAGCACAATTTATTAAAAATCAAGCCAAATGGGCCGCAGCAGGTCAATGGTGCCAACAACAGGGTATCAAGTTTCGAATCATAAACGAACACGATATTTTCCATAACGGTATTAAAAAATAATAAGTAAGATTATGACAAAGAAACTTGAAGAATTGCTAAATCTACCAGAAACTGAAGAAACTTTTGTAGCGCCCGAAAGCACCCCCGAAGTTCCTACAATAGATCTGCAGGAAAAGTTAGAAGAATTTGATAAAATTGCTGCTGCCTTACCTAGAGTAAAGGGCCTCGGTGATATGGCCGATGTCGAATTAGATGCTCTAGCAGATAAAGCAGAAAAAGCCTACGATGACTTGATGGATTTAGGAATGAATGTTGAAGCACGTTACGGTGCTCGTATGTTTGAAGTTGCAGCTCAAATGATGAATGCTGCCATTGCTGCTAAAACAAATAAAATCGATAAAAAGTTAAAAATGGTAGACCTACAATTGAAGAAATTAGCCATTGAGAAAAAACACGGTGCAGAAGGTAGTAGTACCGTAGAAGGTGAAGGTTATATCATTACTGACCGTAACAGCATCCTAGAAAAACTAAAGAATCTGAATAAATAATAAACTATGAAAACATTCAAAGAACACCTTTCTGAATCTAAAAAACAGTATGAGTTCCGTGTAAAGATTGCGGGTCAGGTTACTAACGAACAAGAAGACGCCATGAAGGTATTGCTTGGACGTTTTACAAATGCCGATAAACTGCAGAGTCTTAAAAAATCTAAAACACCTATTCAAGCTGTACCTTTAGACTTTCCACAAATTAAAAACTGTGAAGTAAACATCTATGAATTTACTTTAGATTATCCTACTACACAAAATGAACTAACTGAATACCTAAGCAGAGAATTAGGAGTTAGTAAACAACAACTAGTAGTTCGCCGTCCTGGTGAACCAACAGAAGAATATCAAGAACCGAGCGAACCTAGAGAAGGTGCTTTGTTAAATGACCCAGACTACAAAGAATCTCCAAATGCAACTTTTGAAGATTTTTACGGAGACAAATACAATACAGGTTTTGTCAAAGAGTTAAATGATCTGCTTAAATTAGAGCGTAAAGCCAGAGGCGAACAGATCCCCGAAACCGGTGCCGCTAAGTTTAATACCGATAGTCCAGCAGGTACCAAAACTGTTTTACAACAGGCACCCGATCCAAGGAAATAATTATGCAAATGATTGATGTATTAAAGCGTCTTGCCGAACTTGATGCAGTAACCCCAGCAGTTGATACAGGAGTATCAGTTGTTAAACAAGAACAAGCTATTGTTGTAAAGGAAGATGCAGTAGCAGAATGCGGTATGATGCCTGAAATGGGTATGATGAGCATGCCTCCAGAAAAGCCTAGCACCCCTGCAACAATCAATATGACAGCAGGAAGCGGTCAAGAACTTAGTGACATGCTAACAACTATCATGACACTGGCTGGGCAGAAACAACACGCGACCGAACCTCATAGTGGAATGCCTCCTCCCGCAGTAGCAACGACCGGCGGCGATGAAGGTCCTAAAGATTCTATGCGTTCCGTTATTGATAAGTTAAACCCGGCCGACGACGAGGAAGGTGAGCAAGATCAAGACGACGATCAAGACGACGATCAAGAAGAAACTGATGAAAATTGGGATAATGCTCCAAACGATCCTACAGACAAAAATGAATTTGATGCAAACCAATTTGCTAATCAAGAAAATCAACCAGGTGCCGGCGATGCCCCCGACGGAAGAGCCCGTAGCCGCTTTCAGCCTGCAACCTTTGAATCTTTAATGAAAGAATATAAAGCATTTATTGGTGAGTCTGCGGAAGAAGAAATGGATGAAGAAAAGGAAGAAGACCTAGAAGAAGGTACTTGTTCTTCATGCCACAAAGATCCTTGTGAATGTGAAAACACAGAAGAATCTACTAGCGAAAGTTTAGATATTCTAAAACTAGCAGGTTTAAAGTAATTCTATTTTAACCAAAATAGCCCCTTCGGGGGCTATTTTTTTCATTAAATATTGTTATGGTTACTAAAAATTTAGATAACAATCTAATAAAGAAAGCCCACGTAACACAAAAGTGGACAGAACAAGATATTGAAAACTTGTCAAAATGTCACGACCCTGAACATGGTCCTGATTTTTTCATTCGCAATTTCTTTTATATTCAGCATCCTACAAAAGGAAAAATTCAGTACGACCCATTTGATTATCAAACACATCTTCTAGAAAGTTATCACGGACATCGATTTAGTGTAAACATGCTAGGTCGTCAGATGGGAAAAACTACAACTGCGGTAGGATATTTGTTATGGTATGCTATGTTTGTACCTAACAGCACTATTTTAATTGCCGCTCACAAGTATACCGGTGCCCAAGAAATTATGCAGAGGTTACGATATGCTTACGAACTTTGTCCTGATATGATAAGATGCGGGGTTACTAGTTATAATAAACAAAGTATTGAATTTGATAACGGCTCTCGTATTATGGCACAGACCACAACTGAAACTACCGGTCGTGGTATGTCTGTATCTTTATTATATTGCGACGAGTTTGCTTATGTAGAGCCTAACATTGCTACAGAATTTTGGACTTCTATTGCACCTACATTGTCCACAGGTGGTAAAGCAATTATTACCTCCACGCCGAACAGCGACGAAGACCAATTTGCTATGATTTGGAACGAAGCAAATAAAAAGTTTGACGAATATGGTAACGAAGAAGAATTAGGACGCAATGGTTTCTATCCATACATGGCCATTTGGAATCAACATCCAGATAGAGATGAAGACTGGGCCAATGAAATGCGTAGTCAGTTGGGCCAAGAAAGATTTGAGCGCGAACATGAATGTAAGTTCTTGATCTTTGACGAAACGTTGATCAATAGTATTAGCCTGGCAGATATGGAAGGAAAAGAGCCTATCATGAAGATGGGCCAGGCACGTTGGTACAGACCTATCAATCCCGCAATGACCTACATTGTTAGTTTAGACCCTAGTTTAGGCACAGGTGGTGATTATGGAGCTATTCAAATTATAGAAATTCCCACTATGAAACAGGTGTGCGAATGGCATCATAATATGACTCCAATCCAGGCTCAGGTGAGAATCCTTAGAGATTTATTAAATCATATAAACAACAAATGTCAAGAACAAGGTGTAACTCCTAGCATATATTTTAGTGTTGAAAATAACACAGTAGGAGAAGCAGCATTAGTTGCTATAAATGAATTAGGAGAAGAGACTTTTCCCGGATTGTTTTTAAGCGAGCCAATTAAAAAGGGGCATGTTCGTAGATTCCGTAAAGGATTTAATACAACACACACTACAAAAATTGCTACCTGTGCTAAATTAAAACAACTTGTAGAATCAAAACAACTCGAAATAAACAGTAAAACATTGGTCAGCGAACTAAAAACTTTTGTTGCCCAAGGTATCAGTTTTAAGGCTAAGGTTGGACAGCACGACGATTTAGTTGCTAGCTTACTCTTAGCTGTACGCATGATTATGGTATTACAAGATTGGGATCCGAGCGTATATGAAAAACTTCGAGATTATTCGGGGTTAGAAGAACACGATTTACCCTTACCAATCTATATCAGCACTTTTTAACTAAATAATAGATATGAAAGCTATACAACTAATTTCCCAAGATTTGTTTGACAAAGTTCGGAGCCGTTTTCAAAATTTGGAAATGGGAGACGAAACGGGTGCAGTGACTATTGACCCTGCAGAAGCACGTTTCTTTGATTTCGACTTTGTAAATGAAGGAAATGATTTAGGTCGTGTTAGTATCAGTTTAAATGAGCCAGGTAGCTTAAAAATTTATTATAGTCAAGGTATTACTGAAAACCAAGATGATCCTGCAAAGAAAGTATGGTATAATTTTTTAAAAGAAATGCGTAGATTTGCAATGCGTAGATTATTACGGTTTGATACCAGAGATATTGCAAAAACAAGTCTCGACAAAAATGATTTTCAATATTTGGCCTCAAAAGGCACCAAGGAAGAAGAAATGACAACAATGAACGAATCTCGTTGGACTCAAAAGAGCACAAAGAAAACTAGTCGTGCTGTAAAAGGAACTACTGAAGTTATTGTAAGACACAATACTGCTGTAGACGAAATGTATCCAGGTGCCCGCAGCCAAAAGAAAAATATCAAGGCAATTTTTATTCAAAACAAGGACGGCGAGCGCTTCAAGTATCCATTTATACATCCAGCAGGTGCGTTTGCAATGGCACAACACGTTGATCACGGTGGTATTCCACATGATCCGGCAGGCAAGGCAATTATGCGTATGAGTGAGCAGATTGCTCAACTACAAGAATTTCAACGTAAAGTTCACAATGCTTCATTGCACCCAGATGCAACAGGAATTACAGAGAGGGCCATAGGCCGTTTACAAGAACTAAAAAGCCGCATTGAAGCACTAGGCAAGCGCCATCATTATGAAAGTTGGATGGCAGAATTTCAAGAAACAGAAGATTCAGTGTTAGGTGAATTAGACGCTGTTACCATGGAAGAATATAAATCTAAATTTACAGAAACAAATTTTAAAGAAGAATTGGCCAGTTTCTTTCCTCTAATTCACAAAATTATGCAAGAAACAAATGCAATCGACCTTGACGAATATGTTAAAGAAGAAAATGCCGATTCTAGTGAAGAAGATAATAGCGAAGTAAAAGAAAATGCATTTGATCAATTTGCTGAATGGGCAGAAGCAGTTGAGCAAGGAAAACTAACAGATGATCAAATTGCATCATTAAAACAGGCATTGACAAGTTTAAGTACCCCACTAGATTTAGATACAGCATATAATTTCTTTAATGAGTTTGGCATTGATGATAGTGATTTAGAAGATAAATTCCAACAGGCAAAAGAATTAGATTCAACAGCTGACCCAATGGAAGTATTCAAGTTATGGGCACAAGAAAGTTATCCTGAATTATTAGTAGCATTAGGAATTAGTGATACAACAGCCCCAGAAGAACCTGCGCCAGAAGAACCTGCTCCAGCTGAAGAAAATACAGACATGGAGATGAACCAGGGAACAATGGAAGATGCAGATCCAAAAGCAATGATTAAAGAAGTTGCCAAGATTGTTAAAAGTTTTTACAATGAAGACAATCCTAGTGTCGGACCATTCCGTGGAGAAGAAGGTATTGTTATTGATGTAGAAAAATCGATCAGTGAAAAATTTGGAGAATCTGCAGGACACCAAGCAGGAAAAGTAGCTAGAGCATTTATGGAAAAGCTAACACAACAATGGCAACAGAAGCACGGCGATGTCGCTAACGGGCATGGTGAAGATGGTCTAGCTAGATTAAAAGAACTGGTCGGTAATATCAAACAAAAAGTAGAAGGCATCGGTGATAGAGGAAATGGCGGCCAAGATTTTAATAAGAATATCATGCCTGCCGAAGAAAAGAATTCTCAACACAGCCACCAATATGACACCACAATGAAACACGCTGACAATCCAACATACCAACAACGTATGGCAGCACACGATATCAAACCAGGTATCAAAGGCTATCGTGATCGTATTGACATGTTGAAAGATTTAGAGCGTACTGGTAAACTAAAAACCTCTCAAGAAGAAAGTGGTCCAGACAAGAGTCAAATTCCTGCGTACAAGCGTAAGGAGCAGGGCGGAGATTGGAAAATGACCACTAAGGATTTAGAAAAAGAAAAAACCAATAGTCCAACTAGCTCTGCAGGTCTAGCTCGCAGAAAAGCAGAATTGGGAATGAGTGAAGAACTTTCGTCAATTATAAAATTATCCGGATTGGCAAAATAAATCATATTTCGCAGCCCTTATAGGTTGCAATGATAAATAAAACTGTGCATACTAAACACATGCACAGTTTTTCTTTTTAGTCAGTGGGCTAGAAAGAAGAGGCATAATAAAACATTTTAAGGAAAAACATTATGGCAACTTTAGCAGAAATTCGCGCAAAACTTCAAGCATCATCTCAGCAAAACACCGGCGGCGCAGGCGGTGGAGACAACGCAATTTACCCCCATTGGAATATCGCAGAAGGTACTAACGCAACAGTACGTTTCCTTCCTGACGGAGATCCAAATAACACTTTCTTCTGGATTGAACGTGCAATGATCAAATTGCCTTTCGCTGGAATTAAAGGTGAGACTAATTCTAAGCCTACAACTGTGCAGGTTCCATGTATGGAAATGTGGGGAGAAACTTGCCCAGTTCTAACTGAGGTTCGTCCTTGGTTTAAAGACAAGAGCTTGGAAGAAATGGGTCGTAAGTACTGGAAAAAGAAGAGTTATCTGTTCCAGGGCTTTGTAGTTGACAGTAAACTACAAGAAGACAAAACCCCAGAGAATCCAATCCGTCGCTTCATCATTGGTAGCCAGATTTTTAACATTGTTAAAAACGCACTGATGGATAGTGAGATTGAAGAACTACCTACCGACTACGTCCGCGGCCTTGATTTCAAGATCGCTAAAACTAGCAAAGGTGGTTATGCTGACTACTCCACCTCTACTTGGGCACGTCGTGAACGTGCGTTGAGCGAAGCAGAGCAAGCAGCCATTGCCCAATATGGATTGTTCAATCTAAGTGACTTCCTACCTAAAAAGCCAGGTGAAGTTGAACTCAAAGTTATCAAGGAAATGTTTGAAGCGTCTGTCGACGGTGAAGCATTTGATATGGAACGTTGGGGTCAATACTTCAAACCAGCAGGTGTGATGGGTAATTCTAACACGGCATCTACTGCACCTGCAAGTGCATCTAAGTCAGCACCAATTCCGACTCCGGCAGCGAGCAAGGCAGCTGAAGACGAAGACGATGCTCCATTTGATGGTGGTACTTCTGTTGCAGAATCTGCAAAGGCAGGCGGCGATGCATCAAGTCGTGCCGCAGACATCATTGCGATGATTCGTAAGCGTCAGCAACAATAAGGAGAATAGTGATGGGAAAGGCCTTCGATATTTCGAAGTTTCGTAAATCCATCACTAAGTCTATCGATGGACTTGGTATTGGCTTTAACGATCCTACTGACTGGGTCAGTACAGGAAATTATGCCCTAAACTATCTTATCTCAGGGGACTTCTTCAAAGGAGTTCCTCTAGGTAAGGTTACTGTGTTTGCGGGCGAATCTGGTGCAGGTAAATCATATATCTGCTCTGGAAATATTATTAGACATGCACAAGAACAAGGTATCTTCGTAATTCTTGTTGACAGTGAAAACGCTCTCGACGAAGCATGGCTTCATGCTTTAGGTGTTGATACCGGCGAAGACAAACTTCTTAAACTCAATATGGCAATGATCGATGATGTTGCTAAAACTATCAGTGAGTTTATGAAAGAGTACAAGGCAATGCCTCAGGAAGAACGTCCCAAAGTTTTGTTTGTCATAGACAGCCTTGGTATGTTACTGACCCCCACTGACTTGAATCAGTTTGAAGCGGGCGACCTAAAAGGTGACATGGGCCGTAAGCCTAAGGCATTGACTGCATTGGTTCGTAATTGTGTAAATATGTTCGGTTCTTACAACGTTGGTATGGTTTGTACAAATCACACCTATGCAAGTCAGGATATGTTTGACCCGGATGACAAGATTAGCGGCGGACAGGGGTTTATCTATGCATCTAGTATCGTTGTTGCTATGAAAAAACTCAAACTCAAAGAGGATGAGGATGGTAACAAAGTTAGCGATGTTCTAGGTATTCGAAGTGCGTGTAAAATTATGAAAACACGCTACGCAAAACCTTTCGAAAGCGTTCAGGTAAAAATTCCTTATTCAACTGGAATGAGTCCTACTAGTGGATTAGTTGACATGTTCGAAAAGATGGGTGTATTATCTAAAGTAGGCAATAAATTAGCCTATACCAGTAAAGAAACCGGTGAAATTATTGCCGAGTTTCGTAAGAATTGGACAGAAGATAAGCTCATGAAAATTATGTCAGAATGGGATGAATCTTCATTGACTTTAACTGCAAGCGAAGTTATTGAATCGGAGGAATAAAATGGAAGAAAGTTTGATTATTGAACTATGGGATGTATTTAAAGAATATGTTCCTGAAAAAAACAGAGAAACAGCCGCAAATCACTATGTTGACTTTTTACTCGGTAAAGACGTAGATGACGCTATCTTACAAGGTCTAATGGGGTATGATTCTCATCTCGATGATGCTATTCAATTAGCACTAGGTGATGAAAACGGCAGTGATTCTGAAGAAGAAATCGACGACTACTACGACGAAGACGAGGACTACTAATGTCTTGGTATGCTAAGGTCTCTAAAGACATAGCACACCTTCCTAGCTGTTTAGATTACTTCTATAACGAACTAGAACAAGCAAAAAAAGAGGTCAAGATCTACGGAAACGTAGAGAAGGCCTCTGCTTCCTTACCTGGAATTGTTGAACAAAGATTCAATCAGTTGCAAGAAGTTGAAGCTGTTTTAGAATATTTGAACATCGAACTTAGGCGTGTGCGATCAAAAGCGTTTAAGAAATATCTAGAGAACTACCAACGAGCGCTTAGTAGCCGAGATGTAGAAAAATATGTCGACGGTGAGGCAGATGTTGTCGATATGGAAAAAATTATCAACGAATTCGCCATGTTACGAAATCAATGGTTAGGTATCATCAAAGGACTGGATATTAAACAATGGCAATTGAGTAATATTATCAAACTTAGAGCCGCAGGCCTTGAAGATATTACACTTTAATAGTATAATAAGTTATGCACATTGACGATTTAATCATTTTATTATCAAGATCCAATATTACAGCAAACTCTTGGGATACAAATATCCTATATAGTTTTGCGGATCAGATAAATCGCGGAACTGGGTTCACTGAAAAGCAAGCAAGTGTTGCGTTAAAAATGGTTAAACGATTTTCGTCTTCACTCAGTCAAGTATCTAAGCTGGATATTTCAGAAATTTTGAAAAATCCGACATATCGTTACCCTATCCGTCAAATTTCCAATCAAAGAAAGATATCTGTATTAGACTCATCTGATTGGGGTCGAACCTTTAAGGTAGAATTTCCTTATAATGAGACCTACATTACTGAAATTCGACAAAAACGAGACGAGTTAGGTCTGGCACAATGGTCGAAGGACGAAAAGGCTTGGTTATTGGCAGTAGATGAAAGAAATATTTCATTTCTTTCGTCACTAATGGCCCGAGAAAAATTCCAACTGGATGAGCAATCTCAAGATCTGTTCAAACAGCAAGACAACATATTAGAAAATATGGAAAAATTTGTTCCAATGCTTGTCGATGACCAAGGAATTTTAAAATTTAAGAATATTTCTCCGTATATTCCTGAGCTTGAAACTCAAGATTTACTCAAATCTGTTTTTGAAGCTAGAAAAAGAGGAATTCTTACATGGGACGACACAGTCTACAATAGGCTCAATGATCTAAACCTCAACGAATTTACAAAAATCTTCATAGAAAAGGATCCTGCTGAAAATTTGCAAATAAATTGTGAAAAATATGATATTTCTGTGTTGGGTGATGTAGTAAAACATTTAACCCCAGTGCTGGTAGTTATACCAGGGGGGAATGAATTAGGAAAATTAAAATTATCTTTTGATTTTTTGAAAAATAATGGTTTTAAAAATGAAGACATGTCTGTAATGTTCAGATTACCAACATCGGCTGGAAAAGAATTCAATGATTTTGTAAAAGATCAAGAATTAAATTCACCAATTGGAGAGAATACCAAAGCTGTTTTTGTCAGTAGCAAATTACCTAAACCTGTGTTAAAATCTAAAATTAAATTTCATAGCGTTATCAACTTAGGATTTGAAAACGTACACTATACTATGAGAGATTTTTTGAAAAATCATGAAAATTTGATATTTTTCTCTGAAAAGAAATCGCAAAGGGAATTCAATTTTGGCCTCGTGTAAAATTATTATTAAAGATGAAGTAAATGTCAAACTAGAAAATTTAGATCTTGACGCACGTAAGGCGTTGGTTAAAAAATTTAAGTATGAAGACCCCACAGCACGGTATCGTCCAGCCTATAAATTAGGCCGTTGGGACGGTACTGTGAGTTTTTTTGGTCTCGGTGGCACAACATATCTTTCTATGTTACCTCAGGTACTAGAGTACCTTGAACAAAAAAATTATTATATCGAATTAGACGATCGAAGAAATCCTACTAACCTAAAATTTGACGAAATTTCTGAAGATTTTTGGGGTGAAAAATGCTGGCCAGTGGGGCATCGGTTTGCTGGACAACCTATTCGATTACGCGATGACCAGGTTGAGGTTATCAATAAATTTTTAGAAAATCCTCAATGCATACAAGAAATTGCCACGGGCTTTGGTAAAACAATTACCACCGCAACTTTGGCAAAAATTTGTGAAAAATATGGTCGTACAATAACCATTGTCCCGAACAAAAGTCTTGTTGAACAAACAGAAGAAGATTTTATCAACTGTGGTTTAGATGTTGGCGTTTATTATGGAGATAGGAAAGATATTGGTAAAACGCATACTATCGCAACTTGGCAAAGTTTGAATATTTTAGAGAAAAAATCACACGATGACGACGAAATTTTAAGTCTTGCAGAATTTTTAGATGGTGTTCAATGTGTCATGGTTGATGAAGTTCATATGGCAAAGGCCGAAGTCCTTAAAAAATTACTAACACAAAATTTATCTAATGCCTGCATTCGTTGGGGCCTCACAGGAACTGTTCCAAAAGAAGATTTTGAGTTCCAAAGTCTACGTGCAAGCCTTGGAGAAGTAGTTCATAGAGTGGCAGCACACGAACTACAAGAAAAGGGTGTTCTTAGCACATGCCATGTTCAAGTTGTACAAACAGCAGAATGGAAAGAATTTGGAAGTTATGCAGAAGAACTAAAATATCTAGTCACAAATTCGGATAGAATGGAATATATTTCTAGTCTAATTGAAACAATAGCAAAAAGTGGAAACACACTTGTACTAGTAGACAGGATCGAAAGCGGAGAATTTCTTGTTGAAAAATTGTCAGACAGTGTTTTTATCTCAGGAAAAGTAAAAACTAAAGATAGAAAGGATGAATATAATGAAGTGGCAACTGCTGATAACAAGATTATTGTGGCGACTTATGGTGTGGCCGCTGTTGGTATCAACATTCCTCGTATATTTAATTTGGTCCTTTTGGAGCCCGGAAAGAGCTTTGTCCGCGTTATACAAAGCATTGGGCGAGGCATTAGAAAAGCAGAAGATAAAGACTTCGTACAGATCTGGGACATCACTGCGGCTTCAAAATATGCGAAGAGGCATCTTACTCAACGGAAAAAGTTTTATAAAGAAGCAAAGTATCCGTTCACAATCGAAAAGGTAAAATATCAATAATGCAAATACTAACATTAGAAAATAAAACATTTTTCTTAAATGAACTTCCAGATGAAATTGATGAAGATTTAAGGTTCTCTGTTCTCGATAATTCAGACAACAGTAACCCTGATCATTTTTTTATTCCTTTGATCTTTTTAGAAAGTTTTACAGGCCCAGCGGTAGTCTTAAAAGTGGGGCCGCACGAATTGACAATGCCTTTAGATTGGTGTACAATAGTAGGTGACCCGGAAGGGCCTGACATGGAGATACTACCGCTAACAAGCCTCAATGATAGGGGGTTTAAGACTTTTTGTTTTAATCCAATCAGTGGCTTTAGACCGGAATTTTTAGAAATTGACATCATAGATGTTTATCAAGACGTTAAATGGTATTTCCCTAAAATGCGTCCGGGTCAACTACTTTGCACACCTCTCCATGCTGGAGAAAAACCATTGTGTGCTTATTTTGTCAAAGAAGTTAGTCGTCAGAGTGAGCTTGTAGACTATACGAAATGTTGGTAATTTATGGCTGCAAAATTAGATATCAAACGTGAATTAGGTGCAGTTGATCAAAGAAATTATAATTTTTTTGATAATCTCACAGAAGAAGAACAAAAGGCATTTAGTCCCTATGTGCTAATGCGTTACACTAGTAATGTACAAGGTGACAGAGATATCCAAGAATGGTTTGTAGAAATGACCAATGAATTAGTCAATAAGAATCATTGGGACCTAAGTAAGAATCACAAAGCACTACTATGGAAATTGTTTGCCGCAAGCGGTGCCGGTGTAAATTGTTATCATCCGTATCTTGCGGCAGGAAAAAAAGAAAAAGCTAACAAAATTGAAAAATTACTTTGCGAAATTTATCCATCTAGAAAATTAGAAGATATAAAATTGCTTGCTTCTATGATGACTAAAGAGGATAAGGAAGAATTATTTGATAAGATGGGATTTGATAAGAAACAACGTAAGGAATACGAATGACCGATGCTTGTTTTAAAGGATGGAAAAAGGAGGACGGTAATACATCCGGCTCTTGTTGTTGTAACTGTAAGTGGCAACGCCCTATAGTTAAACATCCTTGGAA
>JACCDW010561696.1_pt1 | contig 14393 bp, 13 predicted proteins | sample 7449781 | NCBI WGS metagenome assembly JACCDW01 (sample SAMN15323449, study PRJNA562643) | freshwater metagenome | isolation source: river surface water | place: USA:Blue River Watershed | collected 2017-08-18
ATGGTTTGATTCATCCCTGCACGTGCCACAAAACCTGTTTTCGTTGGTCCAGGACAGACAGCCGTCACACTCACCTCCCCTTTCCATTCATGATAAAGCGCACGAGAGAAAGACAATACAAAAGACTTAGTAGCCGCATAAGCAGCCAACTTAGGAACTGCTTGGAAAGCCGCTGTACTAGCGACATTCAAGACATAGCCTTTTTGCTTTTTCAATAATGGGTAGAACAAATACGTCAGGCTCATCAAGGACTCATTATTCAAGCGCAACATTTCCTGTTGTTCTTTTAAACTTACTTTTTCAAACGCACCCCAGACACCATAACCAGCATTGTTCACCAATACTTCTACTGCAAGATTTTGTGACTGACAAAATTCAAGCAACTGCACGGGTCCAAGGTCATTCGCTAGATCTACTTTACAAACTAAAGTATCACAGTTATATTTCGACTGAAGATCTGTGGCGATCTGTTTTAACTTCTCCTCTGAACGCGCGGCCAATACCAAATGATAGCCACGTTGCGCTAATAAAATTGCTAGTTCGGTTCCAATACCGGAGCTGGCTCCTGTGACGATTGCGTACTTCTTTTCCATGTTCTTACAACGAATATTTTTAAGTTTTGTTCATAAAAAAGGCCCCTTTCGGAGCCTTTTCTAAGGTATTTAATGTTTTTCTACTGATTCATGCTCAGCTGTGCTCGGAACTGGATTTTTTTTTTCAATCTCCATTAGTACCGAGTGATTCGGTGCTTGGTTCTTATTACGCACATTGATAATTTTGAAGTTGGTACGACGATTTTGTGCATGCTCTTGTTCAGAACATTTAACGCCATCTTGGCAATGATTTACCGGCTGTGACTCACCATAACCACGAGACACCATACGACGCTTATCAACGCCTTTACGACGCAAATAGAACACAACTGCAGCAGCACGACGCTCACTCAACCACATATTATACTTCGCTTTACCACGGCTATCGGTATGTGCTGAAATTTCGATATCCAATTGTGGGTTATCACGTAATTTCTTCGCTAATGAATCCAATGTCTTCACCGCATCTTTACGAAGCACCCATTTGTTAAATGCATAGTAGATATTACGTAAAGGAATATCCTTGTTCACCTCAACCGGCTCCATGCCTAAGTTAACCACGAACCCTTTGCGTTTTGCTTCTTTAACCGTACGCAATACATCTTTAGAGCCAATGTATTGATTTCCTTTAGAAACGCGGATATCATAATTAGAACGACAAGCAACATCATCGAAAGAGTATTTACCTTCTTGATCTGTTGTAGTAGAAATGATAGAATTGTTTTGGTTATTGATCAACTCAACCTTTGCACCAGCAATTGGCTTGTTTGATTTTTTATCCATGATTTGTCCTTCTACGAATAAAACAGGATCGTTACGAGTCCAGTCGAAAATACGATCACGGCCTGTTCGGTTAGTAGAGAAGAATCCTGTTTCACCAGAACCTTTCGTAACGAAGCAATAATCATCGTGCGAAGAGTTAACAGGTACGTTCAAATTTTCTGCAGCATCGAAGCTAGAGCCATTCCAAGTAGCAGAGAACACGTCCAAACCACCTAAAGTATAACGACCATCCGTAGAGAAGTACAAAGTATTATTATCATCAACGAATGGGAATACTTCATTACCATTGGAGTTCACTGATTCACCTAAGTTTTGAGGTTCGCTCCATGAATTATTTTCCGCGTCGAAGTGAACGACATACAAATCCGTTCCACCCATACCGCCTGAGCGATCCGACATGAAATACAAATCTTGACCATCAATTGACAAAGCTGGATGACCTGTATTGAAATCATTGCTATTGAAAGGCAATTCTTTGATATTCTGCCACGTGTTATTGTCTTCTTTAGTAGCTGAATAAATCTTCATGCGGCTGATGTTCAACATAGCACCTGACTTATCTTTCGCTTTGATAACGCTCGTACGTGTGAAGTAACAGATATTCCCTTCAGCATTAAAAGTAGCAGGACCTTCGTGCGCAGGGGTATTGATTTTACCCATCAATTTAACAGGCTTAGTCCATTCTGCATCTGGCACAGTATCTTTTTCAGTATAGAACAAATCGAGGTAGCCAGGAACAGCATAAGAACCTTTCTTAGCTTTCGGGTCTGCAACCTCTTGCGCATACACGATACCATTTAAATAAGGTACTGCAGCAAAACGATCTCCAGAACCACGGAAACCCGCTTCGTTAATAGTGTACAAGGCTGTATCACGTTTAAACATAGCGATAGAGTCGCAACTTTCCATCCACAATGAAACAGAAGGGTCGCTGTTGTTTGTCAACTCATTGTATTTGGCAAACCATTCACGCGCATCTTCATATTTCTCGTTAGCCATCAACATTTGTGCATAATGCAAAACGTCCTCTGGCGTTGCTTTAGCCGCTGTTTTTTTACCACGCACTAACTTCGAGTAAGTTGATTCTGCTTGACGCGTTTTGTTGGTCAAACGATAAGCATCTGCAAGCTTTCTTAAGGCATCCGCGTTTTCAGGCTTCGACTCCACATATTTCTTCATATAATACGCCGACTTCGGGTAGTTCATCTCGTTATATGCTTGAGAAGCTACCTTGTAGTTTTGTCCAGAACAGGCTGCTAAAAAGGCTACGGCCAACAGCACTGCAGAGTAGACAAGGGTTTGTTTTTTCATTCCTTCGATTGATTAGATGGACTTATAATACTAATGGACAAATTTAATCTATTTTATCCAAAGAAAAAGGTCATTTTCCTTAGAAAAATGACCTTTTAGGTTGAAAATTTAGGAAATAGGACATTTCCCTTAACTTATCGAATATCGTTCACCTCTACACCAGGGTATTTTTTAGCGTCGAAAACGAAGCTAGCGTCTGTAACATCTTTCGGGTTAGCCGTAAACTGAACAATATCGTAGGTAATGAAACCGCCATTATTGTTGAAGATTTTCATCTTCTGAATCGACTTTTCAGCTTTGTTGACAAAAAGTTTAATCTTAAAATAAGCCTTCTTTTTATCAGTTGGCGTTAACTCAACCACTTGTAAGCCTTTCGCAGCATCCACTTCAGCCATTTGGTAGATAAATCCCTTTTCGTACATCGTAAAAATCTCAGAAGGGTTTACCTCGTGAGCATTGTGCTCATAATTATTTACTTGCACCTCATTCGACTCTTTAGAATAAGTCCAAACCGTTTTACCATCGCAATAGATATCTTGATTATCCAATTGAATGATGTATTTAGTTCCCTTCAAAACCAAGGCACCTCTTTTCTCTTGCTTGGTCTTCATATTCGGGTGTTCCATGCTCAACTTAAAAGTAGCGCGGATAGACTTGATCGCTTTGTAATGTTGGCTAACTGCATCCAATAATGTTTTTGCATTAGGATCCATGGCTGCCGGAGCTGCTTTTTTCTGTTGAACGAGCATTGGTGCCGATGTAAAGGCAAACGCAGCCACAACTGTCAAAAGCAAGAAAATCTTTTTCATAAGTAGGTTTTTCAAATCTATGCAAATATACGGCCAAATTTTGAAATCCACATGCTTTCGCTTAGGAAGGCATGACCATCAACTTCGCAAACTTGAGCATGATTTTCTTCGCACCGAGCTGTTGAAACACCACATTCGCAAAAACCTGATCCCCCGCTGTCTCTAAACTTTCCACTACCCCCATCCCAAATTTCTGATGGGCAACATTCACCCCAGCCTGAATGGCTTCGAGCGGACTCACCACGAAGTTAGCAGGAACCTGAACCGCTGCAGGTGGCGGAGTCGGAGTGCTAGCGGCAGGACGAACCGGTGCGCTAGGCTGTGCCGGACGATTGGCCGGATAATCTGTGCGGTTTTGATTGGCAAAGCCCGGTCGGGTATTTTTTGCCGCGTTGTTCGTATAGCCACTACGGAAAGAGGTCACACGTGTAAAAGCGTCTGGCTCTTGGGCTTTCGGCTGACGGATACCACTCGTTTCGGTAAAATGCTCTGGAATCTCAGTCAAGAAGCGACTTGGATCGCAGAACATCAACTTTCCAAAACGATAACGGTTCAAGGCATAGGTTAAATATAATTTCTCCCTAGCACGTGTTACCGCCACGTAAAACAAACGTCTCTCCTCTTCCAAATCAGAACGATCATCTACACTTCGGGCACTTGGAAACAGCTCTTCTTCCATTCCAACGACAAAAATGCAAGGATACTCCAAACCCTTTGCAGAATGGACCGTCATCAATTTTACCTTATCTTCGTCCTCTTCTTCTGCTTCACTCGAAGTAAGTAATGAAACGGTTTGTAAATAGCTCCCTAAAGATTTATCTACGATCTCACCTGTCTCTTCATTCACACGAACTTCTTCAGTAAATTCCTTAATTGAATTGAGTAATTCTTGTACGTTTTCATAACGACTAACCCCTTCTACAGTTTTATCTTCTGCCAACTCCTTAATCAAGCCTGTTTGTTTACCAATATATTGAGCTAGGTCGTAGGCATTGGTATTGGCCATCATCCCGGTGAAAGACTTAATCATCCACACAAAATCTTCCAAAGACTTTCCGGCTTTGATAGAATATAATGAGGCGTTGGCAACCACTTCCCAAAGGGTGCGGTCTGTTTCGTGCATAGCCACTGTTGCCCTATCCATCGTAGTTTTACCGATGCCACGCGCTGGATAATTGATTACACGACGTAATGCTTCTTCATCTTGCCAGTTGACCGTCAGGCGAAGATAGGCGATAAAGTCTTTGATCTCCTTTCTTTGGTAGAAGGAAAGACCACCATAGATACGATAAGAAATATCTAAACGGCGCAAGGCTTCCTCAAAAGAACGAGATTGTGCATTGGTACGATAAAGGATCGCAAAATCCTTATTACGCCAACGGTTGCGCATTTTGTTTTCAAAAATCTTGTCGGCTACCCAACGACCTTCTTCGTTATCGGAGGCGGTTTGTACAATTTGTACTTTGTCGCCACCTGGATTTTCGGTCCAGATTTCTTTTTTAATCTGTGCGCGGTTGTTCTCGATAATGGAGTTCGCCGACTTTACAATATGTTGTGTGCTACGATAGTTTTGTTCGAGCTTGAAGGTCTTTACATCTGGATAGTCCTTTTCGAAGTTGAGAATATTGGCAATCGTCGCGCCACGGAAGGCATAGATCGACTGGGCGTCATCCCCTACTACAGCGATGTTTTCATTAACGGCCGCGAGTTTTTTGATAATCTCATACTGCGCGAAGTTGGTATCTTGAAACTCATCAATGAGGATATATTTAAACTTGCGTTGGTATTTCGCAAGGGCCTCTGGCGAATTCTCTAAAAGCTCATGCATTTTCACCAAAAGATCGTCAAAGTCCATCGCACCACTCTTTTCACAACGCTTGGAATACCATTCAAAAATCTTGCCCATCATCGGACGGCGCGCCATTCGATCTTCTGTCATCAACTCTGGACTCAACTGATATTGTTGCCAGTTGATCAAAGAGTTTTTGGCCGAAGAAATTCTTCCTAAAATGCTATTCGGCTTGTAGATTGCGTCGTCGAGGTTATTCTCCTTAATGATATTTTTGATAACGCTTTTCGCATCATCGGTATCATATATCGTAAAATTCGTTGGATAGCCAATCTTATCGGCTTCCATGCGTAAGATGCGTGCAAATACGCTGTGAAAAGTACCCATCATCACATTTCGCGCTTCGTCACCTACCATGTGCGAGATACGTTCTTTCATCTCTTGAGCCGCCTTATTGGTAAAGGTTAGTGCCAAGATATTAAATCCATCCACCCCTGAATTCAACATATGAATGATCCTGTAGGTAAGTACACGGGTCTTTCCCGAGCCTGCACCTGCAATGATCATAACCGGTCCGTTGATACATTCAACCGCCTTCCTTTGTTCGGGATTCAATTCTTCTAAATACTGCATAACTCGTTTTTCTATATACGCTTGACTCGCAAAAATAATTTACTTATTAAGGAATTAAGCATAAGCGGGAAAATTAAATTTACTTTGTGTCAGAATTTTTGCTGACATGAAGAAAACTAATAACGAAGATTTGGGTAGAATTAGTGTGGAGGAGTATAAAAATAGTCCGAAACACCCGATTGTCATTGTATTAGACAATATCCGCAGTTTTCATAACGTAGGTTCGGTATTTCGTACGGCAGACGCCTTTCGTATCGAAGCCGTGTATCTATGTGGCTATACGCCTTGTCCGCCCCACCGTGATATCCACAAAACCGCTTTAGGAGCTACCGAAAGTGTTACCTGGGAATATCGCGAGAGCACGTTGGATGCAATTCATGAATTAAAAGGTCAAGGTTATACCGTTTATGGCGTTGAGCAAGCAGAACCGAAAACGTATTTGAATGAGTTGCAAGTAAACGGTCCGATTGCTTTAGTCATGGGCAGCGAAGTGGGCGGCATCGATGAAATAGCGCTTGCAGCATGCGACGCTTGCCTAGAGATTCCACAATGGGGAACCAAGCATTCTTTGAATATATCGGTAGCTACCGGAGTCGTGTTATGGGAAGTGATCCGTCAGATTGCCCCAAAACATTAATCCAATTTCGGCAGTTCGAACTTCATATGTCGAGCAGCCACTTGTGGCAAAACAGCCACCGTATGGCGTGACAGGCACATTAAATTACCGGATTCATCCGTAATTTTTATCTCCCAAATTTGGGTCATTCTTCCCAAGTGAATCGGCTTTGCTGTGCCGAGCACATATCCTTCATGTTTGGTGCGAATATGATTGGCATTGATCTCCAAACCAACCGCATAATTCACATCTTGGTCTAAACACAAGTTGGCCGCCAAGCTTCCAATTGTCTCCGCTAAGGCAACATTCGCTCCGCCATGTAAAAGTCCTGCACTCTGGCGTGTACGCTGATCCACAGGCATTTTAGCGACAAGATAGTCGTTACCCACTTCGACACATTCAATACCCAAAAGTTGAATCATATTGGTCATGAATAGCTCATTGATGCGTTGCGGAGTGAGTTGGTATTTCCAAATAATGGTAGACATAGCTAATTTTTTAACGGGGCGAAGATAATGCCTTTTATTGCAGGATACTATCCCAAGTAAATTGCGTATTTTCGCGCGAGCAATTCAGAAATTTTATGTCGAAGCAACGTTTTCTTATTACGGCGGCCCTTCCTTATGCGAACGGTCCTATTCATATCGGTCATTTAGCGGGCTGTCATTTGCCTGCGGATATTTTTGCCCGTTACAGGCGTATGCAAGGCGACGACGTATTGTTTATTTGCGGTACGGATGAGCATGGTGTACCTATCACCATTGCAGCGAAGAAGGAGAATACAACGCCGCAAGCCGTTGCTGATAAGTATCATGAGCTGATCGATGTTTCTCTATATAAGTTTGGCATTTCTTTCGACAATTTCTCAAGAACAACGAACCAAGTCCATAAGGACACGGCAGCGGAGTTTTTCACACATTTGTACGATAAGGGACTTTTTGTAGAAAAAGAAGAAGAGCAATTTTTTGATGAGCAGAACCAACAGTTTCTTGCCGACCGTTATATCATGGGCACATGTCCGAAATGCGGTAACGACAGAGCTTACGGCGATCAATGTGAAAAATGTGGTAGCACTTTAAATCCGCGCGATCTAATCAATCCGCGTTCGACTATATCTGACCAGGCTTTGGTGATGAAGCCGACCAAGCACTGGTATATTCCATTAGATCAATATGAGGCTTGGTTGAGAGAATGGATTTTGGAAGGTCATAAAGAATGGAAGACGAATGTATACGGTCAGTGTAAAAGCTGGATTGATGGCGGTTTACAAGCACGTGCGGTGACGCGTGATTTGGATTGGGGTATTCCTGTTCCATTAGCAGATGCAAAAGGGAAGGTATTATACGTTTGGTTCGACGCACCGATAGGTTATATCAGTGCTACGAAAGAGATTACGAACGATTGGAAGAAATACTGGTGTAACGAAGACACACGTTTAATTCACTTCTTAGGAAAGGACAATATCGTGTTTCATTGTATCATCTTCCCTACCATGTTAAAAATGCATGGCGGTTTTGTATTGCCTGAAAATGTACCTGCGAATGAGTTCTTGAATTTGGAAGGTGATAAAATCTCCACTTCTAGAAATTGGGCGGTTTGGTTACATGAATATTTAGAAGAATTCCCAGAACAGCAAGACGTCTTGCGTTATGTATTGGCTGCCAATGCGCCAGAAACGAAGGACAATGATTTCACCTGGAAAGACTTCCAAGATCGCAATAACAGCGAGTTGGTAGCGATTTTAGGTAATTTCTTTAATAGAAGTTTAGTCTTAGCACATAAGTTTTGTGGTGGAAGAATCCCTGCCCATCATGTTTTATTCGATGGTCCTTTAGAGGAGCAATTGTGGGGCGAAGTGGAGGCTGGCAAGCAGAAGATAGAGGCGGCGATGGCGCAGTATAAAATTCGTGAAGCCTTACAAGAGATGATGAACGTGGCACGCGCTGGTAATAAGTATCTAACGGAGTTAGAGCCTTGGAAAAAAGCAAAAGGTGATTACTATGTTGGCGAAACAGAGGAAGACCAATTACATAATAAGTACTTGGTAGAAAATTGCCTATTCCACTGTTTACAGTTGTCGGCGAACTTATCGATTTTGATGTATCCATTCATGCCATTTACGGCGAAGAAGATGTTGTTACATTTCAATATTGATAAGCGTGCAAATGAGTTGTTGAAATGGGAGCATATTGGAAGAAAAGATTTATTGTCGACAAGATATATCATCAACAATCCTGTTTTGTTATTTAAGAAAGTAGAAGACGAACAGATTGCTGCGCAGATGGAAAAGTTGAATCAACAGAAAATGGCTAGCGCAACTGCAACTGCAGTGGTAAAGGAAGAGAGCGTGGTAACGGAGCCATTGAAAGCAGAAATCGCTTTCGATGATTTCGCCAAAATGGATTTACGTGTAGGGACGATTATCGAGGCTGAGCGTGTACCGAAGGCGGATAAGCTATTGAAGTTGACGGTCGATCTTGGCTTTGAAAAGCGCACAGTGGTGAGTGGCATAGCCGCACATTACGCTCCGGAAGATATCATCGGTCAGCAAGTGACTTTGCTTGCGAATTTAGCTCCGCGAAAAATGCGCGGTGTTGAAAGTCAAGGGATGATTTTGATGGCTGAAGATTCAGATGGCAAGTTGCAGTTTATGCAACCGAAAAATACGACTAGCAACGGCTCTAGCGTTGCTTAGTGGCTGGCCTCGTAGTTCAATGGATAGAACGGAAGTTTCCTAAACTTTAAATACAGGTTCGATCCCTGTCGAGGCTACTTTGCCTATGCCACGGTTCGTCCCGAACTCCCGAAACTTCGGGACGGGACCCCACGAACCGTAATAATTTTAAAAAAATAATTAATTATAATGCATTCAATATGGTTCGTGAGACACGAACCATAACGGTTTTTAATGCAAGGGTTCGTCCTGAACTCCCGAAACTTCGGGACGGGACCACACGAACCGAGATAACTATGAGTTAATTAAAAACAATAATTAAAACAATTATTTATTTGGAACAACTTTACCTTGTCGGTCATAAGTTATGAATGAGTTCAAATCTTCATTGTAAGCATAAAAATACAACTGATCATCTGAAATTTCAATTGAATAATACTTGAAAGGGATTATCAATCCAACCTTTGAATCAACAACACCGTAACCCCTAGTATCAGTCTTTAATATTATAGATTTTCTATCCAAGGTTATTTTAGGAAGTCTAATTAAAAGTTTATTCTCTTGATCAGGACTTGGTAATTCATCTAACTCAATAGACTCTTTAACCAACTTATTTAAAGAAAAATTGTATACGTTCCAACTAGAAGAATTTACGGCTGTATACTCCCCAATACCTTCATCGAAATAATAGCGGATCTCCTTAGCAAAGAAACAATTTACACTATCTAAAAAAATAACATCGGAAATACTATCTAACATAACAACGTTATGTGCATTATCAACAGCTTCATAAAATTCTCCATCATAGTAAATAGTAATTTTACTATCTAAAGAACGAACTACTGATTTAGTTTTTACCTGGGCATTGGCAAAAAGAAAAGAAAAACAGCTAAATAAAACCAGTAAATATTTCATTTCTATAAAATTAATAATTCAAAATAAAGGATAAAAAATCAATCGAATATAACTACTAAAACTAAATTTTTTAAACAATAATTAAGAAAAAGCTATTCATAAAAAGACTAACTCCCAACTTTTTGGATCGAATAACAACACCCATTTCCTTTACAACACCCCTTTACTCTTATAAAACAAAATACTACGCTTAATCCCCTCTTCTACCCCAAAGGAGAGGGAAGAATTATGTGGAACATATTCCACCTTATTGGAAATGGCATTTAGTTTATTAATTCCTACGCTTCGCAAAAGACGAATTAAAAAACCAGGAATACGAACAAGTCTATTGGTTTGTGATAAGCTTTGCGCAAGCAAAGTGTAAAAGTCTTTCAAGGACATAGCAGTACCAACATTGCGTAATTCGAGATTTGTAGTGCTATCGAAGGCGGATTTTATCTCTTCCACTAGATCTTTAACGTAGACGTAATTGACCATCGCCCCTTCGCTATAAATAGCTGGTCGGCCTTTTTGTAATTGCTGACAAAGATTCAATAGAGCATTGAATGGATGATGTTCGCCAAATACATTGGTCGGACGAAGGATGCAACAATTGATTTGGCCTGTTTGTGCAGCTTTCGAAAGAATCTCTTCCGACTTCAACTTCGTTATTTCATATCGATTCTTTGGATCGCAGGGATAGGCTTCATCCACTAAAACAGTTTTGGCTGCGTATTGCATGCCCACCACCCCAACACTACTCAAATGAACTATTTTAGGCACCTGACAAAACACCGCTGCATCTACTAAATTTTGTACCCCAATAATATTACTCGCCTCCATCATCGACTCATTGCGAATTTCGGCAGCTATATTCAGAACTAAATCTTGTCCGGCAAAGGCACGTTTCAAACTTTCAACATCCGCTAAATCCGCCACAACTTGTTTGCACTTACTAAGATCAGCCCAAGTGGATTTTGAAAAGCTTCTACTAATAATTCTAACATTATACTGATTGTAGTCGATACTTTCTAAAAAGTGCTGTCCGACAAAACCCGTTGCTCCGGTAATTACTAGGTTCAATTTAGCCATGTCACAAAATACGCAAATTGAGCGCGTTAAAAAAAACGATAATTAGGTCCATTTGGAAGCGTAACATAAGTTACCGAACTTAAAACATCAAAACAATTACCTTTGTTAAAACAAAAAGAACATGGCTACGACACAACTAAGCGAGGAAACCTTTAAGGAACTTATTTTCAACTACGATACACATCAGGATTGGGCCTATAAAGGTGCATTACCTGCTATTATAGACTTCTATGCTGATTGGTGTGGTCCCTGTAAAATGGTGGCTCCGATTTTGGAGGAACTTTCGGATGAATATGCAGGTAAAATCAATATCTATAAAATCGATACGGAAGCACAGTTAGAATTGGCGCAAGTTTTCGGGATTCAAAGTATCCCTTCCTTTTTATTCATTGATGCGAACGGCAAGCCGATGATGCAGGCAGGAGCCTTTCCTAAAAGCTCTTTTAAGAAAATAATTGAAGAGTATTTAATCAATCCTCCGCAAGAAACTACTGAATAATTAATGGAGCCTAAGGGCTCCATTTTACTTTATAAAATAGTTAAGTGTGATACCCTGTTAAACTAATGAATAAAAAATTAGTCCTACCTTAACACACATGCAGGAAAGTAATTTGGATATCGTTAAGCTCCGTCAAGGAGAGGCTAGCGCCTATGTCCAACTCTTGCATAAGTATCAGTCGAAAGTCTTTGCAACCTGCTACAAATACTTTTTGAATGAGGAGGATGCGAAGGATTTAACGCAAGAGGTATTTATTGAAGTCTTTGAATCCGTAAAACATTTCAAAGAAGAGGCGCAATTGTCGACCTGGATTTTCCGCATCACTAGTAACAAATGCCTAGATGAGATTAAACGGAGGAATCGTAAAAAAAGACTTTCAAATATTGCCAATAAAATGGGTTTAGAAAGTCTACAAAATCTACTCATTAGCGATCAAAATCTAGAAAAAGATTTGCTAGTAAAAGAAGAACTAAGGGTCGTTTTAATCGCTATGAATAAACTTACAGATCAGCAGCGAACGGCATATACCTTGAGTAAGGTTGAATCTTACAGCACTAAAGAAATCGCAGAAATTCTTGCAATAAGTATTAGCGCTACTGAAGGGCTAATAAAGAGAGCGAAGCAGAAGTTATTAGAAGAATTGAAAAAAGATTAAAAAATAGCGCCTGATTTAATTGTAGAGGTCGTCTAAATAAGACTTAATTGACCCTAAAGCGCTATGATAGAACCAAATAAAATCCTGTCTCTTTATGACAGTGAAAACAAATCGGACTCAAATTTAGAAATCAGCCAAATAATGGCTAAGCTAGATGCGAGCAAAAAGGCGAAATCCAAAACGAAAGGACTTTTTGTCATTATTTCTCTATTTGTTATTGCTATCAATATTATGGGCATAAGCATGCTATTGAATAATTCTTCAAGCAACAAGTTGAAGTCCGATTCAGCAAACGAATGGCAAACCATTTACTCTTCCTTACTAATTGATCAAAATCCAAACTAATTATGGACTATATATCAAAGTATAAATTACTATTGCGATTAGTTATTCTTCTCTTTATTCTAAATGGAACGACCATTGGTTTTATTGTTTGGCACAAATACAATAAACCAAAACGGGAACCGCATCTTTTTAAACAAAAGGAACGTTTTAGAGATGTTTCAAGCATTCTGAAAAAAGAACTCAATCTGGATAAAAACCAAATGCAACACTTTGAAAGTGTTAGAGAAAAATACTACCAAAAAGAAGTTCAATTGGCTAGTATAATCAAAGCGGAGAAAGATTCCATGAATGCAATCATGTTCAACAAAGTAAGTGATGAAAATTACTTAAAACAACTAGCGCATCGTATAGCAGGCAATCAGGAGGCAATGGAGTTGCTACGTATTGAACAGGCGAAAGAATTGAAGACCATTTGTAATGAAGAACAACAAGCCAAATTCGAAAACTTAGTGAAAGAAATTCGTGATTATTTCCGTCCAGATAACCGCCCTAATCAAAAATAAGCAAATGAAAAAACTAGCTCAAGCTCTATTATTATTCACCATCCTACTTATTTTTTCGACAACTAAACTAAGTGCCCAGAATTACAATATAATCCTCGGAAGACCTACTGATACAAGTATAACCGCAAGTATCTTATTTGATAACAGTACTAGCTTTTACTTAGAATATGGAATAAACAGTACAGCTTATACTAATCAAACAAGCACATTCAATATCAGTGCTGGTGTTCCAATGGAAGTGGATATTAAAACATTATTGGGCGATACGAAGTATTATTACCGTATGCAATACAAGGTAAATGGTGTCTTTACCCCTTCTCCGCAATACAGTTTTCATACGCAAAGAAAAGTGGGTTCTACATTCACTTTCACAGTCGAATCTGATGAACATTTGTATGACAAAAAAGGAGTAAAAAACATGTATAATGTCACTCTAAGTAACCAAGCTGCTGACAACCCTGATTTCATGTTTTCACTCGGAGATATTTTCGGAGACGACCATTACCCGTTTACCATTACCTCTGGAGCGCTTGATTCATTGCATAAAGATTACCGTCCTTTTTTAGGAAGTATTTGCCACTCCATTCCATTTTATGTATGTCTTGGTAATCACGAAGGCGAAAATGATTATTATCAAAGCTTCAATGCTCCGAATAACCTATGTTTTTGGGGTACACAATGGAGACAATACTATTATCCTAATCCTTATCCAAATAAATTTTATAGCGGTAATACACAGATTGAACCATTCGGTATTGGCTACCCAGAGAATTATTATGCATGGACATGGGGAGACGCTTTATTCGTTGTACTCGATGTTTACAGAACAGAATGTCATGATTCTTTAGTACCGAAACCAACGGGTTGGAATTGGACGCTTGGACAGGCACAATATAATTGGCTCAAAACAACTTTAGAAAATAGCAACTCAAAATATAAGTTCGTCTTCGCACATCATTTAAGAGGGCAAGGTCGCGGAGGCGTCGCAATGGCGACAACCAATGAATGGGGCGGAAATCAGAATACAAACGGAAATTATACCTTTCCTATAAATAGACCAGGCTGGGCAAAGCCCATTCATAAATTATTTGTAGATACTAAGGTAACCATGTTTGTGCAAGGTCATGATCACGTATTTGCACATGAAGTGTTGGATAGTGTCACTTATATATCCACACCAATGGCTGCCGATTCAAC
>JACCDW010416678.1_pt1 | contig 14392 bp, 10 predicted proteins | sample 7449781 | NCBI WGS metagenome assembly JACCDW01 (sample SAMN15323449, study PRJNA562643) | freshwater metagenome | isolation source: river surface water | place: USA:Blue River Watershed | collected 2017-08-18
AAAGAACTTCTTTATACCTATCATTATCTTAAAGACGAATCAAAAGATTTTAAATCTGGTTTCAACTATGGCCTTTTCAGATCCTCGGTTTCTGACATTCTTAGGATTGGCGGGTGCTTGGGCACTTGTATCTTTACTGGGTTACCAGTCCCCGAAATAGCAGTAGGGGCATTCGGTCTAGAAAGAAATCAACAAGAAGGTATATACGAACTCTCACGACTTTGTATACACCCAGACCTTCAAAAAGAAGAATATAACATCACATCTTGGTTCGTCAGTCGTTGCATTAAGAGGTTTAGGAAAGATGCCACAGTTCGTGCTATTCTTAGTTACGCTGACTCTAGTCACCACACTGGAACTATATACAGAGCTTGCAATTTTCAATATTACGGTCTAACTGCACCTAAGAAGGACTTTTATTATGCAGACGGAACCAAACATTCTAGGGGTAGCATTAACGGTGCTGATGGTGAGTGGAGGGATAGGTCTCGTAAACATCGGTATCTTATGGTATTTGATGAGGAGCTCAGAAAAAGATTGACATGGAAACAGGAGATGTGGTAAAATAATATGGTGTGAAGGAAGTGCGGAGAGGAGGTCCTTATGGGTCTCCTCTTTTTTTATGTGATAAATAATCCATAACGGAAACTATAAGAACTAATAAGATGGGTCTCTCCAGATTAGATAATTTTCTGAAATCAACTCGTGGAACCATTCTCTATGTTGATCCAAGCAGTTTAGATTCAACTGATAGTATAGAGAATCAGGGAAATAGCCTCACAAGACCTTTTAAGACAATTCAAAGGGCACTGATTGAGGCAGCACGATTCTCATATCAGAGAGGATTGGATAACGATAGATTTAATAAGACCACGATTCTTTTATATCCTGGAGACCATATTGTAGATAACCGTCCTGGTTATATTCCTGATGGTGCAAATAACTTTAGACTTCGTAGTGGTGCTACTACAAATGACTTAGTTCCGTTTGATTTAACGACTAACTTTGATCTTACTACTGGAAATAATGATCTTTATAAGTTGAACTCTATTAACGGTGGTGTGATTCTTCCCCGTGGAGTTTCAATTGTTGGTATGGATCTTCGTAAGACCAAGATCCGTCCTACCTATGTTCCAAATCCAGAAAATGATCAAATTGAAAGATCTGCGGTTTTCCGTGTAACTGGTGGTTGTTATCTTTGGCAGTTCAGTATTCTTGATGCTGACCCTAACGGAACTTGCTATAAAGACTATACAACCAATATTTTCGTTCCTAACTTCTCTCACCACAAACTTACAGCATTTGAATACGCTGATGGTACAAATAATGTAAGTATTGCAGATGATTTCCAGACCTATTCTACAGATAGGACTGACCTTGACATGTATTATGAGAAGGTTGCTATTGCTTATGGACAGTCAAGTGGAAGACCTATTGAACCAGATTATCCTTCATCTTCTCTGGATATTCAAACAATCGTTGATGAATATCGTATTGTTGGATCTCGTGGAGCTGAGGTTGGAATCTCAAGTATCAAAGCTGGAGATGGCGTAACTTCAAGTAATCTGATTACAGTAACCTTATCAGAAGAACTTGATGGTCTGAATGTAGATACTCCTATTCGTATTGATGGTGTCGGTGCTCCTGGTTACGATGGTCAGTTTGTTGTTTCTGAAGTTAATAGTTCAACGGAGATTGTCTATCAGGTTCAGAACGCTCCAGCAAATGCACTTCCATCAGTTTCTGGTGCAACTCTGAATATTTCTGTTGATACTGTTACATCTGCTTCACCATATATCTTTAACTGTTCTCTCCGTTCAGTTTATGGTATGTGTGGTTTGCTTGCTGATGGTGACAAGGCAAGTGGATTTAAGTCCATGGTTGTTGCCCAGTTTACGGGTATTGGACTTCAGAAAGATGATAATGCTTTTGTTAAGTACGATCCAGTATCTGGTACTTATAAGGATTCAACTTCATTTGATAATCTTCATACTGATTCTCTGGCAAGATTTAAACCAGAGTATGAGAACTTCCATATTAAAGCAACCAATAATGCATTCCTTCAGTTAGTTTCTATCTTTGCTATTGGTTATGCTGAACACTTTGTTGCTGAGTCGGGTGGTGATCTTTCCATCACTAACTCTAATTCTAACTTTGGTGCTAAATCTCTGGTCGCTTCTGGGTTTAGACATGAAGCATTCCCAAGAGATGATATCGGTTATATTACACACGTTGTTCCACCAAAGGAAATTGAGACACAGGAAACCAGTGTTGAGTTTGTTGCCGTTGATGTTGCAAAAACTGTAGGTATTGCATCAACAAATCGTCTTTATCTTTACAACGAAAGTAATGTTGATGTTCCACCAACTACAGTTATTGATGGATATCGTATTGGTGCAAAAGTAAATGATACTCTAAATGTTCAGATTTCCCAGTCAGGTATTACCACTGTCTATTCGGCAAGAATCATCATGCCGAATACACAATATACTGGAACTGAACTTTCCTCACAAAAGTTATTCACTGTTGGTAGAACTTCTTTAGGTATCAACAGTATTTCTTCAAATGTCTTCACATTAACTTCAAATCATTCTTTCCTTACTGGAGAATCAGTTCGTATATTCAGTGAGAATGGTCACATCCCTGATGGGTTAAACAATAATCAAGTTTATAATGTTATTACGAAAGAAACTGATATAACTCTTGGTGATAATCAGGTTAAGATTGCTCAATCCTTAAGTGATGCTATCAGAGATCAACCTATTACTGTTAATAGTAATGGTGGTATTCTGACGATTGTAAGTAGAGTTTCTGATAAAGCTACTGGAGATATCGGACACCCAGTTCAGTGGGATGGATCTCAGTGGTTCGTAAATGTTGCCACTGCGTCCAGTGAAAATTCAATTTACTCAACTATTGTTGGACTTGGAACTGCAGGTCTTGGTGAAGCAACTCCAAGAACTTATGTTACAAGAAGACCTGATACAAGAAGTTTACTTGATACAATTTATCGTCTCCGTTATGTAATTCCAAAGGATTCTGCAACAGCTGCACGTCCACCTATTGATGGATATGTTCTTGAAGAATCTGGTAATGTAATTGGAGCTGGATCAACTGAGATTCAGAAATATTTTGATCCAACAAATAGTTCTACACTTTCAAACTCAACAGAACTCCGTAATCCAAGATTTATTGCAAATGCAACTTGGACAGCAGGAATTGCAACGATTACAACTGAACTTCCTCACGATCTGAGAGTTGGATCTCAAGTTGAAGTTATTAATGTAACCAGTGGAAATAATGTAGTTGGAACTGCAAACTCTGGTTTTAATGGAACTTATAATGTTTCTGGGATCAACAACAGAAAAGAATTTACTTATTCTCTCACTTTAGATCCAGGAACATTTACAAACGATCTTTCAGCAAGAACATCAGGACTTCCCGCATTTAGACAGAAGAAGTTCCCTGGAACTTATCAAATTTATAGAACTCAAGAGGTTCATAAGTATGTTCCGGGTGTTCAAGATGGTGTCTATCATCTGATCATAAACAGTGCATCAAACTCACCGACTGTTTCACCATTCTCTGAGTTAAGATTTGCACAACCAATTCAGAATCTTTATCCTCAGACAAATAGAGACAATCCTGTATCTGATCCAGCACCATCTGTATCTTTTGCTCTTCCAAATCCAATCGGTCAGGTTGTTGTTAATGATACTCAGAAGAGTATTACTAAAGAATCTCTGAGTAATGCATTAGTTGATCTTTCTGTTGGTTTTGGTCTTACTGATATTAGATCAAACACCGCGGGAACTGCTCATACTTTCTACTCATCAATTGATCACGGTCTTGCTGGTATTACATCAGTTAGTATCGTATCTGGTGGTTTTGGTTATGGATCTGGTGCAGCTGGAAACATATACAACGCAAGATTAGTTGGATTTGCTGGTTCCACAACTGGAGCAAACGCAACTGCAGTTATCACCTTTGACGGATCGGGAACTATCACCGCCGTTAAGATTATGGATGGTGGTAGTGCATACGGTATTGGAAATACTCTGTCAATCGTTGGTGTTGCAACTACAGCTTCTCATGTTCCTGCAGTTGTTCAAGTAACACACATTAATGATAACATTAATGACAGTATCCAACTTGATGGTATTACTCCATCTTCAAATAATCAGTACAATACTCTTTATAAGATCACGGGAATATCCACTGGTAATACGAAACAGTTTGAGGTTCAGTCATCAGTTACTATCAGTAACCCAACTCAAACTGGTCTTGGTGTAACTGCTACTTCTTCAAGTAATACAAAAATCGTTGGTAAGGCTCTTGGTATTTCTACCTTTACTTACTCACCTACTTCAGGTATTGCGACAGTCACATTTAATAACTCTCATGGATTTAAAGTTGACAACAAACTTCGTATCTCTGGTTCTGATATTAGTTTGTTTAATGGAGACTTTATAGTCAAGAAAGTTAATACATTAACTTCACTGTCTGTAAACGTAGGTCTCGGAACAAATGTTGTTGGAACTGGTGGATCAGTTACTGTCTACAGATATGGATTTGCTTCAGGTGGTGGTGACATTACCCGTGATAAGGAAAATATCTCAGGAAGATTTAACTTTGAATACGCTGGCATCACAACTACTCTGAATACCAGTATCTTAGCAAATGCATCAGATGCAACACCATTAGTTATTATTGGTGCAAACACCCTTGGATTTAAACTTGGTGATTATATTCAGATTGATAATGAGATCTTCAGAGTTAAAACTGATGTAACTGGAAGTTCTGTTTCTGTGTTCCGTGGTCTCTTTGGAACACCAAGAGAAACTCATACAGCAAATTCAGTAGTCAGAAGAATTAATGTAATCCCCATTGAACTTCGTAGAAACTCAATCATCCGTGCTTCAGGTCATACATTTGAGTATCTTGGTTTCGGTCCCGGTAACTACTCTACAGCTTTCCCAGAGAGACAAGATAGAGTTATTACTCCACAAGAGGAACTGATTGCCCAGAACAGTAAGATTGATGGTGGTATTAGTATCTTCACTGCGATGAATAGTGATGGAGACTTCTACACTGGAAATAAAAAAGTCAATTCTGCAACTGGACAAGAAGAAGTATTTGATACTCCTGTCCCAACCGTAACTGGTGAAGAAATTGACGATAGTGCTGGTTTTGATGTCCAAACTTCGATGGAAGTATCGGTATCAAGATCTCTGAGAGTTGAAGGTGGACCTGATAGAAATCTGGTATCTGAGTTTGATGGTCCAGTTCTCTTCAATCACAAACTTACTTCAACTTCCCAGAATGGTATTGAAGCAACTTCTGTATTCCTTCAAGGTGAAGAAGAAGTTTCCCGTAAGTTTAACATCAGTAAGGATAAGCCATCTCTTGCTGGTAACTATGGTGATGTCAGCTTTAACTCAGAACCAACAAAGAATGGATTTGTTGGTTGGGCTTATGTAACACAAAACCAGTGGGAACCATTTGGATTTATTGGTGGAAATGGTGTTGGTATTTCTTCAAATGGTTACTATGTTGGTTTCTCAACACTCGTTAATATTGAAACTGATGGTATCATTCTAACCGCTGATAATGATGAACCTTCTGGTGTTACCACTGTAAGATTTGATGCAAACCCAAGAATTGGTATCTCTAGTGGCCCACTGAATGAATTCGTTGGTCTTGCAACTCAGATTAACTTTGTTGGTTATGGTATTACTCTGACAACTAATTTCAACCCAATTGGAGGAGTTGCAACAGTTACCGTAGATACCAGTGGTTTGATTGGTCTTGGTGGATCTTTCCCAGGAGATCCAAACTTATCACTTCAGTACAACAGTAGTGGAGTATTTGGTGGAATTCCAATCTTCCGTTATAATCCAAGTGGAAATAATCTGATTGTTGAGGGTTCTTCAAATAATACGATCTTTAAGGTCACTCAAACGGGAAATGGTGACTCATTCTATGTTGAGGATACCAGTGGAGATCCAACACCATTTGTCATTAGTAACAATGGATCTGTAGGTATCGGAAGTTCGGTTCCTACAGCTCAACTTGATATTGTTACTAACTCACAACCAGCAATTAATATCAAGTCAACTAATGGTGTTGGAAACATCGTTAGAGTTGATAGCTCTGTTTCTGATACTACACCATTTATTATTGATGTAAATGGTAATGTAGGTATCAACACTGTAACAGCAGTAGCTGCACTTGATGTCGTTGGAAACGCTGCAGTTACTGGATCAGTTAGAATTTATGAAACTGATAGAAGTAACTATGTTGGACTTCAGGTTGGATCTTTAAGTTCTGATTTGACATTCACACTTCCAACTGGTATCGGAACCGCTGGTTATGTTCTCTTTACTTCAGGTTCTGGTGTTCTTGATTGGAAGGTTGCTTCAAACCAAGAAGTTATTGCTGGAACTGGTATTACTATTACCTATTCTACCGTTGGTTCTGGTCTTACTGTTGCTACCATTGGTAACAGTGGTATTACTTCTCTCGTCGCTGGAGCAAATATTCAGATTAATGTAAGTGGTGGTGTGGGTATTATTAGTGCTACAGATACTGCAGCCGCAAATATCTATCCATTCACCACCCGAGGATTCAGTATTCCTATCTGATTATCCGTTTTCTGGGATAACTACGATATTATGAACACCACATACAGCACTGAATGTTTGACCAGGAGCAAGCATCAGTTCTGTGGGAAGGGGACCAACAAATCCCGTAGCATTATTTGTAGCTGATGCTAGAGCAACAGAATTGTTAACACCAACAGCTGCAAATATGGCTCTTCCTTGGTCAGTGAGGTTTTGGTCGAAACCAGGTTGGCCAGGACGAAGTTCTCCAACTTGAACTCGTTGAGTTCCACCAGCAGCAGTGTCCCTGAATAATTGAGAGTATGCGAGATTTCTTCCAATTGCTACGTTTCCTTGATCCGACGAAGTACCTACACTTACTCCTGCCCAGTTGATAGTTATAGTACTAGGAACAGTAGGAGTGTTCAGGACGGGGCCCCCGAAACCAGAAGGCGATCCCCTGAAAGTCGCCGGCGCAAAAGTAGTACCTGCCATATAATTAATCACAATCCTCACATTTTGATCAGTATTATTCCTATAAGATGGATTAGAAGGACCACTTATTACTGTTGAAGCCATATGATTTACTAAAAGTGTTTTTTAGTATTTATAAATAAGTAAAACAGGTTGGCGCTCTCCACCTATGAAAAAGTATTTCTATGTCTATTATTCCTACGAACCTTGGGGTAGGGGATATATAGGAAAAAGAGAATGTAAATGTCTTCCGGAAGAAGATATAAAATATTTTGGAAGTTATAGGGATAAAACATTTAAACCAACACAAAAAGTTATATTACAAACTTTTGATACGTCAGAGGAAGCATATTCTGCAGAAATAACTTTACAAGAATTTTATCAAGTAGATAAAAATCCACATTTTGCAAACATTTATATTCATAGAAGTCAAAAGTTTTGCAATAACGGAAGTGAAATTATAAGAAAAAAAATTAGCAATTCTTTAACTGGTATCAAAAGAAGTGAAGATACAAAAAGAAAAGTTAGTGAATCAAAGAAAGGAACTATTATTAGTGAAGAAACAAAATTAAAATTAAAAGAAAAAAGAAAAGGAAGAAAACCATCATTGGGAATGAATCACACTGAAGAATGGAAAAAAGAACATATCAAAAAAATGAAGGAGAATAATCCATTCAGAGGTAAAAAACATACTGAAGAAAATAAAAAATTAATGAGTGAAAAACAAAAAGGAAGAGTTGCTCATAATAAAGGCAAAGCCCATAGTGAAGAAACTAAAAGAAAAATCAGTGAAATAAGAAAAAAACAATGGGAACTTAAAAAACAATTATTAGAAAAAGGAGGTAACTAATTGTGGCAATCCAAAAGAACTTCACTATACGCAATGGCCTTGAAGTAAACGATAATCTTATATTTGCCGATAAGGATCAAAATACTGTCGGTATTGGAACCACAACAACCCCAGAAAAACTTCAAGTTAGTGGTGGTATCGGTGCAACAAGTATAGTTGTAACAGGTGTTGGTACTTTTCCAACAGTTAAATCAACAAATGCATTAATATCCAACGGTTATATCAATGTTGGTATCGTTACGACTTTAAGTGGTACACTCTCCACATATACCACAAGTAACGCAACTACTTTAAATGCAACAACTGGTAATATTGTAACTGGTGTTGTTACTTCAGTTTCTGGTACAAATCTAACATATACAACTGGAAATGTTACCACTCTGAATGTTGGTAATCTTAATGCAGTTTCTGGTGTTGTTACATCTATCACTGGAACTGGATTAACTTATACTACAGGTAGTCTTGGAACTCTAAACGCAACAACTGGTAATATTGTAACTGGTGTTGTCACTTCAGTTTCTGGTACAAATCTAACATATACCAGTGGTAATCTTGGAACTCTGAATGTTGATAACCTTTATGCAGTTTCTGGGTTAACAACAAACGGAACAATTACCAACTTAACTGGTACTGCAGCAACAATCGGAACTGTTCAGATTTCTGCAGGTATCATTACATCATCATCAGGTATCGTTACTTATTATGGTGATGGTACTTATCTGAATATGGCCTCCAATCCCGGTATGGGTATTGGTATTGGAACTGCTGGAGGTGCTGTTGGTTATGGTGCCACTTTCTTAGACCTTAGAGGTGCAGGAGTTTCAACTACCTTCTATAATGACGCAGTAGGTATTGCAACGATCTTCTTTGAAGGTGGTGGAGGTGGAGGAGGAGCCATTGGTATTGGTTCTACATTCCCAGGAACTCCATTATCAATAGATCCAGCACCTGCAAGTGGTGACTTATTCTTCCATATTGATTATGGTAGAACCTTTATCTATTATGATGAGGTTGCATTAGGTATTGGTGCTACTGCAGTTTGGATTGATGCTGCACCATTTAATCAAGGTATTGATGCAGTTCTTGCTGGAGTTGCTTTCTCAGAAGGAACTGCAAGTAACCCATCAGCATATTTTGAAGGTTCTTCAAATACTGGATGGTTCTCACCAACAGATGGACAATTCACAGTTGTATCACTTGGTTCTTCTATTCTGAATGTTAATCCAAGTGGTATTATAGTCACTGGTATCGCAAGTGCAACCAATGGATTTGCAGGAACCTTTAGAGGTGGTATTGCAGTATTCCAAGATACAACAACAGAACCAATTGTAAGAATTACTCAGACAGGAACTGGTAATGCACTGGTAGTTGAAGATTCTGGAAATCCTGATGCAACTCCTTTCGTAATCACTGGTATTGGTAGTGTTGGTATCGGAACAAATTCACCGATCAATCAGTTAGATGTTCATGGAACTATTCGTGCAGCAAGACAAGATGCAGTATCTGATGGTGGTGAAATTGTTCTCGCTCGTGCTTCTGATAACGCAAACGCTTGGGCTTTAGATGTCCATACTGACAGATTTAGAATTACCGATATCATTCAAGCATCAACAAGACTTAGTATTAGTCCTGGTGGCAATGTAGGACTTGGTTCTGATGCAACATCAAAACTTCATGTATTTGGTGACGCTATTGTAACTGGTGTTGTCACTTGTACAGATATCAACTCAACATCAGATATTAATCTCAAGGAAAATATAACAACCGTTGATAATGCACTTGATATTACAAATCAACTTCGTGGTGTAAGATTTGAATGGAAGAAAGACCATAGACCTTCTTATGGTGTAATCGCACAAGAACTGGAACAAATCTTACCAGAACTTGTAACAGATACTGATCCTAAGACTGTTAATTATAATGGTATTATTGGTGTTCTGATTGAGGCTGTGAAGGAACTTTCTACTGAAATAGAAGATCTGAAGAAGAAACTTTAATAAATATAGAAAGTAAAAGCCTAGTGGAGACACGAAAATGGCAATCAAAATCTCAGGAACTACTGTTATTGATGACAGTAGGAAATTTATTCCATTATCAATTGAAGCAGGATCTACTGTAGGAACAGCAGGCAGTGTTCTTCTTTCCACAGGATCTGGAATCGAATGGGGTACTGCGGCGGGTGGTAGTTCCAAAGGATTCACTTATTTTGCAGTAGCAACTGTTTAGGAGATAATATAAATGGCAAACGGAAGACAAGCATCAGTTACCCCAACTGTAAATACAGATACCTTATTATATCAGGTTCCAGGATCATTAACTGGAAGTGTTGCAGTTACAGTATGTAATACCAATTCAGTCTCTTCAAATATTCGTATTTCGATTGAAAATAGCACTGCAGTTGGTATTGCATCAACTAATTGTATTGAATACGACACAATAATCCCCCCAAATTCATCTTTTGAAAGAGGTGGATTGGTATTAGGAAGTCAACAAAAAGTGTTTTGCAGATCTTCTGCATCTAATGTAAACTTTATCGTTTTAGGGTACGAAGAATAATGTCTAGAAATTTTAGTTTAGATTCAATTGCACAATCAGTTTTTAGTAGTTTTCGTAATAATAATCTTCAATTCGAAAATAGAATTATTATTTCCGCAAACACGACATTTGTAGTTCCACCAAACACCAAAGCAATTAAATTTAGTGCTGTAGGTGGAGGCAGGCCAGGACTGGCCCAAACTAGTGGCCCTGGTGGTGGATATTTTGAAAAATCATTTTATGGACCTTTTACAGGACTTACTACAAGTTTCCAGTTAACTGTTGGAGCAGTAGGTGGAAATACAGTTCTTGCAAATAGTGCAGGAACTACGATCGCGACGGCATATGGAGCGACTGCAGTTAGTGCTGCAGCAACTGTAGGAGTTGGAGGAACTGCATCAGGAGGCGATATTAATAGTAATGGTTCTCCCGGAGGAACTTCACCTGGAGTCGGTGGCGCATCTGGTGGATGTTTTGGTGATAGTGTTTACAATTCAACTTATGCAGGAAGGTGGGTATACCTAAAAGAAAGCTTTACAAATGATAATGTAAAAAATTTCTTATTGGCAAGTTATTATGCTAATGGAGGATCTACAGTATCTGGTATATCTGGATCTCCAGTTGGATACTTTGGAGTTGTAAATGGTTCATCAACGACAGCTGGAAGTCCTGGTGGACTTTTCAGCGATGGTGCTACTGGCGCTGCAGCACCACTTACTCCTATAATTGGTGGATCTGGTGGATATGGAGGTAATGGAGGTAATGGAGGGAGTGGTGTTGGAGGATCAGGAGGAGTAGGAGGTAATGGAGGGACTGGAGGACTACAACAGCCAGGAGGTATCGGAGGATACGGTGGTAACGGCGGTGATGGTGGAGCTCCTCCTGGAGCAACTCCCTCCTCCGGAGGATCCGGTGGAGCCGGAGGATTCGGTGGTTATGGCGGCAATGGCTCGCCTGCGCCCGCCGCAGGATCCGGTGGACCAGGAGGATTCGGTGGTGGGGGTGGTAAAGGAGGATTTGGTAGCGGCGCGCCGAACAACGGCTACGGTGGATCAGGAGGATTCGGTGGTGGAGGTGGTGCAACGGCACCGAACGCACCCCCTGCGTATTTTGGACAAGGTGGCGCCGGCGCATTTATCGTTGAATGGACAACATCTTTACCTAATAAGACAGGAGTATAATAATGTTAAAAATCTACGCAATCATAGACAAACAAACAAATATTGTACTAAATGTTGTTAATGTAGAAAAAGAAGAATTTATCTTCTTTAATGCAGAAACTGAATACACTGCTCTTGCAAATAAAGCAGTTGATATTGGAATGTTCTATGATAAAGAAACTGGTAAGTTTCCAGAAACAGGTGATAGAGGTGAACTTTTAGATTTAAGAGATACTATTCAATCTCTTATCTCAAGTCATCAATCAAAGATGGATTTAAATCCACATATGACTCCAGAACAACTGGAAATTCATACAAATTATATCAATCAACTAAGAACTATCTCGGATCTTGATTCTTATACTGAAATGAAATCTCAATTTGATGCTCTTGGTCCTGAACCAGAAGTTCCACCAACTCCAAGAGAAATCACCCAAGATGTCTTTAGAGGTGTTTTAAAACTTACTGAAAAAATACTTTGGGACAACCCAGAAACTGGAACAACTCAACAAGCTGCAGTTATCAATACTCTCAAACTCGATTTCCCTCATTATGGAGTTGACACTATGAGTGATGAACTTGAATTATTAGAACAAGTAGGATTCTTTACAGCACAACGAGTCACTGAAGTTACACAAGCACTTTCATAATTTTTTAAATCAATCTTCGGATTATTGGTTGATTGACCTTTAATCCGAATTGATATATAATACGACTGAATAACATAAGGAGATTGACTTTTGGCATTCCAATCAATTTGGTACTATACCAATATTCCAGATAAGATTATTGATATTATTGAAGAGGACCTCAAAGATAATTTTGACCCACAACTCCAAGATTCCAGAGTTGGTGCTGGTGATTATGGAACTGTAGATAAAGATAAAAGAAATGCAAGAAATGCATGGGTTCCCACAAATCACTGGATTGCTGGATTTGTATGGCATTATGTGCAACGAGCAAATCGTGAGAACTTTTTGTATGACCTGACAAATATTGATGGCGAATCACTTCAATATACTGTGTATAGAGAAGGTGAGTATTATGGTTGGCATAATGATGCTGGACTTGCTTCTCACTATAAACCAGTTTCTGCGGGTAATCGTGGAAATGGTGGAGAAATTGCTTCAGATTTCATTAATGAAAACTGTGAGAAAGTAAGAAAGCTTTCTTTTAGTTTGCTTCTTTCTGACCCAGAAACCTATGAAGGTGGAAACTTGCAACTTCTTTCGGAGGATGGGAAATCTTATATTGCTCCAAGGCAAAGAGGAACTATTATTCTCTTTGATTCTCGTACACAGCACAGAGTTCAAAAAGTAACAAAAGGTTGTCGTCGTTCACTTGTCGGATGGGTAACAGGGCCGCGTTGGAAATAAAGAACACCGATGGAGGTAATATAAATAACTTCATTCAGGTCCAATAAAATTTATGGAATATCATTATGTTTATTATTCTTATGAGGAATTTGGAAGAGGTTACATAGGTTGCAGAACCTGTAAATGTCTCCCCGAAGAGGATAAGTATCTTGGATCTTATAACGATGAAACTTTTAATCCTTCCCATAAGATAATCCTTGAAACTTTTTCAACAAGAGAAAAAGCACTTCAGGCGGAGGTAAATCTGCATAAGTTTTATCAAGTAGATAAAAATCCACATTTTGCAAATAAAGCAAGACAAAAAACTACTGGATTTTACTACGCGGAAAAGAAGTTCGGTGAAGAGAATCCATTCTATCAAAAACAGCATACGAAAAAAACAAGAGATAAAATATCCCAAATAGGTAAAGAAAATAGGGGTTGGGTTGATAGAAGAAGAAACTATCAAGGAGAAAATAATCCTTTTTATGGAAAAGAACATTCACAAGAAACAAAAGAACTTTTAAAAAAAAGAACAACAGAAACTTGGAAAAATCAACCCCACCCTTGGATTGGAAGAAATCACTCTGAAGAAACTAAACAAAAGTTTAGAGAGAATAACAAAGGAGAAAATAATCCAAATTATGGCAAAGTAACTCCAAAAGAAGTCCGAAATAAAATAGGACAATCAAAAGTTGGAAGAAAACTTTGGAATAATGGAGAACAACAAAAATTCTCAAAAGGATGTCCTGGTGAAGGATGGATTTTGGGAAGAATAAAAACAAAGGAGAATTAAATTATGGCAGAACAAATGACACAAGAACAGATTGATTTTCAAGAGAGAATCAATTCTGGAACATCACCAACAAATAACGAAGAATTTGATAAGAACGGATATTTGGTTCTAAGAAATCTCTGGGACCCGAAAGACCTTTACTCAGACCCACCAGAAGTCAAAGGACAATATAACTACTTTGGTAAGGTTGATAAGTTCAATCATATTCCTGTAGAAAATCAGGTAGAGGGTTCTACTTCAAGATATTATTATCCACCATATAAATTTGCACATTCTCAAATTCGTTTGAAACTTGAGGAAGCAATCGGTAAAAAACTTTATAATACTTACTATTACGATAGGTTTTATAATCCAGGTCAATCACTGACAAATCATGCAGACAGACCAGCTTGTGAAATCTCAGTGACGGTTCATATTGGTTCTAATATTAGTACTCCATGGCCAATTTGGATTAAAACTCCAGATACTTATGATGATGCTAAAAAGAGAACTTTGGTTCTTAAGAAAGGTGAGAATCGTTCGGTGATTCTGAATCCTGGTGACGGCATGATCTACAAAGGTTGTGAGAGACCACACTGGAGAGATCCTATGCCAACTGAGTATCGTAGAACTTGGTATGG
>JACCDW010784867.1_pt1 | contig 14387 bp, 10 predicted proteins | sample 7449781 | NCBI WGS metagenome assembly JACCDW01 (sample SAMN15323449, study PRJNA562643) | freshwater metagenome | isolation source: river surface water | place: USA:Blue River Watershed | collected 2017-08-18
ATGTAATACAACCACACCTTCTGCTGTCAAAAATCCATCAATCCGCGTACAAACCCCAAATCCCAAATCATCAAATGCTTGTTTGACCTGTGCTTGAATCTCCTGTAAATGACCAAGTGATGCCTCCATTGGGATACGTTTGCGGGTCAATTTCGACTTATATTTGGCATTGAAATCAAAAACCTCAACGGATTCATCGATCACAATTTCAGTAGGAGGAAGGGCAACAGAAACACCCTTGGGTGTCTGAATCACACCACAACTGAATTCATTTCCATGGACAAATGCTTCCAATAATACCGCATCTTCCGAGTGCATCGAATGTATGCTTGCTTTGGTTACTGTTTTTACAAAATAGTCCTTCAAGGCTACATGTAATTCCGCAGGATGTACGTAGGTTTGATGATTAAATCGAACCGGAAAACCGATTCCCTCATCCAAATTAACCATTTTTTGAAGGACTTCCACTTGTTGGTCTTCCGTATAAGTTATCCAATGCTCCCGGTAAATTTCCTGAATAAACAAGCATTTTTTGATCGCCTGATCAAAGACTTCTACGGAATCTTCCTTCACAAAAGCTAATCCAATTGACGATCCTTGATGGGGCGCTTTGGCCACAAAAGGAATCCCAATGGCCTTTTTAACTTGCTCGAATAAGGTCTCCCGACCGTATGCTTCGTAATCTGCACGCTGCAAAACGAAATATTTCTTATCCAAACCGACGCTCTTTGCAAGCCAATCGTTTTGTTTGATTTTATCGATACCAATCGCTGAACCTAAAACGCTTGGTCCCGAATACGGAATATTAAACCATTCCAATAATCCCTGAATGCTGCCATCTTCAGCTCCGGGGCCGTGCATGGCAATAAAAGCGAAATCAAAATGCGTGGAAAATTCAGTTGGGCTAATTTTCGTTCCGATGGACGAAATCATTGCATCGTAATCGCTCAGGTCTGTTAATGATTCCGTGTACACTGAAAAGGGTGCCGTTTGATACGCAGCTGGCGGAAAGAAATTGCGGATGGATTCTTGAAAGATCAATTCCTCCTTGATCAAAATGAAATTCCCTAAACCATCAACAAATACCGGTACAGGCGTAAATAATGCCTTGTTAATATGTGACATCGCCGTTTTACCACCGGCAAAACTAATTTCGCGCTCACGCGCCTGACCACCAAAAAATATTCCTATTCGCATCATGCTACTTTGATTTCTTCTACTGCTGTAATTTCAGGTACTTCCCGACGAATCGCTTCTTCTACACCGGCACGAAAGGTCATCGCCGACATATTGCAAGACTGGCAATTGCCTACCAATGCCAATTTTAACACATTTTCTGCCGTGATTTCGACGATTTCCACATTCCCTCCATCAGCAACCAAATAGGGTCTAATGCTATCAAGTGCGATTTGGATTTTTGAATAAAGTGGGTGATTTTCCATACTTTTTATTGTGCGTTGTTAATCGCGATTTGCTGAGCCAAATTAGCTGCAATCTTTCCAAATGCCTCTGCTGTAGGTCCTTCTTCCGCCGCGATGGGTTTCCCCGCATCGCCAGCCTCTCGTATTCCTTGAACCAAAGGTACTTCCCCTAAAAAGGGTACTTTATATTTAATCGCTAATTCTTTTCCGCCATCTTTTCCAAACAAATAGTATTTATTGTCGGGCAATTCTTCCGGCGTGAAATACGACATGTTTTCGACTAATCCCAAAATGGGCACATTGATACCATTTTGCTTGAAAAATTGCAAGCCTTTGGTTGCATCCGAAAGGGCTACTTTCTGCGGTGTAGTCACTATGACTGCGCCGGTTAATTTGATCAATTGCACCAAAGTCAAATGAATATCAGATGTTCCAGGAGGCAAGTCGATTAATAAATAATCCAATTCTTCCCAATTCGTATCCCCGAAAAACTGACGCAAAGCCTGCGTCATCATCGGTCCGCGCCAAGGCACAGGACTTTCCGTAGGCGCTAAAAAGCCCATGGAAATCAGTTTAATTCCGTATTGATTAATCGGCTGAATGCGATTTTTACCGTTGACTTCTTGCACCAAAGGCTGCATATCTTCCGCCCCAAACATAACAGGAATAGACGGTCCAGAAATGTCGGCATCTAAAATGCCCACTTTGGCTCCCGCTTTCTTCAAAGCCATGGCTAAATTAGCCGTAACGGTTGATTTACCCACGCCTCCTTTGCCCGATGCTACCGCAATTACATTCTTCACACCTGGAATTAAGGGATCTTGTTGTTGCAAGGAGGTCACCTCAGCCGTCATGTTTATGACAATTTTCAAATCTGGATGGACCAACTTATGAATGGCATCCACACAATCTTGTCTGATTTTTTCTTTCAATGGACAGGCAGGTGTCGTTAAAACGACTGTAAAACGTACTTCTCCTACTCCCAATTCAACATCTTTAATCATGCCCAAAGTCACCAAATCCTTTTTCAAATCTGGCTCTTGGACCGTGCTCAAAGCACCTAATATGATTTCTTTTGTTACACTCAATTCTCCCATAATGCGTTCTTTCCTTTCAAACTTCAAATATAGGGCTTTGTCTTAAGATAAGGCCAATATTTGTTGGTCTATTTTTGCCAAAATCTTGCTTGAATCTATACCCAATGTATCCATGTTAATTTCCTTTCGGAGTCGCATCAATATTTCTCTATGCTGAGGGAACTGCAAAGGATGCGGTCGATGCCGCATCGTGGCATAAATCTCCTGCCATCTTTTCGCTATCTCCTGTAGAGTGTCATCAAAATGAGCAATTTGGAATCGCTCATAGATGTACTGAATAGCTTGTTCCGTCGGATGAATCAGGTCGGCTTGATAAAATCGATAGTCCCGTAATTCGTCCATCATGATTTCATAAGCGGGGAAATAAGTGATTTGTTCCGGATATTTTTTCGATAATTGTTCTGCGGCTAATCGTAAAATGGCTTTAGAAACAGCATTTTCAGGCATCCCATCTTTCGTATGACGAACGGGAGAAACGCTTAAAATGATTTGTATTCGATCATTTTCTTGCAGAAATGCCTCATAGCCTGCACAGATTTCCTCTACCGTACTTTGTTTTTTAATGAAGCGCGATGACACTTGTTTATGGCAATTTGCAATCGCCCGGCCCAGCACCTGATCCTCATAATAAAAGGCTGTCCCCCAGGTGATCACAAGGAATTGGCTACCTGCTAAAAAATCCAGCGTATTCGTTTTTACTGTATTTAATTGGGCCAAAAACGCTGATGGCTCCGCACCCATAAATTGAGAATGGAAATCCGGATGGACGTAATTGTCGCCCTGCTGATATAATTCCTCCTTTTTTAGTTGCTGTCCTTGCAATCCCCTCATGATGCTCAAGGGATGAAAGAGTGTACCCAATGCTTGATTCGATACTTCCATGGGTAATTCAGCCATTCGGCTCCCGATGTTTTCGGCAAAACAGGATCCGATGCAGAGGATTTGACTGTTAGGCTGTATCAGGTGAGTGGCGCGCGGAATGGTAAAGGTGGTGCTGAGTTTCATCATGTGTAAATCCCCAGACTGAAGTCTGGGGTTATAAAAACTTATAGCCCCAGGTTTTAACCTAGGGTGTGAATTATTTTATTCCCGTCGCCCAACGATTCATTTTTCTTTCCATGACGTCTAATGGCATGTTGCCATCTTTTAATATCTCATCGTGGAAATCTGAAAGTTTGAATTTAGGGCCTAATTCTTTGCTCAATCGTTCACGAATTTCCCGGATTTTTAGAGCCCCGATTTTGTAGGAAAGGGCTTGAGCTGGAATCGCCATATAGCGTTCAATCTCAGCCGTTGCGCCCTGCTCGGAAATCGGTTCGTTGGCCATCATGTAAGCAATCGCCTGCTCGCGTGTCATGTTTTTTGAGTGCATGCCCGCATCTACGACCAACCGAATAGCCCGGTGGATTTCGTCTCCTAAAGCGCCCATGTATTGAAATGGATCAGTATATAGGCCCAATTCTTTTCCTAAACTTTCGGTATATAAAGCCCAACCTTCGGCATAAGCTGAATTACCCCCAAATCGACGGAATTTCGGCAATTGTCCGTTTTCTTGTTGGAGACTCACCTGGTAATGATGCCCCGGAATCGCCTCATGCAAAAATAAACTCTCCATGCCGGAGGTCGTGTTGAATTTTGTTGCGTCCAAAATCGGAACATAGAATATCCCCGGACGTGTCCCATCTTCGGATCCTTGGAAGTATTCTGCGGAAGCAGATGCCGCGCGGAATGCCTCGGTTTGACGAACCTCAAAAGGGGTTTTCGGCACCCGACCAAACATCGTTTTCAATGCCGGTTCCATTTTTTTATGAATCGTTTCAAAAGCAGCCAAAACTTCAGCAGGAGTATGATATGGCATGAATTTCTTGTCGGCACGCATGTGCTCAAAGAAGGCTTTTAAGTCGCCTTGGAAGCCGACCGACTGTTTGGTTTTCTCCATTTCGGTTCGGATGCGTTTTACTTCAGCCAAACCTATTTGATAGATTTCATTCGCGGGTTTATCGGTCGTCGTCAAGACCTTAATTAGGTATTGATAATAAGCGGCGCCATTGGGAATAGCAGAAATGCCGCTAGTCGTACGGGCTTTTGGTAAATATTCTTTTTGTAAAAATTGTGCTAAACGCGTGTAGGCTGGGATGATTTCCTGCTGGATAATTTGGCTATAGGCTGCCGTAAATTTTGCTTTATCAGCCTCCGAAAAGTCTTTTGGAAAATTAGTTAATGGGCCATAAAAGGTGCTTTGTTTGATATCAGCTACTTTGAACGATTGCAATTGTGGAATGATTTTTTCCACCAAAGCTTTCGGTAATACCACATTCGCGGCGATTCCTTTTTGGAAATACACGATACTCGAGTCCATATACGCCGCACCAATGTGCATGCGTTTTTCCCAATTCTCATAATCCTTTTTTGTCGCAAATGGTTGCATTACGGAACCGCTGCCCAACTGTGCAAAGGTTAAATGAAAGCCATAAAATTGGTTTAAGGGCATCAAATTGTCTTGGTATGTCAATCCCTCAAGACCTAATTCGATGTCGCGCTTTAATATATCGAAGGTAATTTGGTCGTTATCGTCCAATTTTTCGCGGTCGATTTCGGCCAAACTTGATTGGGTTTTCTCTAACAAAGCCTTGATTTTGGCGCGGTGTGCATCAGTGAATTCGATGTTCAATAGGTCGTTATAGCGATTGTCGCCATTTGCAGTGGCTGAAACGGGATTTAATTTCAATTGTTCTTCGTAATAGGAATCTACGAGTGAGCCGAGTTCTTTTTTGGCATCGCCTGATTTGCAGGAAATAAAAGCCAATAAGCCTAAGAGGTAAGTTAGTTTTTTCATGCTGTTGATTTAGAATTCGAATATAAAAAGAAAGCGGAACAAGCCATGCATGCTTATTGCAAATGTCCTATTTCTACAAAAGGTAATTGCGCCAAAAATTCTATATTTGTAGTTTATGGTAAAAATCAACACCTAAGCATTTATAATTTTATGTCAAACATGGGAGCTGAACGCGAAAGACTGAGTCTTCGCAACGATAATAAAGGATGGAAAAAGTGGGGCCCCTATTTGACGGAGCGTCAATGGGGCACGGTTCGTGAGGATTATTCAGCGAGTGGAAATGCTTGGGATACTATTTCACATGACATGGCTCGTTCCAAAGCCTATCGCTGGGGCGAAGAGGGTATTGGGGGGATTTCCGACAATAAACAACATGTTTGCTTTGCCTTTGCTTTCTGGAATCACCGTGATCACATCTTAAAAGAACGATTTTATGGTCTAACGGGTAATGAGTCAAATCACGGGGAGGACGTCAAGGAATTGTATTATTACCAAGATTCCACGCCCACGCATTCCTACCAAAAAATGCTGTACAAATATCCACAGCATACTTTTCCGTATCAAAAGCTTGTCGATGAAAGCAAAAAACGTACACGTTTGGAGCCCGAATATGAGTTGATGGATACCGGAATCTTCGACAAAAATGAATTTTTCGACATCTCCATGGAATATGCCAAAGGAGATGAGCAAGATATATTAATTCAAGTAACGGTTGAAAATCGTTCCAAAGTTGCCGCACCGATTACCGTATTACCCACTATTTGGTACCGAAATACTTGGTGCTGGGGCTACGAAAAGTACAATTACAAACCGATGTTGACGGGTGTCGGACATTCTTTCATCGAAGTAGATCACCGAGTTGTAGGCCGCTTTAAATTATATGCGGAAGAGGCAGATGAGTTTTTATTCTGTGACAATGAGACCAATTTTGAGCGTTTACATGGCTCAGCGAACTTGTCGCATTTTACAAAGGATGGAATCAACGATTACGTCGTTAATAAAAACAAACATGCAGTAAATCCGAATCATATTGGGACGAAGGCTTCGGTTCGTTATTCGGCGAAGATTCCCGCTGGAGGTAAAAAGGTCTTTCGTTTGCGTTTGACCAACTTGACCTTGCGAGAGCCTTTTGCGGATTTTGATGAAATTTTTGCAGCCCGATTGAAGGATGCGGATGATTTTTATGCGGATTTACAAAAGGATATTCACGAAGCAGGCATGCGCAATTTACAGCGTCAAGCCTATGCGGGCATGCTGTGGTCTAAGCAATGGTATTATTACAACGTTTTTGAATGGATTAAGGGAGATCCTGCGATGCCAAAACCGGATGCCTCTCGCAAGCTTGGCAGGAATAATACCTGGCGGCACATGTATGCGGCTAATATTCTTTCCATGCCTGATAAATGGGAATATCCTTGGTTTGCAGCATGGGATTTAGCCTTTCATACCTTGCCTTTGGCACGATTAGATCCCGATTTTGCGAAACGCCAATTGGCCGTAATCCTTCGCGAATATTACATGCATCCAAATGGACAGATTCCAGCCTATGAATGGTCATTCTCGGATGTGAATCCTCCCGTGCATGCTTGGGCAACTTGGAAGGTCTATGAGATCGACAAGGAGATGAATGGGGGCAAAGGGGATGTAGTTTTCTTAGAGCGAATCTTCCATAAGTTATTATTGAATTTCACCTGGTGGGTGAATTTGAAGGATGAGGGAGGGAACAATATTTTTGGCGGAGGATTCTTGGGGATGGATAATATTGGTGTGTTTGACCGTTCGGCGCAATTGCCTACGGGTGGACACTTGGAACAGGCTGATGGAACGGGTTGGATGGCGATGTACAGCTTGAACATGTTGCGCATTGCCTGTGAGATTGCCATCGAGAATCCGGTATATCAAGATATGGCTTCCAAATTTTTCGAGCACTTCCTGCACATTGCGGGTGCGATGCAGACGATCGGTGGTGATAAATTGAACCTTTGGGATGAGGATGACCAATTCTATTATGACATGTTGCATAAGGAAGATGGCAGTGCAGAATTATTAAAAGTCCGTTCGATGGTTGGCCTGATCCCACTCTTTGCCGTGGAAGTTTTGACATCGGATATGTTGGAAAAATTACCCGCCTTCAAACGCCGTGTTGAATGGGTGCTTAACAACCGACCGGATTTGGCAAGTTTGATTTCACGCTGGTATGAGCCGGGCAAGGGGGAGAGTCGTTTGCTTTCCATTTTGCGGGGTCACCGAATGAAGATGATTATGAAACGGATGTTTGATGAGACCGAATTTTTATCGGATTATGGCATTCGTTCGCTTTCAAAATACCACAAAGAGCACCCTTATAAATTTGCCTTCGAGGGCGGATCCTTGCAGGTGGATTATACGCCGGCGGAGTCGACGGGAAGTATGTTTGGGGGGAACTCCAACTGGCGTGGTCCGATTTGGTTCCCAATGAATTATTTGATTTTGGACTCCTTAAGTAAGTTTTCGGATTATTACGGTTCGGATTACGAAGTGGAATTCCCAACGAATTCAGGGAATATGATGAATATCAAAGACGCAGCGGAAGGGGTTTCTCGACGCTTGTTGGCCATGTTCATGCCCAACTCAACGGGCGACATCCCAATGTACGATGGGCATGAGAAATTGCATGAAGATTCCCATTTGTTCTTTGAATACTTTGATGGGGATACCGGAAAAGGCTTAGGGGCAAATCACCAGACCGGTTGGACCGGATTGATATCTGAAATTATCCTTCAATTACATAAAAAATAATGCAAACACCTGACGAACGTTTTGCGGCCTTGGGCCTTGAATTACCTCCTGCACCGAAACCATTGGGTGTTTATAAGCCAGGTTTACAGGTGGGAGATTTCTATTATGTATCTGGACATGGCCCTGTTCGCCCAGATGCCTCCTTGATCATTGGTCGGATTGGTGCCGACATGGACATAGAGGCAGGGAAACTCGCGGCAGAGCAAGTTGGCCTGACCATTTTAGCTACCTTAAAGGCGCAATTAGGTTCCTTGAATCGCGTGAAACGCGTCATCAAAGTCTTGGGTATGGTGAACGCGACGGATGATTTTTTGCGTCATCCTTATGTGATTAATGGCTGTTCAGAATTGTTTGCCAAAGTTTGGGGCGAGGAAAATGGCATCGGTGTCCGCTCTGCAGTGGGCATGGGAACCTTGCCGGATAATATCCCGGTGGAGATAGAGGCGATGTTTGAGTTAGCTTTTTAAACGTGCGCGTTTAAAAAGCTAACAGTCGTTAGACATTAGACGTTGGACATTAGAGGCGCTTGCGTCGATTCCCCAGACTTCAGTCTGGGGATATAACCCCTGGTTTTAACCTGGGGGCTTCCGAAGGAAGTCGGTACACCACCAGCCTACGGTAGATCATTAGCACGCCCCAAACCCTGGATTATAACCCCTAGTTTTAACCTGGGGAATCGACGCAAGCGCCTCTAACGTCCAACGTCTGATATCTAACGTCTAACGTCTAATGTCTAAAGTCCAACGTCTGATATCTAACGTCTAACGTCTAATGTCTAAAGTCCAACGTCTAATGACTAATCTCCAACATCTTCTTCAGCGCCTTATATGCCGGCACGCGGATACTTTCCTCCAAATTAATTTCGGGTAGTTCGTAGTACAAGGCATTATACAATTTCTCCAAGGTATTCATTTTCATGTAGGGACATTCAGAGCAGGCGCAGGTATTCTGTTCGTTGGCCGGTGCCGGAATCAAATGTTTATTGGGCACAGATTGTTTCATCTTGTGCAGGATGCCTGCTTCGGTTGCGACGATAAAGGTTGAATTTGGGGAGGTTTCAACGAACTTCAATAAGGCAGTCGTTGATCCCACATAATCCGCTTCTTTTAAGATGATTTCCTTGCATTCTGGATGTGCGATCAATAAAGCATCTGGGTATTCCTTTTTCAAGGCAGCCAATTTTTCTAATGAGATATCGATGTGCACCATGCAGGCGCCCTCCCAAAGAATCAATTCCCGACCGGTTTTATGGGCCACGTAACGACCTAAATTAGCATCCGGTGCGAAGATGATTTCACGGTCGGCAGGAATGGACTCAACGATTTGAACTGCATTGGATGAAGTACAAATGATGTCGGTCATGGCCTTGATTTCGGCCGAACAGTTAATATAGGATACGACAATCGCATTCGGGTGTGCGGCTTTCAACGCGGCAAACTCCGATACAGGCACGGAATCCGCCAGGGAACAACCTGCATTGAAATCCGGAACCACAACCTTTTTGGTCGGGTTCAATATCTTGGCTGTTTCGCCCATGAAATGTACGCCACAGAATACGATCAAATCCGCTTCTGTTTTTTCTGCAGCTTGGGAAAGTCCTAAGGAATCGCCAACGAAATCGGCCAATTCCTGAATTTCCCCATCTACATAATAATGCGCTAAAATCACCGCATTTTTCTCCTTTTTCAGGCGCTGGATTTCGGTAATGAGCTCGACGCCTTTGGGGGTAGAGCGGGCGATGTAGCCAACTGATTTTGCTTCGTCTATGAGATTCATTTCGCTTTAAGGCTAAGGTCTAAACTTTTCACATGGTGGGTCAATGCACCCACAGAAATATAATCGACTCCCGTTTCGCCATAGGCGCGGAGTGTTTGTTCATTGATGCCGCCGGATGCTTCGGTGACGAACCGACCGTCAATTTTCCGAATGGCAGCGCGGAGGCGATCGGGGCTAAAATTGTCCAACATGATTCGTTGGACCCCACCGATGGCCAAAACTTCGTCCAATTCAGATTCGTTGCGTACTTCGATTTCTATCGCTAATGGCTTAGGCAATGAAGCGTTATAGGCAAAACATTTGCTTAATGCCGATTTGATTCCCCCGGCAAAATCCACGTGGTTATCTTTGATAAGAATCATGTCAAACAATCCGTAGCGGTGATTGACCGCACCGCCGATCTTACAAGCCCATTTTTCCGCTAATCGGAAGTTGGGCGTCGTCTTGCGGGTATCCAATAATTTGGCCCGGGTACCTTCTAAAATATTCACTAAAGAACGGGTATAGGTCGCGATGCCCGACATTCTTTGCATGCAATTCAATACCAAACGTTCTGCTTTTAAGATTGATTGTGAGGATCCGTCAACTTCCAAAACAACCTGTCCCGGTTCAACCCACGTTCCATCGTGGATGAAAACCTGAACTTGCAATTTGGCATCCACCTCCTTGAAAATAGCTAAGGAAAGTTCAACACCAGCCAAAACCCCACGATCCTTAACAAGCAATTGTGCTGTGCCCGTAGCGTCCGAAGGTACGGTGGAAAGGGAGGTGTGATCTCCATTGCCGATATCCTCTGCAAGAGCAGCTTGAATAAAAGCGTGTACGTATGTGGGCTCTAAATAATTGAACATGGTATGAATTTGGAAGGGTAAATTTACGAAAATTCCATTCCGAATTGATTTCTAAGAAAATTATCCTATTTTTGCTGCTTATCATGCAAAAGAAGGTAAACGTTTTCCATTTATTGTTGTTTATGCCCGTGCTTTTTTGGCTCGTGGCTAAGCCAATATCCTTGGTTAAGGCGGATCAGGCGCAGGTAAAGACGGAAAAACAACAAAAGACGATTCAGGTCGCTGAGCAGCATGTTTACCAAACATGCTCTAATACGCAGCTCGATTTTCCCCAAGATTTTGTATTTCCAAGCCTTCAGGTGTTCATCGCGAAGGTTTCAACAGTTTCCATTAAATTGCCTTTGGTACTTCATCAGACGCAATTCATGCGAATTTTATTGACTCAATTTATCGCCACGCTGGCTCCCTGAGAGGCAGTGGTCAGTCACTAGTCACTAGTCATTAGTCGCTAGTCGCTAGTCGCTAGTCATCAGTCCGAAGGGATTTAGTCCGAAGGAAGCATCTAGCACTCAACAGTTAATTACATTTTACAATTTAAATTTCAAGTTATGCGTTACAAAAGTGCCATTATTTGGCTGTCTACGATTATTTCAGCCCTATGTATTTTCTTCCTTTCATTCACATGGAAGTCGAATCAAATTAAAGAACAAGCAATCAAATATGCGACAATGGCTGATGGCAAAGTAGATGCAGCGAAGCGTTTACATTTTGTCGATTCCCTTTGGAAGCAACCGGTATATATCGGATATACCTTACAAGAAGTGACGCAATATGCGTTACAAAAAGGTCTTGACTTAGAAGGTGGTTTGCACGCGGTTTTAGAGGTTTCTCCAGTAGAAATCTTGCGTGCACTTTCAGGCCAGTCGAACGACCCGAATTTCGAGAAAGCTTTAGCGGAGGCAAGTGCTGCGCAGGCGACTTCGACATCATCGTTTAATGAGTTGTTCTACGAAGCATTTGCTCGTATTGCTCCAACTCAATCGTTGGCATCTGTATTCTCAAACTCAGTAAATCGTGGAAAGATTTCATCTACATCAACAGACGCACAAGTTAAGCGTGTGATTGATGCAGAGATTGACGGTGCGGTTGATCGTGTTTATAAGATCATCCAGGCACGTATTGACAAGTTTGGTGTTGCGAATCCAAACATCCAACGTTTACCAGGTTCTAACCGTATTCAGGTTGAATTGCCAGGTGTTGAAAATCCAGAGCGTGCACGTAAATTATTATCTGGTGCAGCGAAATTGGAGTTTGTTGAGTGTTATGAATTGAACGAATATGGTGCAGGATTAAATGCTTTAGGTGCGATCTTAGCGCGTGAGGCAAAAGCACCAGCAGTAGCGGCGACAGCTGCTAAACCAGCAGCGAAAGACACAACAACGAATGCTTTGGCATCTCAATTAGCAGCTCCTACAAAAGATTCAGCAGGTAAAGCGAAGGCTGATACTTCGGGTTCAGCCTTGACGAAATTGTTTATCCAAATGGGTAATGGCATTGGAGTTTATGTGAAGGATACGGCGCGTGTGAACGCATTGTTCCGCCGTGCGGATGTCAAAGGGTTTTTTCCAGCGAACATCAAGTTTGCATGGGCTGCCAAAGGCGTTCCGGCAACAAATGGAGATGAAATTTTAGCATTGGAGGCTTTGAAACAAGCGGAAGGTCAAAAGGCTCCTTTGGAAGGAGATGTGATTACAGATGCCGCACAAGATTTTGACCAAACGGGTCGTGCGGAAGTAACGATGTCCATGAATGGAACAGGAGCTCGTATCTGGAAAAACTTGACGGGTGCGAACATCGGTCGTCGCATTGCCATCGTATTGGATGGGTATGTATATTCTGCACCCATGATTAACGGTGAGATTCCAGGTGGTCGTTCATCGATCTCAGGTAGCTTCACGGTTGAGGAGGCAAAAGACTTAGCAAACGTATTGAAGGCGGGTAAATTACCAGCGCCAACACGTATTGTAGAAGATGCATTCGTAGGGCCTTCGGTGGGTGCTGAGGCAATCAACCAAGGCTATATGTCGATGTTATTAGGTTTGCTATTAGTGATTGTGTTCATGGTAGGTTACTATGGAACCCCAGGTTGGATGGCTAATTTAGCCTTGTTCTTCAACGTATTCTTTATTGCTGGAGTTTTGGTTCAAATCCAAGCGGCATTGACTTTGCCAGGTATCGCGGGTATCGTGTTGACATTGGGTATGGCGGTGGATGCCAACGTATTGATTAACGAGCGTATTCGTGAAGAATTAAGATCAGGAAAAGGCTTATTGGATGCCATCAACGTTGGTTACGAGAAGGCATTAAGTGCGATTTTGGATGGTAACATCACGACGATTTTGATTGGTGTGATTTTGATCATCTTCGGTTCGGGTTCTGTCAAAGGATTCGGGGTAACATTATGTATCGGTTTGGTTACCTCTGTATTCTCAGCGGTTTACATTTCGCATTTATTGGTGAATTGGATGGCGAAACGTGCGATCAAGGCTGGAAAAGAGAAGGACATGACGTTTGAGACATTCATCTCACGTGATTTGTTTAAAGGAATGAACTTTGATTTCATCGGAAAACGTAAGTATTCATACTGGTTCTCTTGGTTGTTAATTGCAGCTGGAGCAATTGTGGTGATTATGCAGGGAGGTTTCAACTTAGGTGTTGACTTCAAAGGTGGTCGTTCATACGTAGTTGAGTTTAACCAGGCGGTCCCTACCGATAAAGTGAAGGAAGCGTTAACGGATGATTTCGGAGGCAAGGGCGTAGAGGTGAAGACCTTCAACGGAGCATCGAAACTGAAAGTGACAACATCTTACTTAGTAGAAGATGAGTCGATCACGGCAAACAATACGGTGCGTACGGCATTGGAAAAAGGATTGAAAGATTTTGCTTCTGCTTCGCCAAAAATTGTTTCTGAGTCGAAGGTAGGTGCAACGGTTGCGGATGATATTTTGATGCAATCCTTTGTGTCTATTTTCTATGCGATTTTGGCAATTTTCATTTATATCTTGATTCGTTTCCGTAAATGGCAATATTCTCTTGGTGGAGTTATTGCGATGGTTCATGATACCTTGGTGGTATTGGGTATGGTGGGGATTGTTCGTTTGTTTGGATTCGAATTGGAAGTTGACCAAGTATTCATTGCGGCGGTATTGACTGTTATCGGTTATTCGATTAACGATACCGTGGTAGTATTTGACCGTATCCGTGAGGAGATCGGTGTGAATCCAGATTTGGGAAATAAGGCTTTGATGATCAAGACAATTAATGAGTCGATTAACCATACGATGTCACGTACGGTGATGACGGCAACAACGGTATTCTTAGTGGTAACGGTGTTGTTGATATTCGGAGGTGACGTGTTGCGTGGATTCTCTTTTGCGATGTTCGTCGGGGTTGTTTTTGGTGCATATTCTTCTATTTTTGTGGCGGCGCCAATTGTAATTGACCTAGGAACATCTTCTAAACCAAAGAAATAAGTTCTGATGCCGGTTGCTCGAAAGGGTGACCGGCATTTTTATATTTCAACAAATTAATCAATTATGAACAACAGTATCTGGAGAAAGAAACCCATGCACATGTTTGAGCAAGACATGCAAAAAAGCGAGCTCAAACGCGTATTGGGAAAATGGAG
>JACCDW010643868.1_pt1 | contig 14385 bp, 15 predicted proteins | sample 7449781 | NCBI WGS metagenome assembly JACCDW01 (sample SAMN15323449, study PRJNA562643) | freshwater metagenome | isolation source: river surface water | place: USA:Blue River Watershed | collected 2017-08-18
ACTCAAAACTATCGTTAGCAGGATCCACAAGCACAGACGATGCATCGCTCAGACTCCGACGGGGTTGGATGTGACTGAAATGTAATTTATCCCTTATTTCAGTCGACGACAGGCATCGGTAGACTCCTTCGCCATGAAGTTACCATTTTTTGTATCGCTTTCCCGGATGCGCACCCTGATTTGGGGCGGTGCTGCACTCATTTTGCTGACCCTCTGGTCGGTCATGCAGTTCATGGATCAAGGCAACTGGACAGCCTTCGACTACGTCGTTGCGGCCTTACTGCTCGGTTCAGTTTGTGCTGGACTCGAGCTTGCCATGCGACTATCCACAACTTGGACCTACCGACTTGCTGCGATCATGACCGTGGGCGGCGGTTTTCTGATGGTGTGGGCGAATCTCGCCGTTGGCATCATCGGCAACGAGGGGAATCCACAGAATCTAATTTTCTATACTGTCTTGCTGATCGGACTAGCCGGGGCCCTCTACACTCGGTTCGACCCCAAAGGCCTGAAGTGGACGTTACGTACGATGGCTGCTGCTCAACTTGCGGTATTTTTGATCGCCGCGTCTCTTGATTGGGCTTTGTTGCCGGTCTTCACTGTTTTTTACTTTGCGCTGTGGCTTATAGCGGGCGAGCTATTCAGCAAGTCAGCTGATACGCACGGTTAGTGCAGCACGCGCTACGCCGCCGATAGGTATGAACAACCCGTTTGACGTCCTGTTGTCGTCTCGGCGCTATGAATTCGGACTGGGCCCGCTTGGATCCACACCTGCGGACCAAGGAATTATGAGAACACTGGACTCAGCGATCCCTGTTGACCTTCAATGACTTACACGCGTCAAGAACCCGTGTATAAGTAAATATCCTGTTTTTGACAGTGGTTTTGTCAAATAAAAACGCTTCTGCACATCGAGCTTAGTCAGACCTCGGTTTTGACACGCTCGTAAAGGGTCTTAATCCAAACTCGTTGTCGTTTAAACAACAAGCCGCCTGCAGCGTCGGCTTTTACGACTAAAACCCTACTAGTACCATAACTTTGTTGCGTTAGGTATCTAACACTTCGATGCCTGCCGTCGCTTATCAGAACGCCAACTGGATCCCGAATAAAGCCACCTCTAACTTGCCAGGGTATCGGCCAACTACCGAGCATCGGCTAGCACTCAGCAACGGATAGAGATATCCAGGATCGACCAGAAGGATTGACGGCGTCCTAGCGAGGTCAATGGCGCAATACCGGTCGGACACTAGGTCGAGCCCGCATCGTTCTGAATAAGTCGGTGCGGAAACGCACATTTACGCTTACGGGTTTGGGCGTACCGTAGCCCATGACCGCAAACTTGTTGGCGATTGATAGACACAAGCCCCTCAACACAATAACGCGGGGTGTAGATGCCACCGCGTGGATCACCTGGAGACTCCAATCGAAGCTGATCTATTTCGAGGCGGCGGGAGCTGCGCGTTCCTTTTCTGAGACAACCCAGAGCGTTTTATTTCCGACCTCTGCCATTTTTTCGGTTTCAAGCAGCTCACCTACTGGTGATTTCGCAGAGGCCAGTTTGATCGGGCACGAAGGATGCGTGGGGATGTGGTCACTTTGCGACTCAAGCTCGAGTCATATCGCCACCCAGTTGCAAACAACGGGATATGTCCTCGCAATTCCGAAGGACTTCTTACGCGTTGTATTTCGCGACTCCTCAGCGTTTCGATGCGCCCTTCTTGATCACGCCGCACTAACTATCAAGTACGCGACGCAGACCTGCTACTGCTATCGACACCACTCCATACAGCAACAGGTCGTTAAGATGCTATTGCTGACGATCAAACGTACTCGACGTACGGACATTGAGATAAGTCACCAGCTCATCGCGACGGCGCTAGGCATTCGTCGAGAGGGCGTCTCCACAGCGCTTAAACGGCTACAAAGCTTGCAGCTGATCGATCAAAGGCGATGTCATATATACATGCTGGACGAAAAGGCGCTGGAGATCCAAGCATGCAGCTGTTACCCGATAATTTGCGGATATCTCGGGTACACTGACACTGGCGGCACAATTAAAAGGCGTACAGCCAATGACCTCTGACATAGCTGATATCCGGACGGAGATTCGTCTCCTGCGCGAAGAGGTCATGCAGCTTCGTGACCGTCATCTCGTCGTTAATAAAAAGTATTCGGAAACACTCGAGTCGCTCAAGATTTTGACTCATCAGTCAGCTGAGGCAGCTCGGCGTGCGTCGCGCGCAGCAGAGCTTGCGGCAAAATCGGCTGCTCTCTCTGCCGAGACGGCTCGACTCTCTGCCGAAGCCGACATCATTAATGCTGCGGAAAAAGCTGCTGAGGCGGCTTTGGTATCTGCTCAAATTGCCATGGAAGCTGCAGCAGCAGCTTCAGCAGCGTCTGCCGCAGCCTCGGAGGCAGCCGCTCGACAGGCTGAAGAGATCGCGATGCAGGCTGCTGCAGAAGCGGCAGCGGCGACACAGAGAGCCACCGAAGCGGCAGCTGAAGCTGTACGGATTGCAACTGCCGCAGCCAAAGCAATTCAAGCGGCTAAAGAGAAAACTCCAAAGTAGAGAGTGCAACCTCTCCATCTCTAGTTGATTGGTCGGAGCTTTGAACTTACTTCAAGGGATTGCTTTTTCACTTGAGTAAAAAAGGCAAATCAATGGAAATCTAACTCATTGATTTGTAAGACTGGGCCCGCTTGGATTCGAACCAAGGACCAAGGGGTTATGAGTAGTTTGTACCGTTCGTAATCAGCCTTTTTCTGCGAGTTTTTTCACCGTTGAGGCCGGTGTTTAAGCAAGTGTGTGAGTAAATCTTCGGCTACGAGGGAGCGTAAATGCACGATTTTCTGCGCTGTAACGGCGTGGCTTGAGGGGTTGAGTCGCAGATCGTTTTAGCGGCGGAATTTGCAGCCGAAGCCGCTTCAGCAGCAGCGCAGTCGGCCATGGAAGCAGCAGCCGCAGCGTCTGCAGCGACCGAGGCCGCGGCGGAAGCTGTCAGGATGACTTCCGTCGCCGCGCAATCGATTCAAAGCGCTCGACATAAGGCCGCGAAGTAGTTCCATGCGAGATTCTATTTGGCTCATCGCAGAAGTGCCGTTTATCGAGAGTCACGCAAACCCAGCTACTACCGCGTCGAATCGATCGTCCATGCCGGCACCGGCAGCTACTACCGTTACACATGCCGGTAGACCCTCAGCGATCAGGGCCTGCGCCTCTTTGCGTACAATCGAACCTGTCCAGTCGATAAATACGGTGGGCACGGTGAGCCCAGTGAAACTGCTCGCATTCTCTGCGTGAAAGGCTAGTCGGTAGGCGGCGTCATAACTCGGCGTAGCCATCAAGAAATGATTTGCCATCGACTGTACGACCGACAACGGCGCAGGCGGACGTTTCAACTGATGCTCAGGCGCATCGGAAAACCAGGGAAACGAGAGAAACTGACGGCGCGCAACTTCCCAGACCTTCGTCATATGACTGCCGTCGGAGCGAGGGCTGAGATCCGCGAAATATCGAGACTCCCACTCGGACACCTGCTCCTCGGTAAACAGCCCGCAGTTGTCGAGCACGAGTCGCGTGATCCGCTCAGGCGCCATTCGGGCAATCGCTAGTGCGAGTTGCGCTCCGGTTGCCGTTCCGTAAAGACCGACGCTGCGCAAATTCAACGCGTCGATGCCCGCAAGAAATGCCCGCGCATAGTCGGCAAGCGACTGCGGTGGTTCCGACAACGGGTCGGACTGTCCGTATCCGGGCGTATCGAAAGCGATTGCCCGGTATCCCGCCGATGCCAGAGCTTGCAGTTGTCCTGTCATGAACACCGAAGATAGCGGGCTGGCGTGGAGCAGAATCACCGGTGAGCCCTCACCAAGCTCCCGGTAGTGCAGTTGCGCACCGGCGGGACCGATATAGCGACGGATGATGGCTTTAGACATAAATTTCCCCGATGAGCAGCGCCGTAATATGCGACCGCGCGTAGCGGATATGTTCTCTCAGGTTTTCGGTAGACTTCAATGACTCGTCGGAGTAACTACGTTGTTCAACCGTCTGTTCACCTGGATCGAGTCGCTTGTCGATCCATTCCCGCCTGAACCTCCCACTGTTCCGCCGAGGACCTTGTTCAGTTTCTGCTGGTATTACACGAAGCCCTTTTGGCCACTGCTGGCTGCTTCAATCCTTTTGTCAGCATCGATCGCTCTGCTCGAAGTTCTCTTGTTTTCTTTTCTAGGCGATCTTGTCGATCTGCTCGCGGGCGCGGATCGTACAAACTTCTGGCAAAACCATGGCGATCAAATGCTGTGGATGGCAGTCGTTTCCCTGCTTGCTCTACCACTGCTGAATTTCATCAGCGAGGCGTTAGTGCATCAGGGATTACGTGGCAACTTTTCAATGCGCATCCGTTGGATGGCGCATCGCTATTTACTCCGTCAGAGCGTCGATTTCTTTGCCCGCGATTTTGCCGGTCGCGTTGCGACTAAGGTGATGCAAACCGCGCTAGGAGTGCGCGATGCGGTAATGCGACTTACAGAGGTTCTCGTCTACGTCGTCATTTATTTCCTCGGTGCATTGCTCCTTGTAGCGTCGGCCGATCGCTGGCTCATTGCGCCGTTACTCATCTGGTTGGCGGGGTATATCGCGGCAGGCTGGTACTTTATTCCAAAGCTCGGAAAGCTCTCGGAGGCGCAAGCGGACATGCGATCGCTTGTCACAGGCCGAGTTGTCGACAGCTACACGAATATTCCGACCGTAAAACTGTTCGCTCACGCCGACCGCGAAGACGCTTATGCCAAGGAAGGCATGGAACTGATGCTCTCTGCGGTTTATCGATCCATGCGTATGGCGACGTTGCTGACCGCGACGTTACAAGCTCTCTCCGGGTTTTTGATTTTCGGTATGGGTGCAATGTCGGTCTGGCTATGGCACCAGAGCGATCTCAGTACCGGCGCAATCGCTTTCTCAGTCGGTTTGACGCTACGCATACAGGGCATGTCCCAATGGATTATTTGGGAAATCGCGACGCTGTTTGAAGACATCGGCGTTGTTCAGGATGGCATCGAAACCATCGCACGCGCGCAAGTAGTCACGGACGCGGCAGCTTCCACGCCACTGGCGGTCTCTGCGGGCGCGATTCGCTTCGAGGAAGTCACTTTCAATTACGGAAAGCCCGTCGCCGCTGGGCAACGATCGGTGATCGATCGGTTGACGCTCGAGATAGCACCCGGAGAAAAAGTCGGGCTTGTCGGTCGCTCTGGTGCCGGAAAGTCGACCTTGGCGAATCTACTGCTACGATTTTACGATGTCGAAAAAGGCCGAATTCTCATCGATGGGCGCGACATCGCGGCGGTCACCCAAGATTCACTACGTGCCGCTATCGGTGTGGTAACACAAGACACCTCGCTCCTACACCGCTCGGTGCTCGAGAACATCCGCTACGGTAAACCTGATGCCACAATGGCTGAAATCGAATCAGCGGCGCGCAAGGCCCACGCCGACGAATTCATCACTGGGCTGGTAGATCACTCTGGGCGCCACGGCCTCGAAGCACACGTCGGTGAACGTGGCGTCAAACTTTCGGGCGGCCAACGCCAGCGGATAGCAATTGCTCGGGTTTTACTCAAGAACGCGCCGATTCTGGTATTGGATGAAGCGACCAGTGCACTTGACTCTGAAGTCGAGCAAGCGATTCAGGAAAATCTTTACGCGCTGATGGAAGGCAAGACCGTCATCGCCGTAGCGCATAGGCTCTCGACCATTGCAGCAATGGACCGACTCGTCGTCATGGACAAAGGCGTTATCGTTGAGCAAGGCACGCACCGCGAACTACTCGATCGCGGCGGACTGTACGCCACTTTATGGCAGCGCCAATCCGGCGGGTTCCTGATCGACTCACCGGACGCACTGTGAGAAATCTACGGCGCTAGAGTGGAGAAAACGGTGGGTCATTACATCAACGAATCAACGCAAGCCCGATTACCGGAGCTCCATCACTACCCAATTCCGGCCATGCGACAAGTCCTCTTTTCCCATCGCTGGCGACGCGAGGAAAGCCTGTTGATCGGCCGCGAAGTGCAGGCTCGGCAACCGGTGCGCTAAAGTCGATTTGACCAGTTTCATCCAGCACCGCAGCTTCGATCGCGGGACGATCCTTTGCGCGACTAATCCAGGTCAACAGAAAGCCGTTATGCCATGCGACCGTGTCAACACGACCTGATGGAACTGCCGCCAGTTTCAACTGATACATGCGAGATCCACTGCCGAAAGCTTTTGGAGATTCTGCTACGACATACCGCAGCACCATTTGATCGTTTACGAAAGTTGGCCAAAAGACAACTGCGTTTTTGGTTCCGACTGCAATAGCTGGCCCGTTGACGGGACAGCCTTCGATTTTCCAACCATCGTTGTGAATCTTGTTAGGAGCCCCCCAACGCATAGCGGATCGCTGTGCGATAAAGATATCGCGTATTTCATCGTTAGTGCGATCTCGATAAGCAACTAGCGTCTGATCCGCCCATCGCGCCATATCCGTCTGACAACAACTGCAAGTTTGTCCGTCTATCTCTGCTTCTTGCGAAACTTGATTGGCTCGGTTGAGGACGGCGGAGCGCAGCGTCATCGGGGCACTCTCGTGGTCATGCGCCGAGTGGTCCGAGCTATCGTGGGTCGCAGATGCGGCGCGGCGTCCATCAAGCCATGACATCAAGACCTGATCGCCACCTGCCGCGACCATCGATACAAAGCCGTGCTGTGTTTTTGTACCGTCGCGGTGTGGAGAGACTGGCGTTGACCAAGTAACTCCCCGATCTGTCGAACGGACGACACGAATGTCGTAGCCTTCGGACATCGACGGGTCGTTTCTCTCCAGCCAAAATGCGACCCAGTCGCCGTTATCTAGTACCGCAAGCGCCGGCGTATCCGCCCAATTTACGAACCAATTTGAACCTTGAGCAACAACACCCCGTCCAGTTTGCTGTCCATCAAAGTCCAGCGCCAGCCAGTTTAGGGAGGTGACATCCTGCTTTGTACTTTGCCAGGTCACAACGAATCCGTGACCTGGCTCGAGCGCGACTGAAGGTTGCCCTCCCGCGGGGACGTCGCTTAGTACGATCCGAGTGAATATCGGCTTGGAGTCGGCGTGCGCGACCGCGACGACACTAATGGCCAAAGAAAGTAGCCATAGTGACTTCAGCATCGATTTTTTCATTTTTTCCGTCAAGAAATTCATAAGTAGAAGGACTTTTGATATAGCAAATAGGCAGCGTGGAAAATCCGCGGGGCTCCAATGTAGCTATCGCTTTTCGAAAGCCGACGTTGCTGTCGTTCGTCGGTGATGCACATCCGTTACCGCGATGCGTTCATGAAGAATGCGGGAGTGAATACTGCGATTTTGGAATTTAGTACGGTTCGATTAGGTCCCAGCGATTCCCCCACCGATCAACAAAGATCACTACCCGTCCATACGGCTCGTTGCGCGGCGACTCCTCGAACCTAACGCCGAGCTGCTGCATTCGCGCATAGTCGCGATCAAAGTCATCGGTATGCAGAAACAACCAAACCCTGCCGCCACCTTGCTTGCCAACCAGTGCGCGCTGCTCCGGGGTACTCGCCTTAGCGAGCAGCAACGCGCTGCCTTCATTAGAAGGTGCGACGACGACCCAACGTTTTTCTTCCGAAACCAGATCATCCTGCAGCACGATGAACCCCAGCACTTCAGAGAAGTATTTGAGTGCAGACTCATAGTCATCGATCAGAAGACTGACGTAAGCAAGACGACGTTTCATACATGTGGCGTTTTTCAGGTTGTAACACAATTTTAAGGATCGGCGTAAAGCACCCTGACTTCAAGAGAGCCCGAGCGGTTTTTACGGTGATAGCCGAAAACGCGCCTTTGCACTCCATAAGGCCACGGTATTCAACTATCCTTTCGCCATGGATCGCCAACCCATTCTCCAGGACGACAGCGTCATCCTGACGCCACTTCGGCAAGATGAATTCGAGGAGCTCCTGCTCGTGGCTAGCGATCCTTTGATATGGGCACAACACCCCAATCCGGACCGGTGGAAACGCGAGGTTTTTTGTACCTATTTCGATGGTGCGTTAGCGTCGGGTGGCGCCTTCATGATCCGAGATAAGAGGCACGGCGCCGCCATTGGTAGCACCCGTTTCTATGATCACGACGCCGACACGGGCGAGGTCAAAATCGGCTATACCTTCTTTTCTCGGAGCGAATGGGGCAATGGCACTAACCAGCGCGTCAAGCGGCTAATGCTCGATCACGCTTTTCAGCATGTGAAGCAGGTGATTTTCCATGTCGGCGCGCAGAACATGCGCTCGCGCATCGCGATGCAGCGCCTAGGTGCAGAACTCATCGGGGAAGAAGAAGTGGCCTACTTCGGCGAACTACCCAAAAAGAATGTGGTGTTCCGAATCACGGCTCCGGGGTCTTGAATGCGTCCGACGAAAATCTGGGCCCGCTTGGATTCGAATCAAGGACCAAGGGATTATGAGAAGACTGTACTTCGCGGTCCCTGTTCGCCTTCAAAGACTTACACGCGTCACCAAACGGTGTGTCAGCGAATGTGTAAGTAAATATCGTGTTTTCGACAAACGACTGAATGCTCGCTCGTCTATCGACTTTTTGATCACGCCGCTGCGGGCGATATCTCGCGCTCGATTCGCTTGCCGACCGCGAGCTCCGCGATACGTAAATCGTATGCGGCTTGCAGATTTAGCCAAGACCGGGCGTCGCCACCAAAGTAACGAGCAAGACGCATGGCGGTATCGGCAGACACTCCCCGTCGACCGCGCACGACATCGTTGATTCGCGGTGTCGGAACATTGAGCGCCTTGGCTAGTGCGTTGGCGCTCAACCCCATCGGTGCCATGAACTCCTCGCGAATCACCTCACCAGGATGCACCGGTCGCATGCCATTTTTGGACATCTATCTCACCTCAGTGGTAATCGACGATTTCCACATCTATCGGACCCTGATCGGTCCATCCAAAACAAACTCTGTATTGATCATTGATGCGGATGCTGTATTGCCCCTTGCGATCTCCTCGTAACACCTCCAGCCGGTTTCCAGGTGGCGAGCGCAGGAAGTCGAGGGTGTGCGCAGCATCCAGCATGGCGAGCTTCCGTGCCGCTACGTTCGCGATAGCGCCGAACCGACGTGACTTGCCGGTCTCGAAGAATCGCCGGGTATCAGGGCAGCGGAAACTCCTTATCACGGCGGCAGTGTATAACGCTTAACGATAAGCGTCAATGTGTTACCGAATCTCCCCCGTCCGAGCTCCCGCACTAAGCGTGGCAATCGACTTCCGCTCCAGGAGAGACCGTCTGGGGCGTCACAAACGCGGTTTGACGTTTGCGCCTCCGCAGCGATGATCTCGGATACGCTGCGAATCTGTCTTCGGTGTAAGACTGGGCCCGCTTGGATTCGAACCAAGGACCAAGGGATTATGAGTAGCTTGCAGTCACCGAATGCAGCTGTTTTCTGCGGGTTTTTTTACCGTTGAGGACGGTGTGTAAGCAAGTGTGTAAGCACATTTACCGCTACGATGGAGCGTAAGTGCACGATTTTCTACGCTATAAATGCGTGACTTAAATGGTGGTGCGGCACTTCGACAGCAACCAACCGAACCAACCGTTCCAGGCGCAATACGAGCACATACAGCCTAAATGCGACGGATTGTTCGCGACCTCGCGTGAAAGACACCAACTAAACGCTAGCAAAAATAGCTCCACTGACAAGTATTCTTAGCTCGAAGCTACGTCTCTCTTCCTTATACATAAAAGGCTGATCCCAATCCTGCTTCCGATCACTTAGCCACATCTTTAAGGATCAGAAATAGATACACCAGCACTCCGACGATGGCTTCACTGCAGTATTTTTTGTAAAGCTGATCAACATTTGCTTTGCAGCCCATCTTTCGATCTCTCCACTCGTGTGAAACAAGCGCACGCCTCAATTAGCCGTTCTTTTTCGACCACTTACTACAGCGTCAAACTACAGAGCGTTTGACTGATCAGCGACGTCACTCGATGCTACATCCAGAAGTCAACCGTCGCCTGAAGGTCGTCGCACGAGCCGACCATGACTGAGGTGATCCGAAGCCTGGAAAAATCAGTGGTGTGCCCAGCATCTCACCACCGAAGCCCGCAAGCGCACCCGATCAGCGCAAAGTTCCCGCCGAGACCGAGCAATCTGACAGTTCCGATCCATCACAGCTAGCTTGTTACCGCACAGGCTTGCCGTCGAGATCGACCACCTTCACGTCACCTAGGCCTAGCGCACGTATACCCTCCTCGATCTTGGCGAGATCGCCGACCACAACCCACGTCATCGCCGAGGGGCGGATGACCGAGCGCGCCGCCGCGTTGATCGAATCGACGGACTGCGCTTCAGTGCGCGCCTTCAGCGTGCGCACCCAGTCGTCCGGGCGGTTATAGAGCAGAGTGCTAACGATCTCAGAACGCACCGCCGCTGCGGTTTCGAAGGAGCCGGGAAGGCCGCGAACATCGTTCGCGATTACGTTGGAGACCTCGGCTGCAGTGGCGGGACGGGTGGAGATGAACTCCTCGAACTCGCGCTTCAATTCCTTGAGCGAATCGACCGCACGGTCCGTCTGCACCGGGGCGTAGACGAACAGAGGCCGCTGGTTCACGGCGTCGGTGCTAGATGCGTACGAGCCATACGACCAACCCTTGTCCTCGCGAAGGTTCATGTTGAGTCGCGACGAGAAGAGGCCGCCGATGACCGTAATCGCGCTCTCCATCTCGAGCACCTGCGGCGATCGCGAAGACGGTATCGGATGTCCGGCGAGAATAAATGCTTGCTCCGCGTCGGGACGATCGACGAGGAACACACGCGGCCGCCCAGCTAGCGCGACCTCCGACACGGTTTTGGTGCCCCGTGCGGCGACAGTGGGCTCCCAGCCGCCGAGATGCTTCTCTAGCAAGGGGAGGATCTCCTCCGGTGTGGTGTCGCCGACCACCACGAGACGCATGTTATCCGGTCGGACCCACGCTGCTAGATGATCCGCCAAATCGGCACGCGTGAGCGACTGGATCGATACCTCGGTGCCCGATCCGGTGAAAGGAATGCCATACGGATGTCCGGCCCCGTACATCAGCGGCGGCAGCAAGCGTTGGGCAATACTGCTCGGCTGCGACTTCTCGAGGGCAATGTCGGACAACCATTGCTTGCGTACACGCTCGATCTCCGATGTGTCCAGCCGAGGCTTGCGCAACATGGTCGCGAACAGCTCCAGCGACGGATCGAGCCGGTCCTTGAGTGCGGACAAAGTAGCGGTCGAGGTGTCGAGGGCGGCGCTGGCATCGACCGTAGCGCCGAGGTCCTCGGCGCGGGCAGCGAAATCGAGCGCACCGTAAGGACCAGCCCCTTCGCTCATCATCGTCATCGCGAAGGCTGCGGTGCCGGTCTTGCGGCCGGCATCAGCGGCAAAACCGGCGTCGAACATCGCCTGTACCTCCACTACCGGCACCTCCGGCCGACGGGTGAGTACCACCGGCACACCGTTCGAGAGCGTGAACCGCTCGAGCGCCGGAAAGGCGAGGTCCGGGAAGGCCGCGACCTTCGGCACACCGAGGCTTCGGTCGACGGCGCTCTGCGACGCGTTGCGAAGGGCGCCGAACGGCAGCACGGTCAGCGTATAGTCGCCCTGCCCCAACCAACGCCGCGCAATATCGCGCACCTGCGTGGGGGTTGCCGCGTCGATGGCGGCGAACGCCGAACGGAAGCAACCCGGGTCGCCGTGGAACACCTGACACTCGGCGAGCACATCGGACTTGCCACCGAAGCCGCCAATGCGCTCAATGCCGCGCACGAACTCGGCGCGCAAGGCGGTGCGAGCTCGATCGAGCTCCAGTTTGGTCGGACCTTGCTGCAACAGCCGCGCGAGCTCCTCCTCGATGGTCGTCTCAACTACCGCAGGGTCCTGTCCAGTCTTGACCATTACCTGGACCATGAACAGACCGGCGATCTCCATCGCCTCGTTATGGGTCGTCACGAAGTCCGCTGACTGCTCGCCATGCACCAGCCGCGCATCGAGGCGCGATGCGGCGCTGCCGCCGAGCACCTGCGCAACGAGGCTCAGCATCGGACTGTCATCATGGGTGATCGGCGGCACGTTCCAGGACCGCATTATCATCGCCTGCGGCACACGGTCGTACATCACATCGCGGCGAGCATCGGTGCGAGCGGCGATATCCACCTGATGACGGGTCAGCGGGCGACCGGGAGCAATGTGGCCGAAGTACTGCTGGACCTTCTCGCGAGCCGTGGCGACATCGATGTCCCCGGCGAGCACGAGCGTGGCGTTGGCTGCGCCGTAGTAACGGCGGAACCAATCCTTGGCCTCTTCGAGGGTCGCGCCTTCGAGCAACTTGTCGGCAGCAACATCTGGCGAATGGTAGGGATGCCCCAGCGGGAAGCTCGCCTCGTACAAACGATCCCAGATCTTGCCGTACGGCTGGTTCTCGCGTTGGCGCTTCTCGTTGCGTACTACACCGCGCTGTTCATCGAGCACCTTTTGGTCGAGCGCGCCGAGCAGATGGCCCATGCGGTCGGACTCCATCCACAGCGCGCGATCGAGGGCGGTGGTCGGCACATTCTGAAAATAATTCGTCCGGTCCGAGCTGGTGGTGCCGTTCTGATCGGTAGCGCCCACCTCCTCGAAAGGCTTGAAGAACTCGTCGCGGTAGTTCTCCGATCCCTGGAACATCAGATGCTCGAACCAATGCGCGAACTCCTGTCGGTCGGCAGGCTCGTCCTTACTACCCACGTGGTACCAAACGTTGACGGCAACAATCGGCGCCTTGCGATCCGTGTGAACCACAACGGTCAAGCCGTTGTCGAGACGGAAACGCTCGAAGGGGATATCCGGGGTGGCGGCCTGCGACGGCGACGCAGCAATGGCGGACGCGAGTGCAACGAGGGTGGGCATTAGACGCATGAAAACGGACTCCGCTCGGGTATTGACGGCCCAGCTGTTATACCGCTTTTCGGCTCCACTGTTCAAAGCACCGTGCGCCTACTCGTTACCTTGTTGCAGCCTCTGGGTGACCTGTAAATAGTACGAACAGTCCTCATGGCTCGTGTACTCGCCTGAGCACATTAAGGAATTACAATCGCCAGGATAAACCGAGCGACAAGTGACACTACCTGTCTTGCGGTCATGTTTATACACGCGCGTCGTATCATTAAGTTTGAGCAGAGAAATCGACGCGAATTCAAAGGCCACTAATTTGTTAAGGTAAGCGAGAATGAGCCAATCAAGTAATTCCTGGCCGCAATCTCGCCATGACCAACCATAGCGCTTGCTCGTGAACATTCAAGAAATTTGAGGCGCCATGCAAAATCTCTTGAAACTACTCGCGATAGTGCTTGTACCGGGCGTTGTGCTAACAATCAATCCGGGTCAGCAATTTGTTGCGACGCAATTGGCGCCTAGTCTTATCGTCTGCGCCATTGTTGTAATTAGCGGCTTATGTCTGCAGCGCAGCGCAGGTCAAGCATGGGCTTACACGCTGCTATCGCTCGGTGTTCCTGTCGGGCTAGTCGTCACAAACATTGGCATGATCAAGGTCATTGCGACTTTGGGCGGTGCCGAAGCGGACTCTCTCCGAGCGTCGACTTGGATGACGCAGGTAATGGCAACGAGCACCACCACCTTGCTGACAGGCGGCATGATCTCAGCGTTGGGCTACTCGATGGACGGCGAAACGCGTGGTCAGCGCCACATGATAGTCCCCTATCTGGGGTGGACTACACCCTTAGCCGCCCTAATCATCTTAGTACTCGTCGCAGTCGTGTTCACGCCCGTCAAACCACGCCTTCTGATGGATTGGAGTGTCATCTGCATTATCGGCGCCGTCTTGTTTAGCTTCGCCATTTTGCGAAAGTCAAAGACGATGCTGGTTCGACTGACGGAAGCGGCTCTATACGGATCAATCATCATCGTAGGTATTGGCGTAACTTGGTGGTTCCGCGGAACTAATCTCCAATCGGGCCAAATTGACGTTCAATCATTGTTGTTTGCTTACCGCGGGTTGTTTTTAGGCGGACTGATTTATCTGTCAGCGTACTTGGTAAGCTACTCGCGACCGCCAGATGCCGAGTTTGATGTTGGCCGCATGAATTGGCATCTGCTTGAAATCAATGCCTTCATGTTCTTTTTGGCGCTTGCGCCGGTCTCACTGTCGGAGATCATCCGCTAAACTGTTCCCAAACGCCGCTTTTTAAAAGCAGTCGAAAAGATCTGCAAAGCGTGCGTGAACGGTGCAGTTCTCATAGCGCTTGAGATTTTTTCCGACTGGGCCCGCTTGGATTCGAACCAAGGACCAAGGGATTATGAGAAGACTGGA
>JACCDW010183419.1_pt1 | contig 14380 bp, 23 predicted proteins | sample 7449781 | NCBI WGS metagenome assembly JACCDW01 (sample SAMN15323449, study PRJNA562643) | freshwater metagenome | isolation source: river surface water | place: USA:Blue River Watershed | collected 2017-08-18
AGGCGTTCCCGGTTGGATTCGAACCAACGACCTGCCGCTTAGAAGGCGGCTGCTCTATCCGGCTGGGCTACGGGAACAAGGGGAAGGGTTACTTACGGTACGAGGGGAAGAATATGTTTTTTTAACATATTCTGCAAACCCAATTGACCGACTATTCATCCTTCCTTCTCGGATGGCCTTAAGAAAGAACCATCTCTTTAATAGCATCGGTGGGATTCGAACCCACACTTTGTTGATTTTGAGTCAACTGACTCTGCCGTTGGTCTACGATGCCAAGTGAAGTGGCTCACGCCACTTCGTAGTCCGATTCCTCCCACTTCTGAATGGAGGTCAGTCGGACACTCCTCCATTCACCGATCTCAAGGTCGTAGATCCGCTGAACACCAACGGACTCTGCCCTACCCGTATTGCGCGGGTGATCGACCTTCGGGATTCGGTCAAGGTTAGTCGTGCCGATGAGTGTACGGCTGCTGCCGTCAGTCTTGGTAAACACGACCTTGACGATCATCCCCTTCTTGAGACTGGATCGAAAGTCAGACATCGATCTCTTCCTCCGGTTCGTAGGCTTCGTTTTGGAGCGCGTTGAGGTGCGCTTCGGCTTCTTCTTCGTTGTCGAACATCTTGGCATCTTCGATCTCTCCGTTGAGGTTGTTTGCGAACACCACAAGGCACTTACCTTCGGCGGTCACATCACAGAACACCGATGCGAACTGGTCAAGCAGATCGACTTCCCATTCCGGCTCCTCGTTGGAGTCGAACAAGTCCTCTGCCACTTCGATGATCTCTTCCTTCGTCATTGTGTGTATTGTATCAGGTTAGGGGTGCGAGTGTCAAGTACCAAATGCCTCCGGTGGGGTTCGAACCCACGACCAATAGATTAAAAGTCTACTGCGCTACCAACTGCGCTACAGAGGCAAAACTGGGAACCCTGTTTCAGCCGGGTTCCCAAACCCGCATACCCTTTGCATACGGCAGTCGGGACTTGACTGCTACGGTTGCCCTTCCTACCAGTTTCTTCCTTGCGGAAGGCATTGTCCTATGGACGCCAACTGGATTTACGGCTAGGCTCTTTGGCTTGCGTCAGTCCTGATCCTCCGGGGGCTGCTCCTCGTTGGGATCCTGAAAGAACCCTTCGATGTTCATGCCCGCCGCATCAATCGCCGCGAGGAGTTTCGCGGTGTTGAGGATGGAGAACATATACGCCTTCTCCGAAACGGAGAACATCTCCGGCAGGTTCTCGTCCATCAACTTGCGGACGGACATCGCAACGAGCAGGGCGGTCACCTTGTCCTCAAACCACATCTGACCCTTCTCGTTGGGCATGGTGGTGGCGAACTGGAGGGACATCAGCACCGCGCTGATCTGCGGCTTCTTGCCGCTCTTCGCGTCCTGCGTGGACTTCTTGATCATCGCATCGAACTCTTGGAACTCCGCTTCGCTGAAAACTGGCATGGTGTGTCTCCTTGTTGCCATAGTGTAGCAACTGTTGGGGTGTGTGTCAATCCTCGTTGCAATCGGTGAAGTCAACGAGAGACTCCACTTCATCATCCTGCGGCTCCCACCGCCCACGGTGACGAGCGACCTCGCGCTCATCTTCCTCGTCATCCCAATCGAAATCGATGTCGTTGTCAGGCATTGCCATTGTGTTTGTCTCCTATGTGCGAGGATCGCCTCGCTGCGGCACATGGTAACCGCCCCTCGTTTCGGGGTCAACCCCTTGGATCAAGATTTTTGCCAAAAAGATTTTCTTGCCGAATGAGGGAAATTTTGTTGACTCCGGCCAGATGGCCGGTATACTATGCGCTTTTTGAGTTGATAGGACGCCGATTATTTCCCAAGCTCTGGGAGGGATTTGAGCTTGTACCGGATCGGCGTCCTATCAACTAAATGATAAAAAAAACATCACCCGCCCTAATAAGGAACGGGTGAGAGGTTTCGGTGGTGCTCCTGCAACACTCCATGCTTCAGCCCGCTGCATCAAGCCGAAGATTCACTTGCGGTATGCTAGCAATACGCAAGGCAGGTTTTTATTACTGTTAGGGGTTCTGCCCCTTTTGGATTTCCGTGAGTGTCTCCGCGAGGCACTTGGCGAGGATCGCCTGTGTCTCATGCGAGGTGTTGGCGAGGAACCAGTTGACGAACTCCTCGTACTTCTGATCCGCGAGGAGGACGCTGCCCCGGTTGAACTGCGCCATCTCCGTGGCAACGGCGGTCATCGTGAAGTTGTCGCTGCACACACGCAACATCTCAAGGTTGTGGCGCAGGTTGTTCATGTGGTTGAGGTTGGCGGCGTAGATGTCCATGTGCGTATGGTATCCGGTTGGAGGAAGGCTGTCAAGAGCCAAAGTGGAAATGATCCCTCAAACTTGCGGAATCGTCATCGTAGTTGTCCTCGCTCTCCTGCGGAAGCGAATCACACTTGGCTCCCGGCGTGAGGCGATCAAGGAGGCGATCCATATTACGGATTTCCTCGTTGCTTACTTCAATGTCCTCACGCGAGGAGTTGGGGTTTTGGATGATCTCATCATTGAGATCCGCCAGACCATTGCGGAAATCAAAGAGGATATCCACGATCTTGTCGCACTCTTTTTGAGTGAGGTGAGAGAGGCTGTTGGGGTATGGCATGGCTACATCTTACTCCGAAACGGAGGACTTGGTGGAGGAAACCGTGAAAGATTTTTCGAGTTTTTCCATTCGCTCCTTGGCTGCGACCTCGCTGCTGCGAAGGGCGTCCGCCATGCGCTGCTGAAGAAGAAACAGAATCTTCTGCACATCGTCGTCCGAAACGGGCTGACCGATGGCATCAGTCACGGGATTCTCGCCAACCGGGCCGGTATGGGAGATCGCCAGTTGACCGCTCCTGTAGGTTGCCCACAGAAGAATCAGGTTCTCGCCGTAGTCTCCGGTGCGAACGCGCACGAAGATATCCTGCGAGTTGGGAAGGGACATTGTGGATTCGATGTACATCGTGTGCCTTTCTGCGTCAGGGGGAGGTTGCCCTCCCCCACGCGAGGAGAGATCAGAGATGGTTGTCGCGCTCCCGGCGATCTTCCATCATGGACTCGTAGTAGCGGTCTGCTTGGGCATCCCCAAACTCCTGCACCATGTCCCAATGGTCGGCTGCGAAGACATCAAGGGCATACTCCTTGATGATTTCCTTGAGAACATCCATGATGACATCGGGATCACGGATGCTCTCCGACACACACTCGCCCTTGTCGTTGTACACATGGCACACGACCTCAACGAGATCGACATTGGTCGGCTCGTAGTACGCAGAGAAGATGCCGATCTCCGGCTCACGCTGAACGCGCTGCACGGAGGTGAGGCGCGCGGTGACCTCCAAGTGGGCATTCTCACCGAAGTAGATTGCCATCGTCTCGTTGTCTGAATGGGTAAACACACCGGGCTTGATCGTGAACTTGCAGTCGTGCATGAGTGTCTCTCCTCTGTTGTAGGGCTGACCTTCAGCCCGATGCGAACATGGTACACGATCCACGGTGCAGGTCAAGGGGGTGAATCGAAGAAATCCAAGAAATAATTTTCTTTCTAAATCAGGAAATTTTTGTTGACTCTGGCCCCAGAGTTTGTATACTATGCGCTTTTGTTGATAGTCCGCGTCCCTTTAATACCGACCAAATTTCTACGAGGGTCGGCGGGTGGGACGCGGACTATCAACAAATAAAAATAAAATAAAATTTCCGACCCTGGTTATGAGCCAAGGCCGGAAACTTTATTTGAGATTTTCAGGCACAGATGCTTGTAATCGCATTCTGTATGCTCTTCATCTCCTCCTTCCACCTCTCGTACTCCGCTGCCGATCCCACGACCACATCGGTTCCGGGGTAGCCCTCAACGCTGTAGGTGTTCCGGAAGGTGAGTTCCGGGTACTTGGCTGCGAGAGCGTGAATGATACCCACGGGAGGCCCCCATGCCGTCTCAAAGGTGATGGTGATGCCGCGAGCGTACACGCTCTTGTTCACATTGGCAGCATCCCACTTCACGCCCCAGTTCTTGACACACCAATCGTACCAGTTGTCCGCGCCGAAGCGAGCCTTGAGCGCGTCCAGTTCCGCAGCCCGTTCCGCCGTGATAGCGTGCTGCATGGCGAAGTTGAAGTCCGCCTCGCTCATGCCAAAGTGCTTGGCGTGCTGCCGCACATCATCCTGCGTACGGGGACGCGGGGCTATGGTGTTGTACAGTTCCTCCGGCATGGGCATCACCATGTGGAAGGTGAAGTCCGTCACGAAGCCATCGACCGGGGGACAATTCTGACACGCGAGGAACGCATCGGATAGAAACTTCTTGCGAACTTCCTTCGGGCCGGAAATGACGAGTTTGTTGTAGCACCAGTTGGGCATCGGAGGAGCCTTTCTTATTCGGGAATGGCGTCAACGATACGCCACAGGAATGCGGAGACAAAGACGGAAAGCACGGAGGCGACCAGAGCGGCAATCACCCTGGCATCACCTGTATATGCAAGCCACACGGCAAGCATGGAGGCGGCGAAGGTGTTGATCAGCAGCACGGTGGCGAGAATGCGGACGATTCGGTTCATGGGGATATTGTACCTTTGGTTTCAGCGCGGTCAAGGGGGAGGGAGCAAACTTCACGCTCCCTCCCCGCCCGCTGTTTGGAGTTCAGGGGGTCACGGAGGACTTACGCCAGTTGGCGTTGCAGGAGTTGGCGGCGGCGTTCAGCACCTGCGCGAGGTGACGCGCCTCGCCGCTCGTCAGATCGATCACGGTGGTCGTGCCGTTCTTGTGGTGCAGGGACACTTCCATGTAGCCCATTCCACGGAGAGTGGATCCGCCGTTCACGCAGATCGATGCGCTCTTGAGCGAGGGGCCCGTGTAACTCCGATCCATCACGACCTTGAAGATGCGGACGAACATGTTTGCCCACGGGCGGAAGGTGGTCTTGACGGAGTAGCGGCAGGTACGGCTCTGCTCACCGTAGCGGGGCTCGGTAGTGCCGTGACCACGCGCCTCGCTAGCAGCCGGGGGCATGCAGTTGGCGTAGTTCCAAGTGGTCTCCACGGTGGCGAAGAGGGACATTTCCGAATCGTTGAAGTTGCGGCGAGTCTTACGCATTGCTGTTTCTCCAAACAGGGGTCTTGTTTCAGCAGCACCTTGCTGCCGATGCGGGAATGGTAACCGATCCCGGCGGCGCGTCAACCCCCTGCATCGGAAAATCGACAGAAATATTTTTCTGCAAATCCGAGCAAAATTTTGTTGACTCCAGGTCCCGGCCAAGTATAATGCGCGCCTTGTTGATAGTCCGCCGCCTTTAGAGAGCCCTCAAATGGTCTCTAAGGGCTCAGAGGGGCGGCGGACTATCAACATTCTGCAAAAAATAAAATAAAATAAAACCACCGCGCCCGGAACGCCCGGGACACGGTGGGGGTTGAAGCCTTGGATTGAACTACTAGTGCTTCACAATCACGATTCCCGGACGGAGTCCCTTCCGATTCGGATTCCCGGCGCAGAGACGGCATCGGTCGCATTGCGTTCGCGCTCCGGCTTCCTTGGATGCGGGGCAAGTAACTTCCCCGGGAATGGTAGCATCCGATGCTTCGCGAACGCGGAAGGTACGCCATCCGCTAGCCCACGCCATACGGGCCTCGGAATCGTTATCGACCGATGCCATGCATAGATCGCGGAACGCCGTAGCCGTACGCCATTGGTGCGTGTATCCGGTATGACCCGATGCCTCGGCAATGAATCCGCGCCACACGCTATCGGGAACCATAGCCGGATCGCCGTACGCGCCCAAGCGAACGCCACGCCCACGCACCATCCGCGCCGCATCGGCTAGCGGAACGCGAGGGTACTTTCCTGCCATGAAAGTACGGTACACGGCATTGACAGACTGTCCGACATTGACATAACACGAACGCGTACCCTCGGCGGTGCGGCGGTGCGGACAATTGCCGCATATAGCCGCATCATCGCCAGTACGAACGGCATCGGTCGGAACGGTATCGGCGCGAAGGATATAGGTTTGCACCATATCCCCAGTCTTCCGATTAGCGGAATGGAAGACGGCGAGCGCGACAATGGGCGCGCCATCGAACGCGGAAGGCCCACGCCATAGTTCAATTCCGGTGCTCTTTGGATATTGCGCGAGAGAGAGTCCCATATGCTTCAACCAGTAGCCTTTCTGCCGTCTAGCGGCACGCCAAGGGTAGCCGATGCGAATCCGGAACGCAAGCGTAGAATTGAAAACTTTCGCAGAAATAATTTTTTTAGAATCCGACCAAATTTTGCTTGACAGCCGGTCTAGTCCCGAATATACTCCGGCCCCGTTGATAGGCCGCGTCTTTAAACACCTCAAATAGCTGTAAGGAGGTGTGGGGTGACGCGGCCTATCAACGATTTACAAAAAAATATTATCGGTGCCCTGGAACCGGCTACCCGGAAACACAACTAGCCGCCCCGAAGGGCGGCAGGGCCGAAGCCTTTTCATTGCGCGTCTGGAGAGTTTAGCAGTAGTGCGGGCGGCAGAGCAACTCGCGACCACGGTAGACTGGACGCAGATCCCACGGGCGGTCGCTAATCAGCGCACCATCGGAATCTTGCTTTGTCGGATTCGCACCGGCGTATTCGATACGCGCATGGTAGCCACGGGCCAGCAGAGGCCGCAACTCGCGCAGATGCATCTTGGCCTTCCGAAGCGAACGGAACAGGTACACATCGGTAACGACCGGATCATTGTACCACCATCCGCCCTCTTCTGGTCCGCCGTAGGAAGAATCATCGAAGTAGACCGTAACGGCAACGGCACCAACGGGAATCGACGCCGGGATCGTGTCTTCGTAACGAGTGAAAGTCTTCATGGGGGTATCCTACCAAGTGTGCGGGAAGAATCAAGGGGCGGTCGCATCGCCCCTCGGAATTCACTTCACTTTGATGATGATGCCATTCTGCAGGAACGCTTCAGCGTACCAAGTGTGCGGCGCGGGGAAGTGGGGGCCTTCCAAGTAAACCTTTCCATCGGTGGGCGGCACCGCGCCGAACAGATCGCCGTTCGGCTGGAAGACGGTAACCTTCGCGCCGTTCGCGACGGCTTCCTTGAGTGCTTTCTTGGTCTTGAAGTTGGTCGAAGTGTACATTGGGTTTCTTTCTTTGAGGAAGGAATGGGGCGGTCGCATCGCCCCTACTGGTTCAGAATGGGACGTTCGCGTCGCAGCCGCATACGTTGCACTTCATGTCTGCGTTCAGGTCTGCGGAAGTGTGTCCGCAGTCTAGGTAGTCGCGCGCAGCGGTAGCCTTCTCTTCGGCTTCCTTTGCTTTGGCTTGCATCTCATCCACTTGCGCGCAGAGAGGCGCGAACGTATCGTTCAGCAACTTGATGCGCTCGGTAAGCATCTGCTGATTCTTCACGCCACGGACGTGGTTACGGGTCTCGCACAGCAGCGTGCTGACGATATGCAGCGCGGCGGTCCAAGTGGGAACTAGGTTTACACTCTTCGGCATCGGTCTCTCCAGTTGAGCCGGTTAGGGCTCTGTTAGGTGCTTCCCGAACGCTTCGGGTCGCTGCGTGAATGGTAGCGACTGCATCCAGGAATGCAAGCACTTTCCTCGAAAAATATTTTTTTTAAATCTTTCGGGATTTCTCTTGCGTCGCGTAGCCGGTTTGCCTATACTCCCGGCCAGTTGATAGGCCGCAGCTCCTTTGAACGCTCAGAGTCCTTGTTGAGCGTTGTGTTGAGCTGCGGCCTATCAACGCGCAGCGTTGACCGGCTGAGACCTGGGCCAGAGGCCGGGAAATAAATAAATCCCACCCGGCGCGTGGCCGGGTGGGTGTTGGGTGCGGGTTGTTGAGGCAGTCAGTACTGCCAGACGAGCGTAGCGTCCGTAGCGAGTGAGGCGATCCACTCGCGCACCTCCGGGGTCAGATCGTGCCCCGCCACGAAAGTGCCGTCCTGCATGATGCGCCCGTAGTACTTGGACTCCGGGGTGCCCCACTTGCCGGACGCGATGGCGCAGGTGCCCCGGTTCTCGGGCTTTGCCTTGTCGGAGGTCGGCGCGGTGTAGGAGAGCGTCACTTCCACGCCACCGATGACCGAACGCACCTTCGGGAAACGCTTCATGCCCTGCGGGAGCGCCTTGTACGCTTCGATCACGCGGGTGCAGGTGATCGTGGGGAGCGGGTTCAGGTGCGCGTTGGCGATGCGGTCGGCGTGAAACTGCTGCTTCTCGCTCACCTTGCCCTTGCGGATCGCAACGAGGAGCGAGAGAGCGAATTCGGAGTCGCGCCCGCCACCCATCGCCACCTCCATCAGAGCGCGGAGTCGATCCTCCTGCGTGAATTCCTTCGGGGTCGGAGTCGCTTCGGGAATAACGAGCGCGAGAGCGGTCGGAGCGGGAGCGGGCTTACGCTTGGCCTTGGCCATTTGAGTGTCTCCAAACACGGGTGCCGGAGTCGCTCCGGCGAGCGGTCGGGCTGCGTTGCCCGACTCCCGCACTATACGGGATCCTATTAGAATTGGAAGCGAAATCTTCCCATATGGCAAGAAATAAATTTCTTGCAATCTGCCAGGAATTTCCTTGACAGCCGGTGCCGGCCCAGATATCATCCTGGCCCCCAGCCGGTCGTTGATAGGCCGCGACGAACATCCTGCGTGGTTTTCGCGGCCTGTGAGGAGCGGCCTATCATCAAATTAATTTTAAAATTCCGCGCAGATTTTTCTTGACAAACCTGGCCGGACCGGCTGAGCCCGGACGCACCACAGCCCCGGCGTCCGTCGTAGGGGCCGGGGTCTGTGGCGGTCTGGAGGAGTCTAGTTACCGGATGATGAGCCTACCGGGGAGGCTACCACACTTCTCTGCGATGAGCGCCATAGGCTCATCCAGTAGCACGATCCGGTGGGAGGGGAATGGGGAATCGCCCTTCGGCGCGTACATGATCCGCAGCGAATCGCCATCGCGCAGGGAATGGTACGCTTGCAGCAGGAATATGTGCTGCCACGACTGCACGGTAGCCTCAATGCCGCGGGCCTTATGGCCGCATCGCGTCACGGGATTCCGGGAAGGAGGGACGATTGTTGAGTAGAATCGGGACATTGGATTCCTTTGGGAAGAGAGGGAGGGGGGCGGTCGCATCGCCCCCCGTTCCCGTTTAGACTCCGAGGCTCATCACGGTATTGAGCCTGACGCGCCGCATGGTAGCCTTTGGCGTACCATCCGCCTCGTACCCTGCCGCCTCTTGCGTCAGGAAGAAGAGGATGAGGGCCTCGCCCGCCTTCGTGTAGGTAACGCTAGCCTTCGTGATGGGGCGCGAATCAAACTGCCCCGCCTTCCGTTCCTTACCCGAGCCCGACGACGCGCCGACGCGCCGCCAAACGATACGACCCTGGCCGAGGCGCGTGATGTTCGCGCAGATGGGAGCGGCAGCGTCAACGGTAAGCGTTCCAGTCATGGCAAACTCTCCAGACGGGGCCGAGGCTTCCTACCCTAGCCGCGTGAATCCCCACTATGGGGAGAGATCCGCGGGAAGGTAGGTGCCATGGCACCGATGCATGAATGGTAACGAACGGCAAGTAGAATGCAAGAGGGTAGCGCGAAGTTTATGAAAAAAAATATTTCTGCAATTCTGCCAGGAATTTGCTTGACGGCTGGCGTCCGCGATGGTAGGGCGCAGGCCCGATAAGCCGGTCCGGACAGTAGAATGGGTCCCGTTCGGGTTCTGTTCGGGTCGCGGCTTGCCAATCCCCTCTAAATTTTTCAAATTTCCTTCAAAAACATGGGTCCCCTTTTAGAATCCCCCCATACCCTCAAATTCATTTTACGGGTCCCCTCCCGGAACCCCCACACCCCCTCTAATAAATTCGACGGGTCCCATATGGGTCCCCTTTTAGTATCCTACATACTAATCCTATGCAATTTCTCTTAAAAAACTGGGTCCCCCTTTCTCTCATGACCTTTCTGTTTCTCTCAGGATTCGCAATAATTGGCTATGGCATCATCTGCATGATCAGAGATATGGAATGAAGAACTGCGATTGTCTTGTAAAATTTTTGATGGGAATGGCTATAGGGGGAGCACTTATGCTCGTTATGTTAATTCCATTCATCATATGAAAAATGGGTCCCCTTTCAGGAACCCATTTTATGGATAAATTTATTTTTTAAGGTTTACTTCTTTTTCTTCTTTTTTGCTCTGTCCCTTGCAAGCTCTATTCTTGCAACGTTCATTCTAAGTTTTGTATCTCTTGCTGCTTCCTCATCTCTTTTTCTTACATCAGGCGAAATTGCATCTGGATCAAGATTGGATTTTCTCGTTGCTTGGTGAAGAGCATCTTGCGTAGTCGCGGCTCGGTCGGCACGAATCATTTGCAGTACAATGGCTTTATCTATGAAGGGTGAGTCTGGCTTCTTTTTTGCAAGGTTGCGAGCCTTGGCAACAACCGCTTCACTTACCGTTTTTTTTTTCATTGCAGCCTTAATGGCGTTATCGCGGGCGCCTGTCCATTCGGTAGTTTGGTCTTCGATTACTCCGTTTCCGTTGTAATCTCGGTTTGCCTTCTTAGCCTCTTCTAGTACAGCTTCAAGAATATCGACTTGAACCTGAAGAACTTCTGCAAGTTCCTTGTAGCGGCTGGCTTCTTGGTCTCCCTTAATTCCGGAGAAGGTGACATTGATCTTGTCCTCAGACAAATGTGTCTTTTGGGCTTCTTTTGATTTTTGATAGAGGTCTGCTCTGAGTGCTCGGATATCCATGGTAATATTTATAGACTAAATAATTTCATGTATAGCTTTCTTCAGTATTTAATGGAATCTCACCCGAAGACTCGCGGCGAACGTCGAAGAGAATCTGCGAAACCTTCGCATAATGTTCGCGAAAAAATTGAAAAAATTAAAAAAACAATGGGATCTCTGTCAGACGCGGGGCAGGCAGAATTGAGAAAAGTGACTGATAATTTTAGTAAGTGGCCGGGAGACGGTGCCGTGAAGAAACTATTCAATGCAAAGGGTCCAAAGGACGCCGCCAAGCCAAAGATCAGCGACCGTAGGCGCGCAGCCGCTACTGAAAAAGATCACGATTCAGAAGATTGAGATAAACCTTTAATTCGTTTGGCAATCCACTCGGCAACGTTGACCGTAACAGCGTTGCCGAGTTGTTTATATCTCTGACTGTCTGATTGCCCTTCAGTCCAGTTATCGGGGAATCCCTGCAATCTTTCACACTCCAGCGGAGTCAGTCGGCGGACCACGTCCGTCTCCGCGATAAAAGTCTGGGCGTGGTGACTTTGCACACTAGGCTGAAGGGCTGTCAGCGCATTCGACACGGTTATCGGGGTTGCGCTGAAGGTATTTGCCGTGGCATCTTCCCGAATGGAATATACATGAACCAGTGGATGGTTGACTTCGGAGAATCCCGAGGTCCCCATGCTCGTTCTCAGGGTAGCCACCGTACCGTCATTTACCAACCCTTCCTTGCTGTTCTGCCAGCGATAGACGATCAGGTTGTAGTGTTCGTCTCCGGCTGGTCCCCCGGTGCCTTTTGCCCATTTGCTGCTACATGTTCCAGCGATGCCTGAAGGGGTGCAGGTAACTGTTTTCCCCGCTTTGCGGCCCGACGAAGTATTCCCTGTGCTGCAGTCGGAGAGAGACAAAACTTCTGAGGCGCATTCTCCTGCAAGATCTGCGACAAAGAAGATTCGTCTGCGTCGTTGGGGAACTCCGAAGAATTGACTGTCCAGTATTCTCCACGCGATAGATTTAGCACCCCACCTTTGGACCATTTCATTGACGACGAAAGCGAAGTCGTGTCCTGAATTGCTTGAGAGCAGTCCGGGGACATTTTCGACCACGACGAACCGGGGATTGGTTGCCCGAATATATCTGTCAAACTCATAGAATAGTGAGCTCCTTGCTCCTTGTAGACCTTCTCTTTTTCCTGCAATCGATATATCTTGACAAGGAAACCCACCCACTAAAATGTCAATCTTTTCCAGTGTGGTTGGGTCTACTTGAGTTATGTCTCCAAAAATTTTTGTGTTTGGAAAGTGTTTTGTCAGAACTTGTTGACAAAATTTGTCTCTTTCTACGCACCATGAGATGCTATATCCAGCCCGGTGAAAGCCCCGATCAAATCCACCAATGCCAGAGAATAGACTTCCAACTTTCATGTTTATATTATACACCTTAAAAACCAAATTGCAAACAATATATATTTTATATGAAAGACTCGTTTAATTACTTAATGGAATATTTGGTAGTTGGAAGCGAGAGTGCTTCAAATTTAGGCGATGCTTCCATGAAGTTAAATAAAAAATTTGCTAGAATTTTAAAAAAACAAGCAGCCGCCAAGCGAAATGGCTATGCAATGAAAGAGGTCGCTGGTATACTAAAGCGCCTCAAGAGATATGAGATATAACTTTAAGGTACCTTTAATATACTTTTTAAAATAATTATTAAAGGGTTCTTTAAGTAAATTGTAATACCTATTCAAATTCTTGTCAAGTACAAAATATAAATATTTTCATGCCAAACCCACATTCTAGAAAACTCTTTGAAGATGCCCTTGCTAAAGTTCAGTTAAATGATAAAAATTTGACCGAGGCTTATGCTGTTGCAGAACGTAGCAATTTTTCACAAAAAGAACTTGTTGAGTTTTTTGAAATTCTTGGTGGGCTTGCAGCAGGTGCTGCTATTCTTGCACCAAGTATCGCAACTGGAGTTGGCATGGTTCGTCAGGCAAACAAAGAAAGGCAACAACGTCAAGATATTTTAAACAAAGAAGCAGCGGATAGAGATGCAGCAGAAAGACGTGCTGCCGAGAAGATTGAACAAATGAGACTTGGTAGAGAACACACTACCGCTGAAAGAGAAGCATCCCAAGACTTTACAAAGGCAGAAACAGCAAAAGAACGAAGACAGACAGCTGCACAAAAAAGATTGGATAGAAAACAACAATCAAAATTAGCTAAAAAAGGTAGAAGAGCAGCAGCAAGATCAGCCCGAGAAAATACTGTTGTGAATATAGTAACAGATCCAAGAATGACTCCAGCACAACTTGCAGCCGCAGAAGCAAGAATGCGTAGTATGGGATGGATAAAGTGAATAATTTTCAACAACAGTATTTGTCCAAATCTATTTTAAATGGTACGGGCAGTGTTTCTTCTTTCTTAAAAGAAGGCAAGCATAAAGATTTTATGTCTGCAATTTTTGCTCTTGGGCAGGGGCTTGCTGCTGGTAATGAAGAAATAATGAAGCAAAAGGCTGAAGAGGCTCAATTAAAAATAAAAACAGGTAGACAGGCCGCAGCGATAAGAGGTTACGCAGAGCGAGCAAGGGCCACAGCAGCCAGACAAAGTGCCGCCGCGGCCCAAGAAAGGGCTGATGCAGCTAATAGAACAGCTGATGCAAAAATTGCAGCCATTGGTGCCCAAGCAGAAACTGCAAGACAGTTGGCTAGCGTGAAAGCAATTGAGGTTAGAGCAAAAAATAAAAGAGATAATGAATTAGCTGGTGCTAGAGGTGACGCTCTAGCAGCCCAAGCTAATGTAAACAACGCACGTGCGGTAGAAATTTATAGTAGAGTAAATTCAGATGAAAATGCTTCACTTCAAAATGCTAGTGCAGCTGCAAGTGGAAATGCAGTTCCGGCGCTTCCAGCTCCAACAGAAACAGTTTCTTCTGCAAAAAATGCATCGGAGACTCTACAAGTCGCGCTTGATAAAAACAGATCAAGCGCGACAGAAGTAGAATACCAATTAAAAAGAGATGCAAAACTGGGTTTATTTTTAGCTCCACCTAAAAAAGGAACTCCTTCGATAAAACTTGCACCAGAACCAAAACCAACAACAGCTCCGACGAAGCCAGTAATAGCAGATAAGCCTGAACCAAAGTCAAGTGTTAAGGCTAATTCTAAAGCAAAAGATAAACCAGCTCCGTCTCCGGCCCCTGTAAAACAACAAAAACCAAAGACAAATAAAAAATCAAGTCGTAATACTAATAAGTCTTCTGGCAATAAAGGTCGCACTAAAAATAGTTCTGCTCCCGTTAGAGAAGGACTCACTCCCGAACAGCTTGCAATAGCTGCTCAAATTAGAAGAGAAAACGACCTTAAAAAGAGGCGTGAGAATCCCCCGGACGAAAGATATTAAGCAAAATAAATAACTATGTGAAAATCGAAGAAAAAGATTCTTTAAGAGAAACAGTTTTTAAGATTATACCATCCTCCTTTTCGGAGGATTTTTCTTCTGTATTCACAAAGATAAAAAAGTTAAAAATGCAACCATTTCATTCGGTGTATGTCATCATACCGAGTGATTATTACTTTAATTTTCAAAAGCAATTGCATGATTCTGGAATAAGAATTGAGCAGGTTGAAATCAAATACGGAGTTGCCAGAATGGAGGTCAGCTGATG